>Ga0105097_10001316_pt1 | contig 11846 bp, 8 predicted proteins | sample PPLLak12cMay2015_FD_87035 | JGI IMG/M metagenome (GOLD analysis project Ga0105097, IMG submission 87035) | Freshwater sediment microbial communities from Prairie Pothole Lake near Jamestown, North Dakota, USA - PPLs Lake P7 Core (1) Depth... | ecosystem: Environmental > Aquatic > Freshwater >... | reverse complement strand
AGGAAACGGGGCCTGCCAAAATTAAAAGCGTGAAGTTTATGACCATCAACTTGCTGTTTTCAGAGGTTGACGATCGTAACAAAAGGCTCCGGAGAATCGCCGATTACGTGGCCAACAACAACGTGGATGTCTTGTTGCTGCAGGAGGTGGTGGGCGGTGAACTGGTCAATACCAGAAACAGTGCCGTAGACCTCAGGGACATCCTGCGTGATGAGCACAGGCTGAAGTATTTTTCGCGATCAGCTTTTGAAACCGGGGTGCCGGACTTGCTGAGTCTGGCCAACGCCATTTTGAGCCGTTTTGACATTGAATTTAGCGATGACCATGGGCTTCCGGGAGTAACCGAAGAGAAGTTCATGGGCTTTGATGTAAAGCTTGCCCGCAGGGTGTTGATGACGCGCCTGCTTGTCCCGGGTTTTGGCGAAGTCGATGTTTTCAATACCCACCTTTGCGCCCGCTGCAGCCTTGATGACCGGGAAGATCAGCTTGATGTGGTTTTTGATTTCTTAAATAAATTTCGAAAAAAAACCGGCCCTCCACGACCGACCGTTTTGGGGGGCGATATGAATTTTGATCTCTTTGACAACGACGGCAATGAAAGATTTCTTTACGAAAGAGTACTTGCCGAGGGGTTTAGCGACGCCTATGCCGACTACGTCATTGCGGCAGCGGGCGCAAAGGAGACCTTGGAAACACTGTGCGAGGATGAGAAAAATGCTGACGAACACTGTACGGTGGGCGTGTCAGACCTGAACGGCAGCAACGCACGGCGGATCGATTACATCTATGCGCAGGGATTCGGGCCTCCCCTTCACAGCCAGGTGGTTTTCAATCCCAACGCACCCAACGGGGTGTCGCCAACGGTTTCAGATCATGCCGCCGTAGTCGTCACCCTTAAGTTGCCATCCAAGGGCACGTTGCCCAACGTTCCTTTGCTGCTGCTTGACGATAAACAAAATTGACGGACCGGTAAAGTCGGATGATGAGCTCCCCCAATAAAAAATATCGCAGCGGCCCGGGGGACCCTTAAATTATCTGACCTCCAAGAGCTCCACATCAATGATCAAGTCCGCATTCGGGGGAACATGCTCGCCGACGCCTTTGGGGCCGTAACCCAGGTGGGAGGGGACCATCAGCCGGCGCTTGCCTCCGACTCTCATGCCAGGCACGCCTTCATTCCAGGCCTTCATGACGTCTGAAGTGCCGATTTTAAACGATACCGGCTTGCCACGTTCTTTTGAGTCGACAAATTCCGCTCCGGTTTGGCCGTTGCCGTCCAGCCATCCCTTTAGATGGATCACCGCTATCTTGCCGACCTCTGCCTCCGCACCGGAACCCACCACAAGGTCCTCGTATTTCAAACCGCTTTCCAAAACGATCAAGCCTTGCTCTGCCAAAGGAGCGCTGGCAAAAAAGGACAACAACGCACATACCATCATGAAGGCAGGTATTTTCTGCATAACAACCTCCCATTGCTACCTGGTAACCAGAAAAATCACTTGTACCCCCACCATCCATCCAAAGACCCCGCGCAGGTGAGATCAATGCCTTGCGCCGTCAAGCAGCAGCCGAGGTATCAAGGGGGTTGCTGGAGGCGGCCCGCAAGATGGATCACCAAGGCGCCAGGGCGAGCCGCACCAATGCTTCTCGGCTAAGGCATTTTGCCCTTCAGCGCTCGGGTGAAAGCAGTCACCGTCGTTGACGTGCACCGCTTCAAATCGGAAGTCGAAGATATCCACAAAATACGCATTGGGGAGGCGCCCGTCGTGGATGTACTCCTGCAGGACATTTTTGAGGATGGGGTTGTAAATATCCCGAATTTTCGCATGAAATTCTTTCCTGCGTCGGCAGTTGGGGCCGTCATCCTCATGGATGGTATTGGGGTCCTGACTGGAGCCCCCGCTTCCGCAGTCATCGTCCGGATCATTTAAGAGATTTTGACAGGGTACGAAAGGCCAGGCAACGACCCGGCACCAATTGTCGCCACGCTTGACAAACCACAGCCAGTAAATGGCAGGAATACTGGAGACATGGATGTAGGCCCTCCGGGTAGCCTCCGATGATGCCAACACATCCAGCCCGTCGCGGTAGAAACCTTCGAATTGCTCAGGTGGTGTCATATCCGCCAGGCGGTCTGCGCAAACATCGTTATTGCCCATAAGCAGGGTGATCATGCCGGCCTTGCCGGACGGTGTTGCGCCAGCAGCGGCAACAATTTCATTGGCTTGCTCCTTGAAGTCATCCATTTTAGCACCACTTACCGCGTGGTTGAAAATGGCATCCCGTTCGGCATTGTTCTGGTAATAGCCGTCCGGGTCCCTACCCTCAAAGCGCTCGTTCAGACTGTAAACAATGTCGTTGCGGTTGTAGCCTGTGGACCACACCATATCATGCCTCGTTGATCCAATGGTGCCGTCGGCGGCGAAACCCTCACTTATCGAGTCGCCGCTGCTGAACAGGTTTGACGGCACCGGCCTGGCGGCCGCGGCTGGAGTTGCCACCGCCCCAATATAGCAGGTGGTGCACAACAGCATTAAAACGAAATATTTCTTTGACACGATCGATCTCCTTCCAAACATAATTTCTCTCCATTGCCGTGTCAGTGTCATCCGGTGCGTTCCTGGATGCGGGTGACACTCCCGCATTGAAGTGCTCAGAGGAGGCGTGGTTTTTTTCACAACAAGTTGACTGGCAAGATGCGAATTTCGGATTAAATGGCCTCTTTGGAAAGGGATCATTTTTATTTTAAAAATCAGGGCGGTGAGTGCAGTCAAACCCACCTCCCCCAACCCGAAGCCGTGCGGCCGCGATAGAAAGACGATCACATGATAGCGCTTATCGATCTGGATCTCAATCGAATTGCGCTTGGCAGTGGCGTTTTACCCATAGTCTTGCCCCTGCGCCTGTGGTCCATGCGGCTGCAGGAAAGTTTGGGACCACGGCCGGTCATTTCTGGGAGGTATGAACTCCGGGTTCTTCTATTGGAATTTGGTACATTCTGCGGAATTGGGCCAGGAAGCGCGCGGATTCGTGCCCGGGATTCCTTCGCCGTACCATCGGCGTAATTGGACGGGCGATGCCGGGGAATGGACGTTCCGCCAAGCGATGGCATTCCAAGGAATTGTTGCGCGGGCGGCAGGGCGTTATATTCAGACGCCACTTGCGGAACTTGAACTATTGGATTTTGGCTGTGGCTGGGGGCGCATTTTACGCTTCTTCATGCGCGACATCCCCCATTCCCAGCTGCATGGCTGCGACTGCTGGCCGGAGATTGTGGAGGTCGCCAGGCGCGACAACCACTGGTGCGAGTTTCGACCCATTCACACTTTGCCGGAAACGGCTTATGCAAGCAATAGTTTTAACGTAATCTACCTGTATTCTGTGTTTTCACACTTGTCCGAGAAAGCGCATTTGGCTTGGGTTGCCGAGTTCCGTCGGCTACTTCGGCCAAAGGGGATGCTGGTGATCACGACGCGCAGCGCGGATTTTTTGCGATTGCTCGCTGTAAAGCGGGAACAGGGAAAGTCCCGCGGCCTGCAGCAATCCATGCTTGCCACCGACGCGTTTCCCGATACGGACAAAGCCCTTGCGGACTATTCCGAGGGGCGCTTCTGCTATGCGCCTACGGGTGGTGGCGGTCCATTGGACGCTGATTTCTATGGGGAAGCGGTGGTTCCAGAGGCTTGGATTCGCCAAAATTGGCCGGGTTTCCAGGTATTGGAGGTGTTGCCGCCTCATTGCGTTGTGGATCAGATGGTCGTCATTGCGAAAAAGGGATAAATAGAAAAGGCGGGTCAGGGAAGCGCGTCGGTGGGCGAGAGCGGGGTCTCGCCCACCGGTGGGCGATCGGTTAATACATGTCTTCGTCCATCTCGGGGGCCGTCGCCGCGGCCTTCTTCTTTTGGGGCTTGTCGGCGATCATGGCCTCGGTGGTCAGCATCAGAGCGGTCACCGAGGCGGCGTTCTGGAGGGCGAAGCGCACCACCTTGGCCGGGTCGATCACACCGGCGGCCACGAGATTTTCAAACTGGCCGGTATCGGCGTTGAAACCGAAATCGTCCTTGCCTTCCATCACGCGGTTGGCCACCACCGAGCCTTCAAAGCCGGCATTGATGGCGATCTGGCGCAAGGGCTCCTGGAGGGCGCGCCGCAGCAGGTCAACCCCGTTTTTCTCCTCGCCGGCGGCCTCGACCTTGTCCAGGGCCGGGATGCAGCGCACCAGCGCCACCCCGCCGCCGGGCACGACCCCCTCCTCCACCGCCGCCCGGGTGGCATTGAGGGCGTCTTCGACGCGCGCTTTCTTTTCCTTCATCTCGGTCTCGGTGGCCGCCCCGATATTGATCACGGCCACCCCGCCGACCAGCTTGGCCAGGCGCTCCTGGAGTTTTTCACGGTCGTAGTCGGAGGTCGTCTCCTCGATCTGGGACCGGATCTGGCGCATGCGGGCCTCCAGGTCGGCCCGGCTGCCGGCGCCGTCGATGATGGTGGTGTTGTCCTTGTCGATTTTGACGTTTTTGCAGCGGCCCAGGTCGTTGAGGGTCACATTTTCCAGTTTGACCCCGATGTCTTCCGAGATCACCTGCCCGCCGCAGAGAACCGCGATATCCTGCAGCATGGCCTTGCGGCGATCACCGAAACCGGGAGCCTTGACCGCCGCGACGTGCAGCGTGCCGCGCAGCTTGTTGACGATCAGGGTTGCCAGGGCTTCGCCGTCGACGTCCTCGGCCACCATCAGGAGCGGCTTGCCGGATTTGGCCACCTGCTCCAGCAGCGGGAGCATGTCCTTCATATTCGAGATTTTCTTTTCGTTCAGCAGGATGTAGGGATCCGCCAGGGAGACCTGCATCTTTTCAGCGTCGGTGACAAAATAGGGCGAGACATAGCCCCGGTCGAACTGCATGCCCTCCACGATCTCCAGGGAGGTCTCCATCCCCTTGGCCTCTTCGACGGTGATCACGCCTTCCTTGCCGACTTTCTCCATGGCCTCCGAGATCAGACTGCCGATCACGGCGTCGTTGTTGGCCGAAATCGTCCCCACCTGGGTAATCTCGGTTTTGTCTTTGGTGGGCTTGGCGAGCCTTTTGAGGTCCGCCACCACAGCCACCACGCCCTTTTCGATGCCCCGCTTGATGGCCATCGGGTTGGCGCCGGCGGCCACCAGCTTCTGGCCATCGGCATAGATCGCCTGGGCCAGGACGGTGGCCGTGGTGGTGCCGTCACCGGCAACATCGCTGGTCTTGCTGGCCACTTCCTTGACCATCTGGGCGCCCATGTTCTCGAACTTGTCGGGCAGATCGATATCCTTGGCGACGGTGACCCCGTCCTTGGTCACCAGTGGCGAACCGAAGGATTTCTGCAGTACGACGTTGCGGCCCTTGGGCCCCAGGGTGACCTTGACGGCATCCGCCAGGGTGTTGACACCCGTGAGCATGTGCTCCCGGGCCTTTGAACTGTATGCTATCATTTTTGCAGGCATTGAACCCTCCTCCTAATGTTTACCCCAGAATCCCCAGAATATCGTCTTCTTTCATAAACAGGTGCTCGACCCCATCCACCTTGATTTCGGTGCCGGAGTACTTGGAAAACAGAACCCGGTCGCCGACCTTGACCTCCGGGGCCGTCCGCTTGCCGTCGTCCGCCATGCGTCCCGGACCTGCGGCCACCACCTCACCCTGCTGGGGTTTTTCCTTGGCCGTATCCGGGATGATGATGCCGCCGGCGGTTTTCTGTTCTCCCTCGAGTCTGCGAACGAGAATGCGGTCATTCAATGGCTTGATCTTCATAGGTGCTGAACCTCCTGTTAAAGAATTTGGGTTGATAAGGGGTTATACGTCGCCGGATTGCGCACCCCGCGGACCGCGCCGCGCCGGCAAGGCGCTCGACTGCGACGGGCATCACGCAGGGCGAACAATCCGGCAAATTTTTCAGGTTCGGGGTGCCGTCGCCGCCGCCATGCGGGCAACGCGCGCAACGCCCAGGACGTTTCCCAGCGGGAACCCCGACGGTCAGGCAACACGCAAAAGAGACCCTTGAATTCGATCAGTTGTCTTTGGCCACTGACCTAATAAAAGCGACTGGAAAACCCGGAAAAAAAGAAACGGAAAATCCATCGGCGGAATAAATCCCGACGCCACCCGTGAGGCGCCTTAATCTTTAGCACGATAGGAAGTTTGTCAAGCGCTCCGGTGCGGATTTTGTCGGTGGGGAGTCTAAAAGGTTTTTTTGTGGGCGGTCCCGCTCCAATCGAGTAGGGTGGGGTGAGCTGAGCTGATCACGCTTACCTCATCCCTCTCACAGAACCTTACGTACGGGCCTCGTATACGGCTCCTGTTCCCACCCGCAACGCCGTATCAGGTTCGCTTGCGCTATGTGCAGCTCACTTCCTATCGCTTCCTTCAGACCCTGCCGTCGCCAGCAACGCCCTTGCGATTCGAATTGTCTTCCCCCTGGTCGGGGTGACGCCTTTTTCTTGCGACAGGCCGGGTTTGCCCGCTGCGCTGGGCAAACAAAACAGCCGGCTGTCCTGGAACAGCCGGCTGCCTGAAATATCAGGGAACCCGAAGGATCACGGAAAATGACGCCCGAACGGCGCGGCCCCGGGCCTCCGCCGCGGGGGCGCTAGATCATCTCGATGGCGCAGGCCATGGAAACCCCGCCGCCGCCGCAGAGGGTGGCCATTCCCAGGCTTTTTCCCCGCTGCTTCATGGCGTGGATCAGGGTGACCATGATCCGGGACCCGGTCGATCCCACGGGGTGCCCCAGGCCGATGCCCGAGCCGTTGACGTTGGTGATCTGCCGGTTCAGGCCGAGCTCGCGTTCGCACCCGATGTACTGGGCCGCGAAGGCTTCATTGACCTCGATGAGTTCGAAATCGCCGACCGCCAGTCCGCTCCGGTCCAGCAGATTCTTAACCGCGGGCACCGGGGAGAGCCCCATCACCGCGGGGTGGCATGCGCCTCTGCCGACCGCCGTGATCCGGGCGATGGGGACGAGGCCCAGCTCCTGCGCCTTTTCCGCCGACATGATGGTCATGGCCGAAGCGCCGTCGTTGAGGCCGCTGGCATTTCCGGCGGTGACCTTTCCGGTTTTGGGCACGAAGGCCGGCGGCAGCTTCCGAAGCTGCTCCAGGGTGATGCCGGGGCGGAAATGCTCGTCCTTGTCGAAGATGACGGGGTCTTTTTTCCGCTGGGGCACCTCGACCGGCACGATCTCTTCCCTGAAGGACCCGTCGAGGGTGGCCCGCTCCGCGCTGTTGTGGCTTCTCAAGGCGACCTCGTCCATCTCCTCCCGGCTGATGTTGAGATGCTGAGCCACGAACTCCGCCGTATGGCCCATGATGTAGGGTTTTCCGAGAAAGAGGCTGGCCGGAGCCTCCCGGGTGTCGACGGGGGCGCCGCCGTCAAGGGGGAGGAGATGGGACCCGCAGTGCAGGGCGTGAATCATGGCATCGACAAACACCTGGTCCTGCAGTCGGCACCCCCAGCGGGCATTGGGGACGGCATAGGGTGCGCCGGACATATGCTCGACGCCGCCGGCGAGGATGACATCGGCCATGCCGGCCTGGATCAGGGCCATGCCGGAGAGCACCGCTTCCATGCCGGAGATGCATACCCGGTTGACGGTGACGGCGGTAACGCTGTCCGGGATCCCGGCCAGGAGCGCGGCCACGCGGGTGGTGTTCAGCGTGTCGTGGTGCTCGAGGCAGCATCCGAACCGGACGTCATCGATGATGCCGGGGTCGATGCCCGACCTGTTCACCGCCGCTTTCATGGCGACGGCGGCAATGGCTGCGGCGTTCATGTCTTTCAGGGCGCCGCCGAATGCGCCAATGGCCGTCCGGCAGGCTGAAACGATGACAACGTCTTTCATGAGAATCTCCTTTATCGTTCAATGGGCCGCGGGTGGCGGCCGTAACCTTACTTCCCTCCGAAGGCATCCTCGGAGATGTCCACGACCGCGCCTTCGTTTGCAAGGATGGCGCTCATTTTTCCCAGGGTGACCGGGAGGAGGGAATTGATAAAGAAGCGGGCGCTCATGATTTGCCCCTCATAGAAGGCGGCGTCCTTTTTTTTGGCACCCTCAGCCAGTTTTCGGGCGGCGATGGCGGCCCGCCACAGGAGCATCCAGGCCATGACCGTATCGCCCGTGACCTCCATGAAGGGGTAGGCGGCGGCATAGGCGTTCAGCACCTTCTCGGACCGGGCCGTCTTCACCATGTGCAGCGCCACCGCTTCCAGCCTGGCGATGACGGTCTCCAGGGCGGCTGCGAGCCCTTCCACGCCCGGAACCCCCTTGGCGTCGGCGGCGGTCTTGGTCATCTCATCCAGAAGGTCCCGGAAGGCCTGGCCCTGGTTAAGGCCCAGTTTCCTCCCCAAGAGGTCCATGGCCTGGATGCCGTTGGTGCCTTCATAGATATGGGTGATCTTGCAGTCCCGCAAGAGCTGTTCCTGGGGGTATTCCTTGGTGTAGCCGTATCCGCCGAACATCTGGACCCCCATGTTGCAGACGTCGAAGGCCCGGTCGGAGACATAGCCCTTGGTAATGGGGATCAGTACATCGATGAGCCCCTGCCAGCGGGCCTTTTCAGCGGCGTCGCCGCTGATCCGGATCATGTCCTCACAGTAGCCGGTGTAGTAAACGATGCTCCGCATGCCCTCGGTGCAGGACTTCATGGTCAGGAGCATGCGACGGACGTCCGGGTGCTGGATGATGGGCACCGGCGGGGCGTCCTTGCCTGCAGCCGTCAGATGCCTTCCCTGGACCCGCTCCCGGGCGTAGTTGAGGGCGTTCATGAAGGAGGCGGAGGCGCATCCCAGGGACTGCATCCCCACGTCCAGCCGTGCCTCGTTCATCATGACGAACATGGCCCGCATGCCCTTGTTGGTCTCACCCAGCAGGGTCCCCCGGCACTGCCCCTTGCCGCCCATGGTCAGGGAGCAGGTGGCGCTGCCGTGGATGCCCATCTTGTGCTCGATGCCGGTGCAGACCACGTCGTTGAACTCGCCGAGGCTGCCGTCGTCGTTGACCCGGATCTTGGGCACCAGGAAGAGGGAGATGCCCGACGTGCCGGCCGGGGCGCCCTCGATGCGGGCCAGGACGGGGTGGATGATGTTTTCCGTAAGGTCGTTCTCGCCGCTGGAGATGAAGATCTTGCTGCCGCTGATCGAATAGGTCCCGTCGTCGTTCTTGACGGCCGTGGTGGTGAGCGCCCCGACATCCGAGCCGGCTTCCGGCTCGGTGAGGAGCATGGTGCCGCCCCACACGCCGGTGTACATCTTTTTGAGAAAAAGCTTCTTCTGCTGATCGGTGCCGAAGGTCTCGACCAGCTTCCCCGCCCCGTGGTTCAGGATATAATTCAGTGTACAAGGGAAGTTGGCCCCGTTGAAGTAGTTCTTCGCGGCCAGGGCCACCGTCGCGGGCATGCCCTGCCCCCCCCATTCGGGGGCGTCGCACATGGCGATCCAGCCGCCTTCCGTAAACAGGCGGTGAATCTTATGGAAGGCTTCCGGGACCCTGACCTGGCCCTTGTCGAAGGTGCAGCCCTCCTCGTCCCCGATCTTCAGGGCCGGGAGCATCTCCTTGACGGCCAGGTTCCTTGCCTCGGACACGATGAGGTCCACCGTCTTCCGGGTGAACTCTTCGAATTTCTCGTGTTCCGAGAGCTTTTCAACCTCCAGCTGTTCGTGAAGGATGAAATCCACATCTCTTCTGTCCAGAATAACTTGTGCCATGATTTTCTCCGTTCAGTAAAATTTTAAGTATGGGTATTGGATGAAATGCATCTATTTATCCGTGTAATCGTAGAAGCCCCTGCCGCTTTTTCGCCCGAAGTACCCGGCCCGGACCATTTTCCGTAGGAGGGGGGCCGGCCGGTACTTGTCCTCCCCCAGCTCCGCATGGAACCCCTCCAGAACATGGAGCATGGTGTCAAGCCCCACCATATCGGCCAGGGCGAGGGGTCCGATGGGATGGTTGGCGCCCAGGGTCATGGCGCGGTCGATGTCACCGGCCGACGCGACGCCCTCGGACAGGACGAAGATGGCCTCGTTGATCATGGGGCAGAGAATGCGGTTGACGGCAAAACCCGGCGCCTCCTTGACTTCAATGGCCGTTTTGCCGATTTTTTCGACGAACTCCCGGGCAACGGCAAGGATGGCATCGCTGGTGGTGAACCCCTTGATCAGCTCAACCAGCTTCATCACCGGTACGGGGTTGAAGAAATGCATGCCGATCACCCTGTCCGGGCGCGCGGTGGCGGATGCCATCTCGGTGATGGAGAGCCCGGAAGTGTTCGACGCCAGGATCGTCTCCGGCTTGCAGAGCGCGTCGAGCTCCTTGAAGACCGTTTTCTTGAGGTCCATGATCTCGATGATGGCCTCAATCACCAGATCCGCGTCCGTGACCGCCGCTTTGAGATCGGTCACCCCCGTGATGCGGCCCATGATCTGCCCGGCCGCCACCTTCTCCATTTTTCCCTTGGCGACGGCCCGGTCGAGATTGTTGGCGATGGTGCCCATCCCCTTGTCCACAAAACGGTCTTCAATGTCCCGCAGGGTCACCGTGAAGCCTGCATGGGCCGCGATTTGCGCAATTCCGGCGCCCATGATGCCCGCGCCCAACACGCATACCTTCTGGATTGCCATGATTGTCTTTCCTCTCATTTCATGTCGTTGATTTGCAGCACCTCCCGACGGAGAGCCGGATCGGGTTTATCGGTAGACCTGGCGTATCAGCTTCTTGTCCAGCTTGCCCACGCTCGTCTTGGCGATTTCATCCACGAACTCATATCGGTCGGGGACGCCGTATTTGGGCAGCTTCCCGTCCCGGGCCGCCTGCTTCATATGCTGCTTGAGGTCATCTGCGGTGATTTTGCCGACAAAATCGGGCTTCACCACCACGATCATCATGGGCCGCTCGCCCCACTTCTCGTCGGGCACGCCGATGGCGGCCGATTCCAGCACCGCCTCGTGCTGGCTCAGCAGGTTTTCCAGATCCAGCGAGGAGACCCACTCCCCGCCGCTCTTGATCACATCCTTGACGCGGTCGGTGATCTGGAGGTAGCCGTCCTCGTTGATGTGGCCGACGTCGCCGCTGTGGAGCCATCCGTTCTGCCAGAGATCCCTGGACTTGTCCGGCGCTTTGAAATAGCTTTTGGTCAGCCACGGCGTCCGGAAGACCACCTCGCCCGCGGACATGCCGTCATGGGGAAGCGGCTTGTCGTAGGCGTCCACCACCTCGAACTCCACCAGGGGAATGGGAAGGCCGGTTTTGATGACGACCTCCAGGAGGCGGTCGTCATCCCAGTCCGCCATGTGCTTTTGGGGAACGGAGAGGCTGATGATCGGGCAGGTTTCCGACATGCCGTAGCCCGTATAGGCGGTGATGCCCATATCCTTGGCCGCCTTGGCTTGCCCCTTGGACAATTTCGCTCCGCCGATGATCACCTTCCACCGGGACAGGTCGTATTGTTTGGCCGCCGGGCTGGTGAGGATCATCTGGAGAATCGTGGGCACGCAGTGGGAGAAGGTGACGTTTTCGGCAACGATCAGTTTCAGCAGCATCTCCGGCTCGTATTTTCCGGGATAGACCTGCTTGACCCCCAGGAGCGTGGCGATGTAGGGCAGGCCCCAGGCGTGGACGTGGAACATGGGTGTGATGGGCATGTAGACGTCGTCGGACCGGAAGCGGCCGATACCGTCGTAGGCGCCCAGCGCGAGCGCCACGGCGAAGGTATGCAGCACCAGCTGGCGGTGGGTGAAGTGGACGCCTTTGGGGTCGCCCGTGGTACCCGTGGTGTAAAAGGTCGTGGCCTTGGTGTTTTCGTCCAGATCGGGAAAATCATATGT
>Ga0105097_10001312_pt1 | contig 11864 bp, 20 predicted proteins | sample PPLLak12cMay2015_FD_87035 | JGI IMG/M metagenome (GOLD analysis project Ga0105097, IMG submission 87035) | Freshwater sediment microbial communities from Prairie Pothole Lake near Jamestown, North Dakota, USA - PPLs Lake P7 Core (1) Depth... | ecosystem: Environmental > Aquatic > Freshwater >... | reverse complement strand
TTCTTGGTTGGTGGCGGTAGTCATTCCGCCGTTACGAAACTGTCATCAATCAAATCAAAGTCCCACCGCTGGGGCAGGTACTGGAAAGTGTTCCTGTCCCAGCTGAGCAGGTTAATCACGTCATGGTGCTCGGACACCACAGACATACACACCGCGCACAGCGCAGGGTCACCCAACATCAGCAGGTAGTCGCCCGACTCCCAGTTAGACAGAACGCGCCGCGCCTTGCCCAACAAGTCCGCCGTGTCGTACGGCTTGCGCGGGTTGGCGAACACCGCCCTCAGCGCCCCGTACTGTTTGGCATCCGACAGGTCTTTATTGTTGTCAACCTGCACAACGTAAACCGTACGAGTGTTTCCAGCTTCATGTTGCATCTTTTTTCTTTCGTGTTTTCTTAGGGGGTGGGGCAATGAGCGCCAGCTCTTCATCCGTCAGGTATTTGTGGCAGCCCACCGCTACAGCTATTTTCAGAGCATCGCGGAGGTACCAATCATAGTCGAGGTCGGCGGGGTGGGTGACTTTGTCCAACATCGTCATGCACGCCCGTGCGCCGTCGGTCTTGGGAACCTTGTTACGGTTCTTGGCGTACACCAGCGGCCCGAGGTCAGCGGCGGTGCTCTGATACCAGCGCACGACCTTACCTAGGAACACCCCGCCTTGCTGCCCGCCGCCGGTTACGTTGCGAGCGCTTATGAAGTCGCAGAACGGCGCGTTGCGAATGGTTTCGAGCAGCGGAGTACCGTTCGCGAGCCACTGGCCTACAGCCGCCGCGCAAACGCCCGCCGTGGGGTTTTTCTTAAGGCTCAGAGGTGAGTAGATGCCCTTCTCTTTGAGCTCCCTATTGGGCTTAATCGCGAAGTAGTTGTTGACGTCCTTCATCGCTAGGACGCGGTACGGCGTGTACTCAAAGCTGAACCGCGACAGCGCCTCAAACTCGGTGACCGCCGCCTCAATCTGGGACTGCAGGTTTGCGGGGTAGCGGATGGCGATACCGTCGGTGTTGGCGGACAGGGTCTGAGCGCCGGCGGCCTCTAGCCGCTCAATCAACATGAGCAGCGTGAACTGGCCGGTCAGCGTCACCGCGAGCATCAGGTCCGGCGCGTACAACACGGAGTACTTGCTAGCCAACTTGCCGAATGTGCCGTTCAGCGAAATCTTCAGTGTCTCATTGGTTGCTTTATCACCTGCACGCTTAGCTTCAAGTCGGCGCTGGTAAATTTTACGATACTCATCGACGAACCGGAGGCCAAGACTTGCTGGTACAAATCCGCACTCGAGGATGATACTAGGGTAGAAACTAGCCGCGTCAATATCGCAGATAACATCTCCTCCGGCGACATGGCAGACCGATTTATCATGTGTGCTGTGTATGCCTCCGACACCGAGCTGATACGTGCCGGCTCCAAAGCCGATGACATCTCCGCCGAGAAAATCAGGTAGGATGACATGTCCAGTGGCGGGGTTGACTGTGAAGACATGGGTGGCTACTTTCTGCAGTAATGTGTGGAGCGCGGCGTTTTGAAAGCTCAGGAACGCCGGCGGAGTATAGGTCACGGTCGAGGGGATGTCGTTGTCGCGGCGGCGCAAGCCCATGGAGGTGATATAGGCCTGCTCAGCCATTTGAGAGTCCGACTTGCTACGCATGTCGACGCCGTACTGGCGGCTCATCTGCACCCGCAGCATGAGCTCCGGCTCAAGCCGACGCAGCAGCTCGGCGGTGGTCTCAACGTCGTTATGGCAGTAGCCCAGGAGCGCCGGCTCGTGCTCAGGGGTTAGCACCTCGTCATGCGCCATAGGCATGTCCTGCAGGTAGGGCATATGCATACGAGCGCCGTAGGCCTTCAGACCCACAAATGACGGGGCGACCTCTATCAAGTCAACCGAGCTGGCAATCATAGGGCGCAGACCGTACTTGTTGTACGCCGTCCAGAACGGGGTGCGGTTGCCGATGAGGTCATCCGCGATGCGCTTCATCTCAAGCTCAGACCGACCGGCGCAGAACGCCGACGCCACCACATCGTCAAACGAGCGGTTGTTGAACCCGATGTAGGTCGCGCCCTCCTGCTGCAGGAACGCGGTCAGCCGCTCAGCCGCCCGCTCGTCATGCCGCCACAAATCGAACCACGCGCCGGTGTCCGGATTGTGAGCGCAGAACAGCGTGCGGTTGGGCAGCGTTTCCATGTCAAACACCCAAGTGGTCATCGGTCTTGGTTCACGTAACCCGCGCCGGCGTCGCCGTCTTCATGCTGGGTATAGCCGAGGATGAAGTCATCAAGCCAGTCAGCGAGCGTGACGAGCAGGCCGACATCGTCCCACGTGAGCAACACGCTAATGTACATACCTTCAGGGCCAGAGATGCCGTTATCCATGAGGTAGCGCATGACCACCGCACCAGGCACAGCGGGCATGTCCTCGTACTCGGACTCAGCCGAGCGGAGCTCAATCAGCTTAGCGAGGTAGTGGCGCGCCTTTTGCAGGTCTTGAAGCCCGTTCTTACGGCGGAAGCGGGACAGGTACTTAGTGGCGCAGCCCTCAAGGTAGCCTACGCGCCAGCTGTCAATCAAGTCCCAGTGCTGCAAACCCTGCGCTGTTTTGTAGTGGCTGCCGCCGACCTGGATGTCATTTGCTTTGTTCATTTTGAAAGTTCCTCGTGTTTAGTCAAGATGATGCCGCGTAGGCTGTGTTCTAAAATAGTTTGCAGGCCTAGCGCGTCGTAATAGCTCATGTACCGAGCGCAGATTTCGAGCATACGCCGGTTACCCAGCTCCACCTCACGCAGGCAGTAGAGCGCCCCCTGCGCAATGTCAGCCAGCTTCAGGGTTCGGGCCTCGTCATCGGTCAGTAGGTCATTAGGTAAATTAGCCCGCATAAGCAGCGTCTTCTCAAGCTCGGAGACCTGCTCGCCGATACCGTAAAGGCGCTTGGCGGGGCTGGGGATGTCGCCGGTGACGTGCTCAGCGAGGTCGTGGCAGAGCGCCGCCCTGAGCAGCTCCTTGCTGCTGTTGGGGCGAAGCAGCAAACACAGCATAGCAACGCCGTGTGAGTGGTGGCCCACGGTCTCGGTAGTCAACGTGGTGACGGTATGATACCGCTTCACCTCGCTGCCGGAGAGTATGAATTCAAGGGTCTGTAGCATAGGGTTCCTAAGTTATGAAGTTATACAGCAAATTATAGGGCTGTTCCGCCCGCCCCCGCGATTGTATTTTCAAATCGCGAGGGAATTCATCATTGTCTAAGCCTTCTCGGCCTTGGCCAGCTCGCGGCGCTTAATCCAGTCGAACGTGGCTCGGCGCCAGTCCTCGGCACGGATCTTAGCGGCGAAGCCCGCGCCGTCGCCGGCGTGGATCTTGCGCACCCGACTCACCATCGCCATAGGCTGCGCCACGTGCGTGAAGAACGGGTTCTTGTAGCGAGTCTCCTGATTGAACGGGTCGTTGCAGAACACCTCGCAGTCGTGCAGGAAGCTCTTGTACTCCCCGTTCAGCATCAACGGCGAGGGCCGCACCGCGCCTGAGGAGTAGAGGTCGTAGAACTCAGCCGGCGGGGGCATCTCAACATATTTGACGGCGTCGTACAACTCGGTGTAGAGGTGGAGGTTGTTGCTCACCTGGCGGTAGACGCCCATACGCATACCGACGGCGCAGGCTACAAACTCCTGCAGGATGCTGAAGTGCACGGCGTTAGCCCCGTATGCCCCCCACCACAGGTCGTTGCTGCGGTTGAACACGGTCATGTTCAAGCGCCCGCCCCGCGTGTCAAACAGGACTTGCGTATTGCAGGCTTTGTCCTTAGTGCGGCGGGTGAGGTCGGCCTCATCCCAGATCTGAATAACCGCCTGACGGGTCTCAGGGTCACGGCGTAGCAGCTTGATGACCTCGTCCAGCTGGTCGTGGCCGAAGTGCCTGCGGATGCGGTAGCCGTAGGCGGCGTTGAAAACCTCGCCGTCGTCGCTGAATCGACCTATAGTGCTATTGAAATTCTGTAGGAAGGCCACATCGCGCCGGCCCGCTAGAATCCAAATAGACTCCATCAGGTGGAAGATCGGGTTAGCGTCCCGCCCCGCAAAGAACAACACCCGCTCCTGCGGGTAGCGGTACGTGGTGACCACCATCTCAGGGAACACCAGCGCCGGCCCGTTACGGGTGGGCTCGGGCTTGAGCGCCAGCGCCTTAAGCCGCCAAAACGCCTCGCTCAGCGCTTGATTGACATTGCGTACCGTTATTTCCATTTCAGAACTCCATCTCAGGTTTGTAGGTAGACTTGGGGACGCCCTCGCCGAGCACGGTGCGGCAGTACTTGCTGAACTCGCACATGCAGTTCTGTACGTCGTGGAGGGTCATGTCGGTGATCTCGAGGTTATTAATTATTTCAAGTCGCAGCCGCATCAGCTCGGTGTTGAACGCCCCCTGTGACCACGTGGCAAACGGGGCACGATTCAGCAGGTAGTTCAGACCTCGCGAGCTTCCAGGGCCGATCGGCGCATATGAGTACAAGTCACTTGCGCCGCCTAGATGTTGCTGAGTATACGTCAAATCGGCGGCCACCTGCCCCGCCATGAATGTGCTAATACCGAAGCAGCCAGAAAGCGCCTCAACAAACGCCTCAATACTCGCCTCCGGAGTGCACCACATCGCGTCGTATACGTTCTCAGCATTCTTAATCACGTCGCCTATGATGTACCGCGCCAGCGCCTCAGACTTGAGCCCTCCTGGAGCCATCTTAGTCGGGTAAACCATGTACGCGCCAGAGTACACTTTGGCCTGTGTGCGCTTGGCGTCTTCAACCACGCGCACAAACGCCGCCGCGTCAAACATCACCCCCTTATGTAGCGGGTTGGGGCCGCAGGGTATGACGTGGGCATCGAGCAGTTTCTGCAGCGTCGGAGGCCAGTTGATGAGCCTCGCTATCAGCAGCGTGAACCAGAGGTTATGATCGTTGTTGAACGGGGTGATCAAGTGCTCTATGATCCACCGCGTGACGCGGTCATCGCGCCGGCGGATGTTGGTGAACTTGTACTTAGCGAGCACAGGGTCGTGAGTCCACGGGGCCGGAAACCCGTTATCACGGGCCAAGCGAATAGCCTCACGCTCCCACACGAAGTACAGCAACCCCTCAGTGCTCCGTACATTGGCGGCGGTGGGCGCGGGGAAAGGACAAACATCAATCATTTCTCAGCCCTTAAAGATTTCAATTCTCGGTAGACTCTCCAGGAGTCATAGCTTTTGGAATATCGCTTCACGTGGTCTCGGGCGTCTTTGAGGTTCTCAAACCTACCCACCAGCATGTTTCTACCCCAGTCGTAGACTATGTAAGCGTGGTTTTCACCCCAGCTCATGATTCGGCATCTTTCAAATACTGCACGACAGTGCCGACGGCGTTTAGGTGATCGATCCAGCGGACATCGTACCCGCCGGCCTGAGTCAGCAGCTCGGCGCTGCGGTGGCATTGCTCGTAGGCGCTGCGCATGGTCTTGTCGGGGTCAAAGGGTTTGTCGTTACCAGCGGCGGCCCGCCGGCCCAGCACCCGCTGCAGGCAGACATCCCACGGCGTGTCCAGGAAGCCAAACACCGCCCCGTGCTCCTTGAGGATGGGGGCCACGAGACCGCCCGCGCTGGACTTGCTCATCAGCAGCCCCTCAACCAGCACATGACCATGACCATGCGCCTTAGTGGTGCGCTCGGCAATCTCCTCCTGTGTGCTGATTCCGTCAGTGCCGCCGCAGGTGTTCTCATAGCTACCGACTACGAACACGGGCAGCATGATGCCCCATGGGGTGGCATCGATGCGATAGCCGGCGGGGCGGCCCGCCTTACCGCCCAGCGCCTCGGTGGGCAGCTTGTCCAGGAACCGGCGCACTATTGTGGTCTTGCCCGAGCCGTTGCAGCCGCGAATGTTGACAATTTGATGGCTCATAGAAAATGCTCCGCACGGTAAGGGACGCCCGTCTCAGGGAACAGCGCCGCCTTTTGTTTGATGTTTGCAGGCGCTATCTCACACTCAGAGCGGAGCCAGCGCGGCAGGCTAGCCGAGCGTATCTCCTTGAACACCTGAGTGTAGGCGGACTGCCCGCGCTCGTCGGCCCACTCAATACGCTCGTAAGCCATGTCGGCGTAGACACCAGGATAGCGCCGGCCGAAGAAATGATTCTTGAACGTGCACAAATTGCTCTCAAGTGTGAAGTAGCCGGTGTTAGGTGCGTGGGGGTGGCTCAGGGAGAAGTCCTCCAGGAACCCACTGGCCTCCTTGTTGAGCCACGGGGTGAGCTTCTTGAAGTCGTAGGTACCGTCGAAGCCGTTGTCAAGGCGCTTGTCCCAGACATAGCTATCATGCGCGAGCAGGAACATCATACCGTTGCGGTGAGACTTGCTACCGCTTTTGTCCCCGAACAGCAGGTCATCGCAGTTGGCGCCGAAACCCATAATGTGCACATACTCCAAGTAGCTGAACGAGGACAGCCGACCGAAGCCGTGGTAGTTGTTGTACACCAGATTCCACAGCTCCTGGTAGGACGGGCCGAGCAGCATGGTCTCCTGCGAGCCGTACTGGTCTACCAGCGCCGCGTACTTCTTGATAGCCTCTACGGTGTCTTTCTTCTGGTACCGGCGGTCGGTGTCGAACTGTAGCGTGTCCCACTCGTTGTTGAACCACGCCTCAAAGGTCTTCAGCGGAGCGCCCGCCGGAGGCACCTGCGGCAGCGCCGTGAACAGCCTGAGCGAGGTGATGGGGTTCTGGGTCATGCCGTTCAGGAAGGCAAACCAGAGCCGCTGCTCAGCGTCCCAGTTGTGGCGCGAGGCCAGCTCAGGCAGGTACAGGTAGACCAACCCAGGCATGACCCGCTGCTCTAGGTTCATAGCGTACAGCGCAGAGAAGTACTCAAGCCGGTAGCACGGCTGGCGGTAGTCTTTCATTTGTTAGCCTTCCAGTATGCGTAGGCGCGCTGCCCGCTTTGATACTCCAACAGATGCGCCGTGCTTTTACGGCTCATGTTTTCGGGGTGCTCATCGCTAAACTGACGCCCCTTGTTAAGCTGGTAGAACATTTTATGGTGGCGCTGCATGACCTTAAAGGCCATGTGGTGTTCGTCAGTGCTATTATGTTTCAGCAACGCGTAAAACTCGGGATACAAAGAAGCGATGACAGGTAAAAACCCCAAAAACAAATCATTGGACCATTTGACGACGTTAGGTGAATGTATGAATCTATGCTCATCGTTCTCAACCACGTTCTCAAGAGCCCAGAGATGCAATACGGTTTTGAGGGCTAAAGGCCAGCGGAGCTTTTTAACGCCGAGGGGGGAGCCGCCGGCGGTGTTACGTCGTTGGTAGTCGGCTGATATCTTGATGCGGGTTTCCATCATGCATCGACCCTGAACACTCGCGAGGGCAGCTGCATGACCTGCTTGGCGATAAGCTCCGCGCCGCGCTCGTGCATGCCGTTAGGGGCGGTGAGTTTGAACCGCGTACCAACCAAGCTAACGCTGAACGGGTTCTGGCGAGCTTCCTCATACGTCGAGTAGGCGGCGGCGCGCACAGCCGCAGCAAAGGCGGCGCGGTTTTCAACTTCATAATTAGTCATATCAGGTTCCATCCCCACATAAAAATATAAGAGTTCAGCTTGAGCACTACGCCCAGCAACATGATGCTTGTAATCCAACCGCCGACGCCTAGCGCCGCCGTCCAGATCAAAACCGCGAAGTCTTTCATTTTTCAGCCTTTACAGTGTAAAACGGCTCAACCACTTTCACGCTGGGGGCGCTGCCCACAATCCAGAACGCGGTGGTGTCATCAAAGGACAGATAGTTCGTGTTCTGGCGTAGCCAGCGCCACATCTTGGCCTCATAGGTGGGGTGGAAATCAATACCGTAGCACTGCTCGCCCTTAAAATGGTCGCTGTACTTGGCGAACCCCGTGTCGTGCAGGCTGTGGTGCGTCCACTTGAAGGGCAACCGCTCGGTGTCCACCCCCATGAGCGCCAACCGCTCGCGCATCCACGGGCGCTTGTCGGGGCCGATTCCGAGGGTGAACAGCTCGTTCAGGTTCTTGCTGTCGCGGCTGAGCCCCAGGATGATGCTCGTCAGCGAGTTGCACGAGCCGGCGGGCGCTATGAGCCGCGTCACCGAGTCCGGCAGGTTGCTCACCTGATGAGCGCCGACCTCGTGGAACTTCTGTACGTCCTCCACGGGGTAGCGGTCATGGGGGACGGTGATGCCGTACTCAACCACCAACGAGGTCGGCTGTGTGAGCTCCTTCACCCTGCGCTGCAGAATGGGGTTGTAAGGTCCGGAGGCGTACTCGAAGGACGCGCCGAAGCCCGCCGCCACACTGGGGTTCACATGCCGTAAAACGGTCTCAGGCTTGCTGTAAACGATCTGCCGGCTGCGCAGCCCAAAGTGCGCCCCCACAATCGCGGACATACTGAGCTGGGGGCTCTGGATGCTAGCGCCCGTCAGCACGTGGGTCTTACCCGCACGGAAGCGGTTCATGTACCAGATGAGCTGGCGCATCTTGCTCCCGTTAGGGCCGCCATAGCCGAGGGGGGCGAAGTAGTCCTCCCGCTTGAACCAGAGCCCGTTGCGGTTCTCAAACGGGGTCAGGGTGCCGAGGTGTTGCTCCCACTTTACGACGGCGCGGTCCAGCGCCAGCTCGGGGAAAACAGAATTAGTCAATGTGGTCTCCAAATGAAAAGATCAAGTCCGACGGTAACAGCCACAAAGATGTAGATGGCTATCAGCAACCAAGTGCGGTTATAGCGGGTCATCCGAAGAACTCCTTCAGCCGCATGTACAACGCCCGCGCATCGGTCAGGGTCATATTTTCAATGTTAATCTCAGATTTTCCAACAACTTTCTCGGGCGCGGGCACCGGCGTATCCGCGAAGTGCTTAGCCGGCGCGGCGGGCGGGGTTTTGCGCTTAGGCAGCAGCTCGTACTCAGTGCCCACCGCCGTGTACAGATTGACAAACGTGCGACCCTTGTTGCTGTGGCGGTAGGCCGAGCCCCGAGTCTTGACGCAGGTCACCATACCCCGTTGAAAAAGATCATTCAGCGCGCTACTGACATAACCCGAGCGCCGCTCACCCAGAGCTACTTCGAGCTCGGTGGCCGCTTTGCCAGGGTGATCTTTGAGCCAGAGCCAGATGCGCTTGTTGAGGGGTACAGACAAGCCGGCGTTTTTCATTGCGATGGTCATAGTGTTCATGTTTCAGTTATGAGTTAGAGAAAGGCGCATCAGGCAGCTGCTGATGCTGTTTACGCCGATAGGCCGCCTGCTGCTGGGGCGTCCAAGGCACCGGCCCGCCTGGAGGCGGGAAGGGCCACGTGTTCACGCTGCCAGACGGAACTCTTGTCCGTTCACCAGAGCCACCACCGAGCGGTCACCAGCCTTAGCGGCGCTATACAGCACGGCTGACAGGCGGTCGCCCTGAGCCGAGCTAACGAGACCAGCCTTGAACACGCGGTTGGCGTTGTCGTAGACGATGCCGGTGCCGATGTGCACGATGCGACGATCCAGCTTCAGGGACTGCACCATAGCGGGGCGGGGGCCGACCTTAGCGGAGGAAACGGCTGGGCGGGCGCGGCGCAGCAGTGGGCCAAACTCCTTGCCGCAACCCAGGCATTCGAACTCGAAGTGCGAGTGGCGGATCTTTTTGCCGTTCACGTCTTGGCCGTCATGGCCGACGCCGTTGCACAGGTCAACACCGCAATGAGGGCAGTGAGCCACGCCGTAGTCGCGGATGAGGCGAGCGTGGCTGGGGTCAACTTCAGGCAGCGGGGTAGGGGCGTTGAACTGGCGCTCAGCCAACAAGGCGGTCACGCGCTTCTCGGCGGCGCGGCGGTCAGCAAAGCGCTTGACAGCTTCGCGGCCTGAGTGGGCATTGTAGAAAGCCAGCAGTTCGGCGGCGGTGGCAGACTTGACGTTGATAGCGAGTGTAGACATGATAGAGTTCCTAAGTTATGAAGTTATTCATTAGCGAATCAGCTAATGGAGTGAACTATGCCTGAAGATTCCTGCGCAGGCAAATTGTATTTTTCAATGGGAAATGAGAACCTGATTGCTTTTGCCAATCAGCACACGAAGCTCTGCGCCGTGTCCTCTATGTACTGTAGCCAGCGGTGGACGTCACCCGTGCTGATGAGGTCGCCCCGCGAGCCGTCGGCCTGCGGGCCGAACTTGGAGCTCTGCAGGTGCTCACGGAACTCGGCTATGCGGGCGGCGCGGTTCAGAATCTGGTCGTTCAGCTCCACGACCTCACACTGCAGTTGGTGTATGTAGTTCATGCTGATGCCGTCTCGATCTCGCCCACGGCGCTGTCAATTGCGTCAATGGCGCTCTCCAGCTCGCTAACGGCGTTCTCCAGTGCGCTAGCGGCCTCCTCCATCGCCTGCCCACGCTCGCTGTTCTGCAACCCCTCGGGCAGGTTCTCGTACTTCTCTTGCTCTTCGTCTGCGACCGACCGGACCTCGTCCTTGATCGACTCGTACTCGGAGCGGATGTCGTCCAGCTGGCCCTTGAGCGCCTCAAGGCGCTCGGTGTAGTTGGCGAGGGTTTTGCGTGTTGCGTTGTTCATGATGATTCCTTAGTTGGGGGTGTTGAACTTCTTGATGAGTGCTGTGAGCTTGCGTACCTGGCCACGTGCCCAGCTCCGCTGCTCAGCGCCTTCGCCGCCGGTCAGGGCTTCGTGATTGATGTGGCCTTGGGCGGGGTTGACGAACAAGTCCAGCACGTAAGCGGCCTCAGCAATAATCTCGGCGGTGGTGTAGTCCTCCAGCGGGCGCTTGTCGTCTCTGGAGATGTTCTCCAGGTTATAGGCCAGCTCATCAATTGCCAGTGCTGCTGTCAAAAATTTGCTTGTCATAGCGGGCGCTCCTAGTTATTGATTACAATGCTAATTCTGTTTGCTTCACTTCTACTGTGTAGCCCAAGCTCTTAGCGTGTTTGAGCGTTTCGCGGGTCAGCGTGTACTGACGGGCGAGGTCAGCAAAGATCTGAGCCACGCTGTTAGCGGGGTAGATTGTTTCCTTGCCGTAAACATTCTTTACGGTTACTACCAAGGTGTTGTTTGCGGTGAGTTGTGTCATGTTGAAGCTCCAAGTTATTAAGTTATTCATTGGCGGGTTAAGCCAATGTAAAGAACTATACCTCACAATTCTGTGGGTGAGCGATTGTATTTTTCAATGGCTTTCGGAACCGTGATTGGAAAAAACAATCGCACCCCAGCCCCTGACTGAGGCTATAATGTGTGGTTATAACGTATAACTCCGGAGCCGTCATGCAACTCAGACCGTATCAACTCGCCGCCTATGAGGCCGCTATAGCCGCGCTACGCTGCGGGCACCACCCCGCGCTACAGCTCGCCACCGGCACGGGCAAGTCGCTCATCATAGCGGCGCTCGCTCAAGCCACACTACAGCGCCGGCTGAGGGTCTGGGTGCTCACTCATGTGCAGCAACTAGTCTCGCAGAACTCCGCCACCTATGAGCGCTTCACGGGGGACACCAGCTACGGGCTGGTCTGCTCGGGGCTGAATTGCGCTCACTTTGACCGCGACGTGACATTCGGTACGGTGCAGTCAATCATAGCGCCCGCGCTACGGGGGGAGCTACCCGCCCCTGACCTCATCATCGTAGACGAGGCGCACCGCATTCCCCACAAGACCGGCGAGGCCGGCCAGTACGGGCGGTTGTTTGAGCACTTTCCGCTGGCGCGGCGGGTCGCTATGACCGCTACGCCGTGGCGCATGGACGGGGGGCTCATCTACGGCGAGGGCAAGGGCTTCTGGTTTGACCGGCTGGCCTATACCTACACGGTACCCGAGGCGGTAACGGACGGCTGGCTGAGCCCCATAGTCGGGGTTGAAACCGAGAC
>Ga0105097_10001310_pt1 | contig 11873 bp, 11 predicted proteins | sample PPLLak12cMay2015_FD_87035 | JGI IMG/M metagenome (GOLD analysis project Ga0105097, IMG submission 87035) | Freshwater sediment microbial communities from Prairie Pothole Lake near Jamestown, North Dakota, USA - PPLs Lake P7 Core (1) Depth... | ecosystem: Environmental > Aquatic > Freshwater >... | reverse complement strand
TCCTATGTCTCCAGTAGGACCTGCGTCTCCAGTAGGACCAGTAGATCCTACCCCTGTAGGTCCAGTAGTTCCTATGTCTCCAGTAGGACCTGCGTCTCCAGTAGGACCAGTAGATCCTACCCCAGTGGGTCCAGTAGGACCAGTGGGTCCAGTAGCTCCTTTTGTTCCAGTATTACCTGTAGGTCCAGTGCTACCTGTTCGACCAGGTGAACCAGTACTTCCTGTAGGCCCATTAAGTCCTATTCTTCCTATAGGTCCAGTTGGTCCATGTCTTCCAGGGGGTCCAGTTGGTCCATGTTTTCCATGGGGTCCTCTATGATGGTTATGGTGATAGTGTTTTACACATACACAGTCTTTCACTTCTAATTTAATTATATCTCCCATCAATTTATAATAGATATATATACTTATTATAAATTATTTTGGATTGTGTCACACAAAGAAGTTTAAATCATAAAAAGCACAAAACAATATCACACCCACCTAATATTAGGAGGGGGGTATGGGGGAACCTAGGTTCCCCCACTAGGTTCCCCCACTAGGTTCCCCCACTAACGAAGAGGACAAACACCACCACTGCATTCAGATGTCATTGTTTCATCAGCAATGATTGTCACAGAATCATCCTTTTCATCGGTATCATCCGTACTATAAACTTTACGATCAAATGCTTCAAGTAATTGGGCATCAAATGGTGCCATTCTATCAATAAGTTGTTGATACTCGTCAAAAGTGCACTCTTCATAGGGAGCTAATTCATAATTACCACCATCTAATGGAATAAAGGTAATTCCGAGATAATTGTCCCAATTATCATAAATAATTTGAGGAACTCTTTCCCATTCATCTGGTTTAACTGACACGGTATTAGAACAATTGTGGTCGGCATATATTTTTTGATAGGTAAAATATGTTTCTAGTTGTTCTTCTATGTTAGTTTGATACTTGGTTTTCTTAGCACTTGATGATACAGGGAAATCAACCACAAATGTCTTAGCATTTGTCATTTTCTCTTCATATGTGGAACCAGGGGTTCCGACTTCTGGGTTGATGCGCCAATTGGCTTTCTGTATGACAGAAACCATAGGATCATGGGAATTGATCCTAATCCGTCGGATATAATACGGTGAATGGCTTAAATGGAGACCCTGTGAGACGCCTCCAGCGACTTGGCTCAGACTGCCTTCTGGTTTAATGGTCGTGGCGAGAAGCGGTACAGGAACGCGAATCTCTTTCGCGTATCTGACAGATTCTTGCCGTGCCGCGTCACCTAGTTCTTTCATTAATTGGTGCTCTTGCTCCTTAGTATATCCAAGTGTATCCATTGCATCTTTAATACCAGTCAATGATGTACCAATTAACCGATCACGTTTTTGTTTTTCATCCCAATGTGGTAGTTCCAGAGTGACGAGGGTCATTCGTAAACCTGCACGGGCAGATAATCTTTGGGCTTCTAGCAGTGCGGTTCTATTTAAACTAACGTGTCCTTGACCATCATCGTTAATAAATTGCATTAAATTAACAGTTGTTAAGTTACAGGTTTGATACGTATCAAGTATAATTTCACCACAATTATGGACGATGATGCCATTCGCACTAAAACAGTGAATAACTGGAATAGTACAATCATAAACATCCTCAATACAATCATATATTAGACTATCGAATGCGCTGAATTGTTTGTTATTGAGGACAACTGTGTCTGTTTTACATAGTTCACAGGCTTGAATAAATTGTTGTTGAGTATCTCTAACGACAAGAACTTTATGGTCAGCTGTGAGACGAAGAGTATGACCACCAACTGTTCGTAATATATATACGTGTTTAGTTCCAGTCTTAAAGAATCCTTCAGGTGTTGATGGGTACACTTCACCATTAACAAGTGTATTAAACGGTTGCCCGATTAACATTGAAACTCTTTTGAGACCTTGATCAGTTTCAACAATCGTATCTGCTGTGACACATGGGTTAACTAATTCAGCATTGGGTCGACGGCGCTTCATTTCTTGTAGATTTAAAAGACCAGGTTCTCCTTCGTTGCGTAAAATGTTAACTAGGAGTTTGAGATAATCAAAATCAGGCCGCTCTGGGAAGAGGATACTATTGTTACTGAGATGGCGATGATACAGACCTTCACGTTGTGCGAATCCTTTCTCTTGGAACATGGTTGATAAATAATCAAACCATTTGGGTTTGATTCCCATTTTATCTAATTCCGAACCTAATTGAAGATGCCGTTCATAATCAGCTTGATTATAGAATCCATTGAGACCATATTTGGCAAAAAGAACCTCATAATCATCTGGGTTGAATATAAAAATTTCTGCAGTTCTGCGTACTCCTCCTATCACTACGTTTTGCCCTATTAAATTACATATATCCATGATATGAACTGGGCGAACCGTAACATAACCATCTGAATTTGCAGTTAAGGGTTCCAGCCACGGGTCTAATTGACCCTTAAGTGTCTTATCAATTCCATCAAACATGTCCTTGAGAGGTTCGGGTCCACTGGAGGTTCCACCAAACGTTTTCAAGCGCTCTCCTCGGGGGCGGACACTATTGTAACTGACCTTAATCGTATGGATATATTCGTATTCTTTTTTCGTGATAATAGCTAAATAGGTCCTCAATCCCTCAACCCATCCCTCTTTACTATCACCAATGAAGATTTTAGCATAACCGTTTGGCATAGTCAGTAATTCGGTTTTTTCAAGGCGTTGTTTCTTGGGTAATTGTATATATTCACTATGAATTATTTTAGTATTATTACGAATCTTATCCATTTTCTCAATGAGTTGCTGATTAGATTTGACCCCGACACCAGTACCAACCATTAATAAGTAAAAAAGATCACATAAATCATCCCATTTAGTAATATTGAGAGCCGAGCAATTGAAGTTAGATAGACTGCAGCGGTTAGCGGCTTCAGTTCCCCCGATCCATAAAGTACGACCGCTTAAAAATTGCCTAAGATTGAACATATTATCAAACAATAACTGTGCTTCCTGTGACATTTTCTCAAAATCAACTTGGTAACCGATTTTTTCCAAGTGACTAATAATTAATTGCACGTTATAGAGAGTGGCACGAGCACATGTTTCTTTGTATGTTTCTCTGCGCTTCTCTTTGACTAAAAACCGACTGTAAGTTCTGAGGAAAACGAACATCCCAAGGGGTGACATGTGTTTAGGGAAATCATCGTATCCAGATAAGAATTCATTAGTCAAAAGTTGTGCCATTATAATAATAAATAATGAAAATAAATTATTGATATTATAAATCAATTTTAGATTGAAAAATGATTTATATTGATTGGAAATGATTCCATTTTTTTAAAACTATATATTTTAAATTTGATAACTTAGCTTAGAAATAATTTGACAGACAAGATATAAAATGTCTAGTGAAGATTATTATCAGATTTTGGGGGTTCCCAAATCATCTGATACAACCACTATAAAAAAAGCATATCATAAATTGGCTCTAAAATATCATCCAGATAAGAATCCATCACCTCAGGCAGCAGAACAGTTTAAAAAAATTAGTGAAGCCTATGATGTACTATCAACACCTGAAAAAAGAGAAATATATGACCGTCATGGCAAACAAGGATTGAATCAGAATAATATGCATTTTGATGAAAGAAATGTTAACGAAATCTTTCGATCATTCTTTGGTGGCGGTGGCGGTGGCGGTGGTGGGGGAGGAGTCCCTTTCGGCCAGTTTGGGGGTCCATTCGGCCAGTTTGGTGGACTCTTCGGGGGTCCATTCGGAAATCAATTCGGCCACCAAAACCAAGGTCCCCAAATGATTCCCCCGATTGAAATAGGAGTTGATTTTGAAATGAATAACTTATTTACAGAGAAGAATATAGTCACGTTAATTGACCGTAGTTCGCCATGTAAACAGTGTCAGGGAACTGGTTGTGAAGATAAGGTTAAACGGACGTGTTCACAATGTCAAGGAAGAAAGATGATCCAACAGCAAATTCGCATGGGTCCTATTATTACTATGAATGTGGGGCCATGTCCCAGTTGTGAGGGTACTGGATGTGATCGTAAAACGAATCAATGTAGTAAATGTCATGGTAAAACAACCGTTACAGAAAATATGCATGTTAATTTTATTGTACCATTAGGTCACCAAGAAAAGGATATTTTATTGATTCAAAACGAAGGCCATATTGGACCAGATTTAACGACCCGTGGTGATGTCACAGTAAGGATGAAAATTAAACCGCATCCTATTTTCCTTCGGCATGTGGATTTGCATGATAAGGGGACAATGTCCGTCGGTGATCTACTAACTCATGTTAATTTAACTCTAACTGAATCGTTATGTGGTTTTAAACGTATTATCTTACATGTTTCAGGTCAAAATGTGACATTAGAGATGACTAAAGTGATTAAAGAAGGGGACCTACATATTATTGAAAATGAAGGTTTGCCGATCAAGAATAACAAAAGAGGTAAACTATTTGTTTGTTTTCATGTTGAAGTCCCAGAACAATTATCCACTGAACAGCGCCGAAAGATTCGTGAAATCTTATCTCAATAGACGAAAGAGAAAAATTGATTTGTAATGGAACTGTTTACTTAGTAAAGAATTAAGAAGTAATGGAATTACTAGATCTACCCGATGAAATTCTTATCCATGTCATTCGCCAAATTCCAGTGGAATTACGGTACCCTTTAAAAGGAGTTAATCATTTCTTCAAAGGAGTGTTTGAAGAAATGCCATATATTTATCACGACCTCTTTAAGAGATTAATTGTTTCTACTCCTGTGCTCTTCTTACCGAAGAGGGCCCTCATCGGGCAAATTACTCTCAATCCTAAATTTATAGCAGTAAAGGCACCGTATTCAACAGGTTTATTTAAGATTAATCTTAAAAGTGTTCCTTCGATACAAAACATAGGTTATCAATTGAAACTAGATGATGTTGATGATTTGACAGAATTTGAACTGAAACAGATGGCATTTCAAATTGGTCGAGAACGGTTCGACAATATCAATGATGTAATTCGAAGTCTACATTGGATGTGATATGAAAAATTGATTTAAAATTCATTTTGTAAATATTCTATTTATAAAATGTTCACTTGTGTCTGGTGTAGACAGATTGTTAATACAATTTCATTTAAGTGTCTTGGATGTAATGGTAAATGCTGTCATTCTTGTGCCAAAATAGTCATGCCACAAGGGCATCAAAAATGCCCATATTGTACGACATTTGAAGATGCGAAAAATTATGGATTACCTCCTTTAAATTACAAAAAATAAATATTTTACATGATTCTTAAAATCATGTAAAATTGTTAAAATTTTCAACTTACTTTGTACAGAGCACTTATTGTGAAATATTAAACCGATTAATCTTAAAGATATTCGGACGAATATAACCCATTCTATGACCAGCCAACCATGTGGTTGGCTCTTCAAACATATTTCTAAATAGTTTAGAAACTTTGACAGGGTCGCTTTGTTCGTCATCAAAAGTTCTTGGAATATAGCGATATTCCACCTTAGGTGGCGGACACTGTTGAATCTGGTTAATATAACCAATAATAACCGCAACAATACCAATAAATGTTAACAAGACAATAATTGACTTCATTTATATGATAGATGTATAGATGTATATATGTTTGATAACATAATTATTTTTTGCCACGTGATGCTTGACGGTCCTTAATCTTTTGCTTAAGTTTGTCACGGACTTCTTTATTGTTAGATTCTTTGGCGTCATCAATCATCATTTGTTTCCTCTTAGCGAAGAACTCATCCTTTTGTTCCGCATTATGTTTCTTCTGAGCCATCAAATCATTGAGTTCAGAGACCATGTATTCCTGATCCTGAATGGCATCAACATTAGGATCCCATGGAACCCAATAGCCAACAGGGAGAACATATGTATGAACAAACGGTTCTATTTCCTCGTGAATCTTCTTGGCTTTGGCTTTGGCTTCGGTTAAGTCTTCAAAAACGCCTCTGATCTTGAATCCTCTGATACTGGTTTCATCTGTAAACTTAGTGTTAAAGTCAGACTCTAATTCCTTATGATTGATTGACTGATAACTCTCAAGTCGATCAGTTAAGTCCTCTTGATCAATACGGTATGTGCGGAGTGTTTTTTCAACCTGTTCATCCTCATTCAATTGAATGTCTTTTTTGGTTTCTTCTAGAAGGGCAGCGGCTGCTTTATAAATGGGGTCACTTGATGATTTATAGGTGTTTATTTTCTGTTCAAGTACCTTATCAAATGTATTGTTAATGTTCTTAACCAGGTTATTGGTTGTATCCATAATCTGTTTATTAATGTCATGATATAGGAAACGATTGGCTTCATATATGAAGCGTTGTTTGACTCTATCATTAGGTGAGACGAAGGACGCAAGCGCCCAACTCTGAGTAAATGATGGTTTATGGCAGATTGTCACAACTGGTGGATCCACCGTTAAGTGTTCTGCTTTGATGGTTTGATTGTTAGATGCCATGATTTATAGTTTATAGGAATATTTTATCTTTAAGAATTAAACGAATGATTTTTTTAAGTAATATATAGATTACTATTCTTTTGAAAATCTTTTTTTGGAAAAAATAATTTATATTTATAATTATATAACAAAACAATGGCATCAAACGATAAGAAAGTTGCAGAACACGTGAGTCTACCATCTCCATCTCTGGGGATCGATCTCAGAGATATTGTCTCTAGGGTTATTAAATACGTCGTCGAAGGTGGTGCGGTTGCCGTAGCTGCCTTTGTCATTCCACGTAAAAAAATGGATGTTAAGGAGATAATCATGATTGCTCTAACTGCCGCAGCAGTTTTCGCAGTACTTGACCTCTATGCCCCCGCCGTTGGAGCAGCTGCCCGCCAGGGAAGTGGTTTCGCAATCGGTGCATCAACAGTCGGTTTCGGTGGAGTGCCCATGGGTAACATGAGATTCCCAGGTGTTCCTGGACTGTAATTAATTAATTAATTAATTAATTTATAATTATCGTAATTAAGGATATTAATTTTTGTTAAATTTGAAAAAAATTGAATAATTTTTTTTACATTTAGATAGGAAATATAAGAATCATATCATAATACATATACTTAACATAATAAAGCAATATGAACCCCCCTTATAAGAGAGTTAAACTAAGTAATTTGGTTGATATGATTAGTGCAACATCACTATCAAATGACCCACCAAATGAACCACCAAATTCATCAAATCCTCGGAAGCGATCAAGATCACATGACTCTAGGAATCCAAAGCGTGTTCCTCCGCTTCCAATTGATCAAATTATATTTTTCTGCCCTCCATCCATTAAAAATAACGATGCTACCAATGGCGATGACGGCGATGAATCCAGTGAAGATTATGAAGATTACATTCGCGAAAAAGAAATAGATTGTGATAAATCGGATTGTGATCATGAGGATGATAATGAGGGTGATTCATTAACCGTTCAGTTGCAAGCAATTACTCAAGTTAAGGATATAAAAGACCTAATTAGATTGGGAAAATTATATCATTGTAAGAGGCGCCAAACCTATATGGGTGTCAGCCTAAAACGGTTACATTTACTACGTAAACCTCTCCAGAAACTGGATCGTATGATTGGTTTGCAAAAAATTAAGGAAAACATCGTCAATCAGATTGTCTATTTCTTATCTGGTTTGCAGTCTGGTTCAGAAGATATGATGCATACAGTCATTGAAGGGCCACCTGGTTCAGGTAAAACTGAAGTTGGTCGTATTTTAGGTGAGGTTTATCAGACCATGGGTATCCTTGATAAGAACGTCTTTAAAGTTGTCAAAAGGTCAGATTTAATCGGTAAATATTTGGGTCACACAAGTCAAAAATGCCAAGATGTAATTAACTCATGTGAAGGCGGTGTCATGTTTATTGATGAAGCCTATGCTCTAGGTGATAATGAAGGTAGAGACTCTTTTTCAAAGGAGTGTTTAGATACATTAAACCAAAACTTATCTGATAATAAGCATAAGTTCTTGTGTATTATTGCTGGTTATACGGATTCATTGGAGAAGAATTTCTTCGCCTTTAATGATGGTCTGCGCAGGAGATTTACGTTTAAATATGTGATTGACAAGTACACTCCAGAGGAGTTAATGGCAATATTTATGTTAAAAGTCAAAGAATTTGGTTGGGAGGTTTCTCCCAGTGTTCAACTGGGACAATTCTTCAAAGAACATCACGATTCATTTCCTCATTATGGTGGGGACATTGAAACGTTATTTTTCAATATAAGAATTTATCATGGGCGTCGGATTTTCTGTCTTGATAAAGATCAGAATCGTAAAATACTAACAAATGAAGATTTTGTAGAAGGGTTCAAAATCTTCAGTGGACATCGTAAAAATCATTCAGTAGATAATGATATGCAGAAGATGAAAGAATACTCAATGTATCTATGATACTCAATGTATCTATGAAGGGTTAAAATTCCACCCTAAATCTTGGCAAATCTTTTTCCAAATTTTATCTTGTTGTCGCAACTTATCTTTGGATTTTAATAAATTAAAAAACGGTAAATACTCATTATATCCAGCCAATTGACAAAACTTGTAGATAACATATGTATAAGATAGGAAGTTTGTCCTACCAAGAGGACAGTATTTTTCAAAAGGTTCTTGGATTTTCTGAAACATGTTACAGAACTTATCTTCAACATCAGGTGAGAATGATATTGGTTGAATACCGTTCAAATGGCAGATAATTTGGTTGATATTCTCGTAGAACTTGTTATATCCTAAATGGATGTATTTGCGTAGATATTTTTTAACTTTTTTCTTATTAAGTTTTGCTAAATCGTTTAGTTTCTCTTTTTTACATTCAATTAAAATCATATCATAAATTTCTAGAGGAATCTTGGTCGTTTCTTTGGCTTGATAATGAGCTAATTGTTCTTTGAAATGATTAATCCTTTTATAAGCAAAATAAATATTCTCATGAGGAGGATCATTATAAGATGGTTTATCGGCTTCAATCACGGTCTGAACCTCTTCTCCGCATTGAGGGCAAATTAGCATGGCTTCACTTTGAACTAGTTCACGATGAATACCGCAGTTACTACAGAAATCATCATGATTATATTCGACATTACCAACATAATGTGGATCATTGTATTCTAAATATTGCTCATACATATCAGCACGGCAATGAGAATTAGTTTTTGTGATCTCATGATTACTATCTGTTTCTTTGCCAAAGAAATGTATAATACTTGGAGCGGTCTTTGATGTACCCATTGGAACGGTGTTTGATGTGACATGAATAGATTTTTGAACGGTTTTTTTGGAGCTTGCCCCAGTATCCTCGTAATAATTAATGAGGAGTTCTCCATTTTTGAGATAAAAGTTTGTTACATCATTCAATTGTTCAATATTTGAGATGTCTTGAGTTAATTCATCAATTTCTATCTTGGTTTGATACCGTATATCAATTTCTTCTTTACTTAGTTCAGACAATCTTTTCTTAGATAAATGATCATACTTTTGTTGAAGTTGTTTCAACCGTTTCTTTTTTGATGGTACCTGTTTATAATCGTGATTAAACTGTTTAACTTGACGATTATAGTCAAAATCAACATTGGTTTTCTTTTGTGAAATTTTTTTCATTGGTTTATTGATACAAATATAATGATTTATTGATACATATGTATCAATAAATCATTCTAAGTAAAAAATTGATTAAAAATCTAACGAATCAAATTCAATAATAGATTAAAAAATCTTAATGAATCAAATAAATAGTTGTCTTAGAGGTGATGTTACGATTACAACACCACCAACGGCACTAGACAATAACGGTGATCATTTATGTTGTATCTGTCATAATGTCATTGAATATTATGTCAATTGCAATAATTGTGATCGTCCTGCATTGGTCACAGGACGTCATATTTGTATGAGTTGTTATTCACATCGGTATGATATGGATCGTTGTGAGAGGTGTTATGCATATTTGTGTGATGAATGCCATCTACACTCGAATGTTTGTGATGAATGTAACAATAACACTAACACTAACACTAACACTAACAATAACAATAACCGTAACCGTAACCGTATTAATTATGATCATATTTTGCGAGTAATCGATCGTAGTATCATGTTTATAATTGCTGCATCTTTACTGTATATCATTATGATTATACACTAAGAATCAATCTGTTTAACATTAAAGTTAATTTGATTTTTCTTTAATGCGAACTGGTTATAATCAACCTCATTGTCTTTCTTTTTATCTTTACCTGCTAAATAGACATCATTGTTTTTCCAAAATATGGGGTAACACATCTTAAATGTGTTCCAATCAGGCTTATTTATATTGGCGCGGTACCAGAAGACTTGGTCCTCTAATTTATCGCTGTTAGAGGAATTATCAATCACTAAACATCCACGATCTTTGGTACATCGGTTAAGTGCGACTCGGAACATTTCAAAACAAGGGAACATACCCGCATAATGCTCATATAATCGTTTTTGATTTCCTATCTTAGGTTCTTTACAGATGAATATATAGTCGACATTAGTTCTTAAACTAGGAGTAATACCCATACAATACTGCATAGTTAAAATGAAAGTCACGTGTGCATGACGGCCATTCATGAAAATCCATCTGATATTCTTATCTTTGACCCATTCAGTACTATCAGCTAAACAATCATCTAATACAACGAACGTACGTGGATCAACTCCTGCATATTTGGGGTCGCTTTTACAGTTACGACAGATATTTTTTTGTCGTGTGAGTATTTGTTCCATCAACTCTGGTGTGTATTCATCATGAATAAAGATTGATGGAACATGTGGTCTATAAGTACAATTAAAATCATCTGTTGGAGAAATAACGGTTCCAATTGGATACCCCTGATGACCATATAAATAATCCAGTACTAATATTGATTTACCAGTATTTCTTTTACCTATAAAAAGGATCACTTTATCATCCTTTATCATATTCATATCAAATTTCTTAAGTTGAACAGTAACATCACCAGATGCTATTTTATTATTCTTACGTTGCATGATAATAAAAGTATATTATATTATCATACATCTTAATATCATTTCATACGCACAAATAAATTTAAAACGGTGCTTCACCACTAATCATTTCCTCACCTATTTGTGGAACGGCTACCGTTGGTGAGCTACTCATTATTTTCGGAACTCCTGCACCACCGACTACATCCTTGACATGACTTGTAGGAGATAACCATTCTAGTAGATATACTGTGGCTAAAACAACGGTAATATTCAAGAATATTACTTTAAGATAAACGGCTTTTTTCTTAGGTTTATCAAACAGACGACTATCTAAATAGAGAAATAATCCCGTTACCAAAGCAACTCCTATTGCGATAAGAATATAGGACAGCATTTTTATTATATCTATATCAACAAAAAATAAAATCTATATGTAAACTCATTTTTTTAGACTATTTTCTATTCTTGATGAGATTGGTAAATTTTAAATAAGAACTTTCAGTCCCAACGCTTTCGACGTCATCATCATGTAAGTAATTCTTATTCATAGTTGTTTTTATTGGTTCTTTTGCCTCTACTGGTTTTCTCATCTTAAGTGTTTTTTTCTCACTAGACTTCTTCATTAAATGATTGATAACGTGGTTCATCTCTTTATTGACGTGTTCTTTTTCTTTAACGGCGACTTTGTCTTCTTCGTCTTCATCCTCATCTTCTTCTTCGTCTTCCTCCTCATCTTCTTCTTCTTCCTCCTCATCTTCGTCTTCATCTTCCTCCTCATCTTCGTCGTCATCCTCATCGTCTTCATCCGCATCGTCTTCATCCTCATCATTCTCTTCTTCATCACCCTCGCTGTCATCCTC
>Ga0105097_10001308_pt1 | contig 11885 bp, 8 predicted proteins | sample PPLLak12cMay2015_FD_87035 | JGI IMG/M metagenome (GOLD analysis project Ga0105097, IMG submission 87035) | Freshwater sediment microbial communities from Prairie Pothole Lake near Jamestown, North Dakota, USA - PPLs Lake P7 Core (1) Depth... | ecosystem: Environmental > Aquatic > Freshwater >... | reverse complement strand
TCGTTGGTTCACTGTCCATCGCAGCCTATTGGAGCGCTGGCCGGATGTCGCCTGGATCCCCGGCTTCTGGGTCGAGTACGGCATGGCCGCCGAGCCTTCGGCCTTTGGCTGCCGCATGCACTGGCACCACGACCGGCCGCCGTCCATCGAGCCGGTGGTCGAAGATGCTGCCCACTGGGCGTCCGCACCGCTGCCCAACGTGCGCGAGGACGGCCTGATGCCGTTGGTGCTGCGTCTTTACGAGCGGGCCGAGGCGCGCTTGCAGGCCGAGGGGCTGGGCATACCCATGGTGGCCGCGCGCGGGCCGATGGTGACCGCCGGTTGGATCATGGGCTTGAGCAGCCTGATGATGGGCCTGGTCGAGCAGCCTGACGTGATCCACCGCTGCCTGGACAAGATCACCACCACGCTGATCGACTGGCTGCACGCACAGTTGGAAACCCTACGCAACCCCGAAGGCATTCTGCTGCTGGACGACATCGTGGGCATGGTCTCGCTGGAGCACTACCAGGAGTTCGTCGCCCCCCACTTGCAGCGCATTTTCAGCCAGTTCGACGGCCTGGTGCGGGTCTACCACAACGACATGCCCTGCCCGCACCTCTACCCCGCCCTGGCCGAGGCCGGCTTCGACGTCTTCAACTGGACGCACGAGGTCGACATCGCCCAGGCCAAGGCCGCCATGGGTCACCGCGTGGCGCTGATGGGCAATGTACCGCCGCTGCACGTGGCCGTGCGCCAGCCGCCGGCCGTGGTGGCCGAGTTCGCGCGCGCCTGCCTGGACCGTGGCGCGCCCGACGGCGGCATGATCCTTTCGATGGGCGGCGGCGTCTCCCCTGACACACCGGCCGCCAGCCTGGACGCGATGGTCGAGACAGCCAGAGTCTGGCAGCCGCCCGTGTTTGAGCAGCCCCTCGCCGACTGGTACGAGCTGCTCCATCGCCACCAAATCGGCGGCGGCGAGCGTAAAACGGAAGGACGTCGCACGCGCAGGCGTCCCTAGCACAGGCTTGACAGCAGCCCCTGAGCGTGCTACCATTTGCCCCAAGCGGGACGATTGAGCGTCCACCACAACCTCAGGGACTACGACCATGAGCCAACTGAATTCCGCTGGCGGCTTGGACCTCTTCCTTCTATCCAGACAATTACAGCAAGCTGGCTGGGATGCCTTTGCCAGCGATTTGACCGGCGAAGTCGCGGCGCGCCAGGACCACCTGCCCAAGCGCGGGGCGTGGAGTCTGGTGATCGACCGCGCTGGACGTTGGCGCTTCACCGCCACCAGCGAGATCGGCATGGCCCATGGCCGCGAGCTGGTGCGCAGAGGTCACACCTGGCGCCTGCTAAAAGAAAGGCAGTGCGTGCTGACGATCGCTGGTCGCCTGTCCAACCAGGACGATCTGGCCGATCTGCTGGCTGAGCTGACCCAACTTGCCTTGCAAGAGACCAGCTCAACGGGCCGGGAAGCGGAGGAAGAGCCATCATGGGACGAAAATCACGAGTTGCGGGTGCAGATGAGCGACCTGTAACGCCGGGCGACGACGAGACCCCGGCCGCGGCAGAGAGCCGGCGGCCGATCTTGCTGGCCGTGCTGCTGACCTCGCTGGCCTGGCTGATCGTGGCTGGCGGCGCGGCGCTGGCTTGGCGTCGGCCGCAACCGGTCGCCTTCGCGATCCAGCCGCCGCCAGCCGCCGCCACCCCTGCGCATACAGCGACCCCCGCGCCCATCCAGGTCGAAGTGGCTGGCGCCGTGCTGCGACCGGGTGTCTACGAGCTGCCAGCCGGCGCACGCGTGGCCGACGCGCTCGACACAGCCGGCGGGCTGGTCCCCAACGCCGACGCCGAAGCCCTCAGTCTGGCCCGCCCTCTGCAAGATGGTGAGAAGCTGGTGGCGCCGACGGCCCGGCCGACATCAGCCGCCGCATCCTCTGCGCCGGAGCCAGCCGTTGCTGTGCGCAGCGGAGACATCGAACTGGGCGGCCTCAGCCTCCTCGACATCAACACCGCCAGCGCGCAGGAGCTAGAGGCGCTGCCCGCCATCGGGCCAGTGACGGCTCAGGCCATCGTGGACTATCGCACCGCCAACGGCCCCTTCCGCTCAGTCGAGGAGATCACAAAGGTCAAGGGCATCGGCCCGGCAACGCTGGAGAAGATCAAGCTGCTGATCACCGTCGGGGAGTAGGCCACTAAGCCCACGCAAAGTCGCCCCGTTTCACGCTCCCCGCTTTGCGCTCCCCGCTGCTCGCTCCCCGCTGCCCGCTCCCCTGGCTTTACGCCGCTGCGCCATCGCTGCGCAGAAATGCGCCCCGACCAGGAGGATCGAGACTGTCAGATAGAACCAGAACAGCAAGACGATGATGGTGGTGAGGGGACCGTAGAGGCTTTCGTAGCGGGCCAGACCGCTGCTGAGGTACCAGGTGAAGCCCAGGTTCAGCACCTGAGTAGCCAGGGTGGCAAAAAGCGCGCCGCTCAGGGCGATGCTCCAGGGCACCCGGACGCGCGGCACCCATTTGTACAGCCCAAAAAAGATCATCAGTGAGATAGCAAGCGGGATGGCGCGCACGCTCCACGCCTGCGCAATCTGACCGCTGAAGCCCAGCCAACGCATCAAGGCCGCCGGCAGCATCGACAGCACGCCCAGTGTGGCTGACGACAGCAGCAGCGCCACCAAACCCACGTAGACGACCACCACCATCAGGAGGCCCATCAAGCGCGCGGTGAACGGGTTGGGGCGGCCGTTTTCCGACCAGGCCAGATCGACGTTGAAAGTCAGGTTGGTGAATACACCGGACGCAGCCCACAGCAGCGCCACCAGGCTGATCAGAGTCACCTGGCCGCGGGAGGCGAAGATGCTGCTGAGGCTGTCGAACACAAATTCCTGGATACCCTGAGCATCGGGCAGGATACGCTGCAATGCGATGCCGATCAGTTGTTGGGCGGCGTCAGGATCGATCAAGAAGCCCAGCGCAGTGATCAGCAATATGGCCAGGGGAAACAAGGAGAACAGTGCGTAGTAGGACAGAGCAGCCGCTGCCTGCGCACCGCGGGCCGCAGCAAAGCGGTCCAGCGTGCGGCGCAACACGCCCAGCCAGCCACGGCTGGCTCCGTCAGCTCGCGCAAAGCCGGCTTCCAGTCGCTGGGGGACGGTGGGTGACTTGTCTTCGCTGGCCATGGCGCGAGTCTACCGCAGTCATGCCTGAGGCGCAAATACCCGACGCGGCCCAGGCTTAGAATACGAACACGGCGATCAGATCGTTGACGTTGGTCTGGGTGGGGCCGGTGCGCAGCAGGTCGCCAGTAGCCGCCAGGAAGGGGTAGGCATCGTTGTGGGCCAGGTGTCTGGCAGCGTCCAGGCCCAGGGCGCTGCCGCGGGCCACGGTGCCCGCATCCACCAGCCCGCCGGCCGAGTCGGTGGGACCGTCGCTGCCATCGGTGGCTAACGAGGCCAGGACGATGCGTTTTCCCTCAGGAATGCGCGCCAACAACAGCGCGGCTGCCAATGCCAACTCCTGGTTGCGCCCCCCTTGGCCAGCCCCGTGCAGGGTGACAGTGGTTTCGCCGCCCAGCAGCAGGCAGGCAGGCGGCGCCGCGGGTCGACCAGATACGACCACCTCGCGGCCCAGCGCCACCGCCACTCTGGCCACCTCGCGCGCTTCGCCCTCCACGAAAGTCGAAAGTATCAGGGCAGCGAAGCCCTGTTCTTGGGCCGCAGCCTGCGCCGCGCTGGCCGCCAAGGCGTTGTCAGCCACGACCACGGTCTGACAGCGGCCGAAGGCTGCGTCGCCTGGCTTGGGGGTGTCGGGCAGATGGCCGTCCAGGCCAGCGCGCAGGCGCTGCACAACCGGGACGGGCAGGACCGCCTCCAGGCCATGGCGCTGCACGATCTGCCACGCCTCGGCCCAGGTGGAGTGGTCAGGCACGGTGGGGCCAGAGGCGATCACGTCCAGCGGACTGCCGACCACGTCGGAGAGCACCAGGCTGGCCACAGTGGCCGGGCTGGCCAAGCGCGCCAACTGCCCGCCCTTCAGCAGCTCCAGGTGCTTGCGCAGCGTGTTGATCTCGTCGATGGTGGCCCCACAGCGCAGCAGCGCCGCGGTTGTTGCCTGCAAATCGGCCAGGGTCAACCCTTCAGCCGGCAAAGTCAACAGCGCCGATCCGCCGCCGGAGACCAGGCAAAGCACCAAATCGCGTGCCGTGGCCTGCTGCGCCAGCGCTGCGATACGAGTGGCCGCCTGAACGCCGGCCGCATCGGGCACGGGATGGCCGGCCTCCAGCACAGCGACGGATGCGGGCAACGCCTCGGCGCCCGCGGCATGGCCGTGCTTGGTGAGCAGTGCGCCAGCCGTCAGCCGTTCGCCTAGCACCTCGACCGCGGCCAGTCCCATGGCCACGGCCGCTTTGCCGAAGCCCAGCAGGAAGATGCGTTCGAGCCGATCCAGGTCGTAGACAACGCTGCCAATTGTCAACTGGTTAGCCACGCGCTGCAGGGCGCGCCCCACGGCCGGGCCGGGATCGACCGCGTGCAGAGCGGCCTCCAGCACGGGCAGGATGCGCTGCCGCCGCGCGGGGTCAGCCAGGAGGATGGTGGGGTCGAAACGGATGGGTTGCATATGCAATCTGTGGTTTTAGAAAAGACATTTCTTCGGAAGAAATGTCTTTTCTAGTCTGCCCACCAGCGAGCGTAGAGGGCGTTGTGCAACACGCGGCCGGCGCTGCGTTCCACGGTGGTCAGCTCGCCGACCTCCACATGACCGCCCAGCCCGGCCATCATAGCGGCGACGGCTGTACGCAGGGCCTCGGCTGTCATGCCCCTGGTGTAGACGGTAGCGACCACGAAGCGAGGCGTGTCGCTGAGCACGGCCCGGCAAGCCCGGCTCAGCTCGTCGAAGAGGCGGTCGAAGGCCCATATCTGGCCGTCTGGCCCACGGCCGAAGGCTGGCGGGTCCAGCACAATGCCGTCGTAGCGCACCCCGCGGCGCGCTTCACGGCGCAGATAGGTCAGCGCATCCTCCACGATCCAGCGGATAGGCCGGTCGGGCAAGCCCGACAGCGCCTGGTTGTCGCGCGCCCAGACGACCGCTTTCCTGGACGCGTCTACATGAGTGACCAGCGCACCAGCCTGGGCTGCGGCCAGGCTAGCCAGGCCGGTGTAACCAAAAAGGTTGAGCACCGCCAGCGGCCAGCCGGCGGCCCGCGTCTGCCCGGCGATCCAATCCCAATGGGCTGCGTTTTCTGGGAAGACGCCCACCTGGCGGCTCTCGCTGGCCTGCACGGTGAAGCGCAGGTCGCCGTAGCCCAGCTCCCAGCGGGGCGGCAGGGGCTGGCGGTATTCCCATTGGCCGCCGGCCTTGCCCGTGGGCTGAAAGACAGCGTGGGCTGCGTCCCAGGCCGGCCGCGGCAGCGCCGGCTGCCACGTTGCCTGCGCCTCTGGTCGGATTAGCGTCACTGGCCCAAAGCGCTCCAACTTGCGGCCCGCGCCGCTGTCCAGGAGAGCGTAGTCTTGCCAGGCGGAGGCTGGGAGGGTGGTCATAGGGACGATTAGCGCCTATGAAATTGAACTTCAGAAACGCAATGGCCGTTGCTATTGCCAGCTCATGCAAAAGGCTGGGCAAATCGCTCACGATGCGCAACCTGCGTGAGCGGTTTGCGCCGCTTCTGGCCTTGGCCGCCCGGATGCACGGGATAGCCAAACGGCAGAATGGCCAACACGTCCAGGTCAGCCGGGATACCCAAGAGCGCGTTGACCTCCGGCATGCCCGCGAAGCCCACCCAGTTGGAGCCCACCCCCTCCGCCCATGCGGTCAACACCATCGACTGGATAGCGCGGCTGCCATCGGATATGGCGTACCGGGTCCGTTCAATCACCACCACAACAGCCAGCGGCGCCTGCGCGATGTACGGCCCTGTGGTAGCGACTGCGCCCAGCCGGCGCAGCATAGCGCGATCTTCGACGACGATGAAGTGCCAGGGCTGGCCGTTTATGCTGCTGCCCGTCAGATGGGCAGCTTCGACGATGCGCCGGACGACGTCTGGCGGCACGGGTGTGTCCTGAAAACTGCGAACGGCCAGCACCGTGCGCACAGCTTCGAAAACTTCCATGGCGAGCTCCTGTGTCAGTGCATAAAAACAACTGCGCCGCCCGAAGGCGCAGAAGGAGACGGTCTTTCAAAGGTATACATATTATAGCGCAGGCGAGATGGGATGGCAAAGGGATAGCGCCGAAACCACCAAATCGCAGCATATCGAAAACCGGCGTTGCGACTTTGACTTTGCGTTGGCTTGGCGCTATACTGTCAGGCTGGTTTGGTCTATCAACCGGCCGCATAGTGTTGCGCGTATACCCAACTCAACCCGATTCTGCACAGGACACAACACAGGATCCGATGCCCGTCAATCCCTTTAACCCCATGGTGGTCCAGAGCGACCACACCGTTCTGCTGGAGGTGGACAACTCCAGCTATGCCGAGGCGCGCGACGCGCTGGCCCGCTTTGCCGAGCTGGAGAAGAGCCCGGAGCACATCCACACCTACCGCCTGTCGCCCCTGTCGCTGTGGAACGCAGCGGCCAGCGGGCTGGGAGCCGAGGCCATCGTGGACCTGCTGGTGCGTTACAGTAAATACGACGTGCCGGGCAACATCCAGGCCGATGTGCGCGATTACGTCAGCCGCTTTGGCCGCATCAAGCTGCGTAAGGGTGAGACGGGTGACCTGCTGCTGACGGCCGACGATGCGCTGGTGATGTTGGAGGTCAGCCGGCAGCGCAAGGTACGCCAGTTCATCCTGGAAGAGATCGACGCGCTCACGGTGCGGGTCAACCCGGCCATGCGGGGCCACGTCAAGAAAGCGCTGGTGGACATCGGCTACCCGGCCGAGGACCTGGCCGGCTACGTCGACGGCGCGCCGCTGCCGCTGGCCCTGCTGCCGGCCATGCGCCGCACGGCTCAGCCTTTCGGCCTGCGCCGCTACCAGCAGGAGGCTGTGGACATCTTCCATGCCCACGGCTCGGCGCGCGGCGGCTCCGGGGCCATCGTGCTGCCCTGCGGCGCCGGCAAGACTGTGGTCGGCATCGGCGTTATGGGGCAGTTGCAGACCAACACCCTGATTCTGACCACCAACACCGTGGCCGTGCGCCAGTGGATCGACGAACTGCACGACAAGACCACCCTGGAGCGGGACATGATCGGCGAGTACACCGGCGACAGCAAAGAGATCAGGCCGGTGACGATCACTACCTACCAGATCCTGACCTACCGCGAGCGGCGCAAAAAGGGGTCGGCGCTGGAAGAGTTTTGGAACGACGATTTCGACATGGGCGACCAGGAAGAGGGGCCATTGACGCCGGCCGTGTTCCCGCATTTTGGCGTTTTCCAGCAGCGCGACTGGGGTCTGATTATCTACGACGAGGTGCATTTGCTGCCGGCGCCTGTGTTCCGCATGACGGCCGAGCTGCAGGCGCGCCGCCGCCTGGGGTTGACCGCCACCCTGGTGCGCGAGGACGGCAAGGAGGACCACGTCTTCGCGCTGATCGGCCCCAAGAAGTTCGACGTGCCCTGGAAGGACCTGGAGCGCCAGGGCTGGATCGCCACCGCGCACTGCCACGAGATTCGCCTGGACATGAGCCAGGAGCGCCGCCTGCTCTACGCCCTGGCCGACAACCGCAACCAGTTCGTCATCGCGGCCACCGACCCGGCTAAACTGAACGTGGTGGAGCAGATCATCGCCAAGCACCCGGACGACCAGGTGCTGGTGATCGGCACCTACCTGGAGCAGCTCAGCCAGCTCGCCGAGCAGTTGAACGCGCCGCTGTTGACCGGCAAGACCCCGGTGCGCGAGCGCCAGAAGCTTTACCAGCAGATGCGCGAGGGCACGCTGCGCTGCCTGGTGGTCTCCAAGGTGGCCAACTTCGCCATCGACCTGCCCGACGTCAGCGTGGCCATCGAGGTCAGCGGCACCTTTGGCTCGCGCCAGGAGGAGGCGCAGCGCCTGGGGCGCATCCTGCGGCCCAAGCAGGATGGGCGACCGGCCCATTTCTATGCCATCGTCATGCGCGACACCAAGGACCAACTGTTCGGCGCCAAGCGCCAGATGTTCCTGACCGAACAGGGCTACAAGTACGAGATCCTCTACAGGGACGACCTGGCGGCCTACCGTCCGGAGGCAGACCATGCCACCTGGTGATGTTGCGGCCACAACAGCTCAGCAGGCGCAAGAGGCCGCGCTAGAGCAACTGCGTGCCTTCCTGGGGGACATCACGGTGCAGGGGCTGCGCCAGGCCGCGCGGCGCTGGAATTGGCCGCTGCGCGGCACGGCCAAGGCTGAAATCGTTGATCAAATGCTCCAACAACTGACTGACGAAGCGCATATGCGGCGCATCGTCCAGTCGTTGCCGCCAGAGCAGCGCGAGGCGCTGGCCTGGCTGGGGGTCATGGCCCGGGAGAGCGGCGCGCTGGGACGCATCCAGACGGCCATGAACGCCGGGTCAGGCAGCAATCTAAGCCTGGAGGACATTCGCGGCCTGCTGGCCAATCTGGCTGGCGGCTGCCTGGTCTTCGACCGGGGCAACAGCGTCTATCAGATCCCTGCGGCCTACGCGACGTGGCAGCCTTTGGTCGAGGCGCCCCGTCTGCGGCGGACAGCGCCTCCCGTATCGACCCGGTTGGTCACCCGCACCGATCTCTTGCAACAAGCCGATGTGCTGCTGACCGCCGTCGAAGTCGAGCAGCCGCTGGCCCAAACGCCGCCAGCGGTGTTCGCCGGCCGCGATTTCAGGCAGCGACAGGAAGACTACGTGCCCCAACCCAGCCTGCTGGCGCCAGAACTGTTATCCCGCTGGGGTTTCGGGCTGGCCGACGAACTGCACAAGGCCCGCTTTTTGCTGGAGCTGCTGATCAACGGCGGGGTGCTGCAGACCGAGCCGGTCACAAACCAGCGGCTGCGGCTCAAGCCAGGACCGCTCAGGGCCAACTGGGATCAGGCCGATGCCGTCGCGCGGCTGGGCTTTCTGCGCGCGGTGGCGTTCAACAGCAGCCCCGACGCGAACCGGAGTCTGGGCTCCTGGAACGAGCTGAACCTGGCGCTGCCGGCCATCGAGGGCTATGTATTGCGTGCGCTGTACTACTACGGCGCTGTCACGCCGGGCCAGATTGCGCTGGTCACCAACGCCATGCGGGCCCAGGTGTTCAAACTGCTGGCCGGGCTGCAACACGACGTATGGTACGAGATGGACCGGCTCGACACACTGTTCTTTCGGACCACGCGCGACCCCTTCAGCCAGGGGCAACAGGTGAGCCTTTACCTGCGTTGGCACGAGGGGAGCAAGGCGCTAGACCCGCATCAGATCGACGAGCCAACCTGGCGCAAGACCTACGGCCAGGCGCTGCGTGCGGCGCTGCGCGGGCCAGCCTATTGGCTGCAACTGGTGGAGTTGGGCTTCGAAAACGAGCAGTTGATAGCCATGCGCGTGCCGGCGACAGAGGTGGTGGGCGAGGCGCAGGCTGCGCCGCCCGATGCGCTGGGATTCGCCGAGAACGAATATCTGTTGATCCGCACCACGCGTTGGATGGGCGATCTGCGCCGGCTGGCGCTGCTGATCGCCGCCGAGGCGGCGCAGCGACCCGACGTCAGGGTGTTCAAGCTGGCGCCGGCTGCACTGCGCGCCACCTTGCAGCGCGGCCTGCGCGTGGCCGACGTGGCCGAGCAGTTCGCGGCGGCCGGCTTTCCCCTGCCGCGCGCCATGGTCGAACAGCTAGACACCTGGCAGGGCCGCGCCGGCCGTCATCACCTCTACGACAACCTGGCCGTGATCGAGCTGAGCGAGGACGTGCTGCTGGCTGAGATCCAGGCCATCACCCACCTGCTGGCCATCCCAGTCTACCAGGCATCGCCCCGCTGCCTGCTGGTGTTGGATCCAGCCGCTGTGCCCACACTAACGGCCGAACTGGTGCGGCGCGGCTACACGCCCAAGGTGCTGCCATGACCCCCAACCTGGTCGACGCCCTGGAGACGTTCAATGCCACATCCCTGGGGCAGGTGCTGCTGTGGGCAGGCGTGGCTGAGATTCCCAAGCTCAAGGATGACAAGATCCTGCTTTGGCTTGAGCTGGTAGGTGACCCGCAGCGCATCCAGCGGGCCTTGCAGCGACTCTCCGAGCAGGAGCAGCGCGCCTTGCAGATAGTGCAGATCAAGGGAGGCGAGCTGCGTACTGAGCGCTTTCGCAGCCTCTTGCAGCAATCCGAGCTGGTAGCCCCGGAGGAGACTAAGCCGCGCGGCTATGGCGCCTTGGCCAGATTGACCCCTAAAAAACCATCGGACAAGCCGGACTTCAGCGCGGTGCTGGAGAACCTGATGCGCTGGGGGCTCATCTGGACGCACACGCTGGGCGACCGGCAGCCTGCCAACGCTAAGCTCAACTTCGACGGCGGCCGTTTCGTCTACATCCCCGACGAGGTGGCGCGCCACTTGCCGCCGCCAGCAGAACAGCGCCAGACGCTGCTCCAGGTAGCCGCGCCGTTGGAAGCATCGGCCCGCACCTTCCAGCGTGACCTGTACCTGCTGTGGAGCGCCGCGCGTGAGACGCCTTTGACCTTACTCAACTCCGGGCTGCTGCGCCTGAGCGACCTAAAGCGGGTCTCTGGCCAGTTGCTGGTCTCCGAAACCATCGGCAAGGGAGCCAAGGAGTCCGACTTCCGCCGCGTGCTCTTTCTGCGCCAGCTTAGCGTTGCGCTGGATCTGCTCACCTTCAACGGCGACAAGCTCACGCCTCGCCCTGACCCGCCCTTTCTCAAGCAACTGGCCACCGAGCGAGTGCGGCTCACCTACCGACGTTGGCTGGCAGGTAATTGGTGGAACGAGCTCTGGCGCACCTATGTCCAGGGCCAGACCAGCGCCGAAGGCAGTCCGGCTGAGCCCGCGCCGCCGCGCATCATTGAGGCGCGGCAGAAGGTGGTGGACCATCTGGCGCGGCTCGCGCGGTCCAACCCCCAAAACTGGATCGCCGTTGACGACCTGGTGGACGGCATGAACGACCGGGACGACGAGTTCCTGCTGGGCTGGCAGTCGATCAAGGACGACAACCGCAACTATAGCTACCGCAACTACGGCTCGCGCTACCAATACAACCCCCTGGGCTGGGCATGGTACATCTACGGCTCTGGCTCAGATGCAGGCTGGGACCGCGTCGAACGAGTCTTCGTCGAGGCGGTGCTGACCGAAGGGCTGCACTGGCTGGGCCTGCTGGACCTGGGCTATGCCTCGGACGTGACGGCCGCGGCGCGGGGCGGAGCCGCGCCGAACAAGCCGCTGGCCGTGCGTCTGACCGACATGGGGCGCTGGCTGCTGCTGCAAGAAGCGCCGCCGGCCGTGCCTGAGGAGACGGGCCGGGTGGTGGTGCAGCCCAATTTCCATATCTTCGCCTTCGACCCCATCTCGGACGCGGTGCTGGCCCGGCTGGACACCTTCGCCGTGCGCCTGAACGCCGAGCGGGCCATCGAGTACGTAGTCAGCCGCGAGTCGGTCTACCGCGCGCAACTGGCCGGCCAGACCACGGGCGAAATCCAGGGTTGGCTGGAGCAGGTGACGGGCGCGGCCTTGCCGCAGAACGTGGCTCGCAGCCTGACCGAATGGCAGAGCGACTTCGAACGCATTGTGATCCGCGGCCGCGTAGGCTGGCTGGAGACGACCCCTGAGCAGGCCGACGCGCTACTGGACAACCCGATCCTGCGGCCAGCCATCGTGAAGCGTATCTCGCCGTCCGGCCTGCTGGTGCGAGCCAGCCGCATGGACGCGCTGGAGCAGGCCCTGCTGGCGGCCGGCGAGCTGCCCGCGCGCAGCGCCGATCCGGCCAACGCGCACCGCGACAGCGTCACCCTGGCCGCGGATGGCCGGATCGCCTTC
>Ga0105097_10001306_pt1 | contig 11908 bp, 10 predicted proteins | sample PPLLak12cMay2015_FD_87035 | JGI IMG/M metagenome (GOLD analysis project Ga0105097, IMG submission 87035) | Freshwater sediment microbial communities from Prairie Pothole Lake near Jamestown, North Dakota, USA - PPLs Lake P7 Core (1) Depth... | ecosystem: Environmental > Aquatic > Freshwater >... | reverse complement strand
GTGTTGCTTGAACCAGGCCAGCAAGGCCGCCGGCTGGGCGGCCCAGATGTTGGTCAGCACTGTGGGGAAGGAGCGCTCGCGTACGCCACCTGGCTGCGACAACTCATCGACGATATCGCTGGCGCGGTTGTCCATCGAGGCCACCCCTGGCCCCAGCGCTGCGCCTGACTTATCGACCAGGTAGATGCCGTTGCCGTGGGCCGAGTTGCCGATGCTGATGATGTCCCTCGCATCGATCCCTGCCTTGTCGATGGCCTCACGGATCGCCGCGGCCGTGGTTTGCCACACCACCTCGCTGTCCCGCTCGACCCAGGCAGGCCGTGGGTAGTTCAGCGCCACTTTGTGCCCCTGCACGGCCACCTCGCGACCATCCAGGTCGAAGATCGCAGCCTTCGAGATCGTCAATCCGTTGTCGATGCCTAGCAGGTAGGATGGCATGGTGTCGTCTCCTTTGTTGCCGGCTACACCCACGGCGATAACGCGTGGCTGACTGACTTGAGCGCCGGGTAGAGCTGCCGATAGATCGGATAAAGTCTGGCATACACTCCAGCGGCCAATGGATCCGGCTCGTAGGCCGTGTTGGGCTGTTGGACGTGGGCGTAGGCGTCCGCCTCGTCCCGGTACAGCCCGACACCAATGCCGGCCAGCATAGCAGCGCCGAGTGCGGTGGCTTCAGCGACGTCGGACACCTCGATGGTACGTCCAAACAGGCCGGCCACCATGTCGGCCTTATTTTGCATCCAGAAGCGGTTTTTGGCTGCACCGCCGACGACAACTAACCGGTCGAACGGCACGCCCAGGTCGTTGCGCAGAGTCCTAACGATGTCCAGGAACTGGTAGTCCAGCCCTTCGATGACAGCGCGCAGCATGTCGCCCTTGGTAACGCGATTGCTCAGCCCGACGAATGCGCCCAGCGAGCGGGGATCCACCGTCGGGCAGCCTGCGCCCGACAGGTGGGGCAGGAACATGACGCCATGCGAGCCCGCCGGCGCGGCTGCGGCATCGGCCATCAGGAAGTCCCAATCGACGCCGCCGCACTGGTTGGCCTGGAATTTCGCCTCGAAACCGAACTGCTGCCGGTACCACTCGAGCATGTCGGACGACACCGCGCCGCCCCAGATGGCGTACATGTCGCGCGCCACGTGAGCCTCGACTGTAACGCCAGTGCGCTGCGCCTCAGGCGTCAACACGGGCTCTCGCATCGAAGCCAGCACGATCTCCCAGGTGCCGCTCACGTCCAGCACCACGCCGGGGCGGATCGCGCCGACCGGCAGCGCGCCGCACAGGTAATCGTGGCCGCCCAGCACCACCGGTGTGCCGGCCGACAGACCCGTTGCCGCGGCCGCTGCCTGGGTGACCTCGCCCAACAGTGCGCCGCTGGGATAGGGGTCGGCCAGCAGGCGCCGGTCGATGCCCGACAGGCGCAGCAGCTCATCCGACCAGGCGAGCGGGCGTTGGTCGAACAGCAGGGTGCAGGAGGCCATGGTGTAGTCGGTCGCCATCCTGCCACACAGCATCAGGTTGACGTAGTCCTCAATCAGCAGCCATTTGTGCGTGCGCCGCAGGATTTCCGGCTCGTGCTCGGCCATCCAGAGCAGACGCAGCGCAGTCGAGAAGCGCCATAGGGTGTTGCCGCCGATGGAAAAGGTCTTCTCGGCCGTGATGTGCTGCGACCACCAGTCGAATTGCGGCTGTGTGCGAGGGCAGTGCCAACTAATGAATGGATAGAGCCACCGCCCACGCTCGTCGACCGGGACGCCGTCCATGCCCATGCCGGTCACAGCCACGCCTTTTATCCTGCCGGGATCGTCAAGCTGGGCCACGGCTTGCGCCATAGCAGCAGCAGCGCCGCCCCAAATCTGGTCGGGCATCCACACGGTCCACTCGGGGTGGGCAGGGTCGGGATGGACTTGTACAGTGGGACGGCAGGCGCTGGCAACGACGTTGCCGGCCAGATCAAAAATCACCGCTTTCAGGGTTGTCGATCCCAGGTCTATGCCTGCCAGGTAAGTCATGGTGGCGCCTTTGTGCCGACGGGCACGGTCGGCCCCTCCGGGGGGCTATGCACAGACCGGCCCGAGCGGTGTTGTGATTAATAGCTGCCGAACTCGCGCAGCGTGTGCAGCATGGCCAGATAGTTCTCCGGCTTGACGCCCGAATGGATGCTGTTGCTGGAGGACAGGATGTAGCCGCCGCCAGGCATCCCCTGGCGCAGGGCTTCTTTAGTGGCTGCGGCAGTGTCTTCGGGCGCGCCGAAGGTCATCAGGCTGGCGCAGTCGACGTTGCCTTTCAGCGCGATGCGCTGGCCGTACTTGGCCTTGACCTCGCCCAGGTCCATGCCGGCCACGGGGTCGATGGGATCCAGGCAGTCGATGCCTGACTCCACCAGCATGTCTAGGATCGACCACAGGTTGCCGTCGGTGTGCTTGATGACGTAGAGGCCCAGCTCCTTGAAGCCGCGTACGACCCTGCACAGACCCGGAAACAACAGCGTGCGGAAATGGCGGGGCGACATCAATGGGCCTTTGTTCCACGCCAGATCGTCGCCGGTGTAGACGAACTGGGCGCCGCGCTGGGCTATCTCCTTAGCCATCTGGAGGTTGACGTCCACCGACATCTCCACCAGCGCCTGCACCAGCTCCGGCTCGGCGGCGACGGCCATGAGCAGGTTCTCCATGCCCATTAGGGTGCGCGGGATCGAGAAGACGTCGTTCAGGTGGACGATCACGGCGTAGCGGTCGCCGTAGCTGGCCAGCGCCCGCTCGATGGCATCGTAGCGCCCTGGCGCATGCGGGTCGGGCGGGGTGTAGCGCTCGAAGTCGGCCAGCGTGCGGATGGGCGACTCCACCTCGACGCCGTGCTCTTCCTCGGTCTGCTGGCTGACGTAGCCCCACTCGCTCCGATAGCGGTTGCCGGCCAGGGGCGTCTTGGCAAAGACAGGATCGACGATGACCGCATCGTGGCCCATGCGCACGGCGAACTCGTTGGGATCCGTGCAGCCGGGTAGCAACGCCTCCCGCACCCGCCTGTCGACCAGCCACTCGAAGTGCGGGACGCGATCGGGCTCCTGGCGTTGCAGCACCCTGAGCATGCGCTCTTTGGAGGAAAGCTCTGCCATGATGATCTCTCTCAGTGCTGGCCGTAGACGGTACGGTACATGTCGCCGGTCTCGGCCAGTTGCTCCTCGGTCAGCAGAATCGGCTCGCCTTTGAGCATCGCCAGGTGGGTGATCTTGGCGATCTCCTCCAGCTCGACGGCCATCTTGGCGGCCTGGCGGGGCGAATCGCCGATGGTGAAGACGCCGTGGTTCTGCATCAGCACCGCGCGCTTGCTGCCGATGACGCGCAGGATCTCGGCGCCGATCTGTTCGCCGCCGATGGCCGCGTAGCCGCCGCAGTGAATCTCGCCGCCCAGCATAGCGCATGTGGTCAAGGCAGCCGGGATGGACCAGCCCAGCGCCGCAAAGCTGGACGCATAAGTCGAGTGGGTGTGCCCGATGCCAAAAACATCTGGCCGGTGTCGGTAGACGTAAAGGTGCGTCGCGGTGTCGGTGGAGGGCTTGAGATGGCCCTCGATCACCGCGCCATCCAGGTCTACCACCACCATGTCATCAGGGGTCATCTCGTCGTAGCTGATGCCGCTGGGCTTGATCACCACCAGCCCGCTCTCAGCGTCGCGGCCGCTGATGTTGCCGCTGGTCATGACCACGAGGCCATACTTTGGCAGCTCCAGATTATGCTTCCAAACGTCGTGGCGCAGTTGTTCGAGTAACATGATTGCTCCTTTGGCGGAGAGACTTCGGAAGTGCCCGATCTAGCGGCCATGAACTGCTTCTTCGAGGTGTTCGGCCACTTCCGGAGTCTGGGATTTTGAGTATGTCGTGAATGGCGCGAGCGCCGGGTAGGCCAGCGCGACCTGATTGGCCACGAACTGGCGGGCGTCGCGAACCGTCGCCAGGGGATCGGAGGCCTGTGGGTCGGCCCACATCTCCACCACCAGCGGCCCGCGGTAGCTCATGGCGGCCAGCGTCCGGAATACCTGCTCAAACGGCACAATACCGGCGCCGAAGGGTACTCTACGGATAGTCTTGGGCAAGCTATCTTTCACGTGCATGGCAACCAGGTGGCCGTCACACTGCGCCAGCTCTGTCACCGGATCGTAGCCGGCCGCGGCCACGTTAGCCATGTCCGGGTAGATCTGGAACCACAGCGAGTCAACCTGGCGCACGATTGCCATGCAGCGCGCGAGCGATTCGGTCAGTGGGACGTCCACGTTTTCCAGCGCAAGCATGACACCAGCCTGGCTGGCCAGTTCCGCGCCACGGCACAGTCCATCCACGAATTGAGCCACAGTGCCGTCGTCACTTTCCTCGTAGAAGACATCGTAGCCGGCGACCTGGACGATGCGCACTCCTACATTCGCTGCAAACTCGATCGCCTGGCGCATAATCGTCTCCGCCCGTTCGCGCACCTGAGGTGACCTGCTGCCCAGCGGATACTTACGATGCCCGCTCAGGCACATGGTCAAAATGGGGACGCCGGCTGCCGCGATGCTCCGGCGCAGATCTGCCTTCATTGGAGCCGGCCAGGCGAGCCGGCCCAATCGCTCGTCGCTTTCGTCAATCGAGATCTCGACGAAGTCATAGCCGGCCTCGGCCGCCATAGCCAGCCGCTTTTCCCAAGACCATGGCGCGGGCAGCGCCTTCTCGTACAGGCCGACTGGCTGCTCGGCCACTGCCGGCATCACGGTTCTAGCCTCCCGGGGAATGGATCGAAGCGGAAGTAGCGGTTTGGCGGTCCGTGCAATACGATCGTTCCCTTTAAAGTCCACCTGGATCCGTTCATCAACCAGCATCACAGACGCTCCTTCTGCGGCGGCATATCCGCTTCTACTTCGCCGGCTCTCGCACCAGCAGGTGGTTGAGGACGACGGCGATCAGCAGCACGCTGCCCATGGCCACTGTCTGCCAGTACGCGGGGATGACGGTCATCAGGCCGGTGGTGATGGAAATGACGATGAGGGCGCCGACCATTGTCTTTGCAACTGAACCCTCGCCACCTGAAAAAGCCGTTCCTCCCAGCAAGACCGCAATGATGCAGGTAAGCTCCATGTTATCGCCTGAGAGCGGATCCCCCAAGGACATGTAGCTGGCCCGCGCCATGCCGGCCAGAGCGGCAAAAACCCCAACGAGGATGTACAAGAACCAAACCACCTTGACGGCATTGATGCCGGATAGCTCTGCCGCGGTGCGGTTCCCGCCGACTGCGGCCGCGTATTTGCCCAAGATCGTTTTCCGCTGAACGATGACCAGCACTGCAATCAAGGCTACGGCGACGAAGAACGCCATCGGCAGGCCGAGCAGGACATCATGGCGAGCATAGTCGTTGATCCACTCGGGCATCGGCTTACCTGGGATGCTCTTGATGGCTGAGGATCCGTCTGGAACGATCAGCAACGCGAGTCCCTTGAAGATGAGCAGAGTCACGAGGGTCGCGATCACGGGCGTGATGCGTAGTTTCATCACAAGATAACCGTTGATCGCCCCCAAGATAACGCCCAGGACCAGGGTGATCGGAAAGGCCAGGAGGAAGGGCACCCCGTTGAGGATCATCAGGGCGAATACCACGGCGTTCAGGCTCATTGCGCTGCCGACCGACAGATCGATGTAGCCGGAGATCATTAGGAGTGTGAACGCACCGCTGAGCGTCAAGACAGGCACGGCGGTACGCAGCATGTTGACGACGCTGTCCGGGCTGAGGAAATGCCCCCGGCCGAACATTTCTACCTCGCCCAACTTGACCACGCTGAAGACGAAGACGATGAAGAGCAGAACGACGTAGATGTAGTACTTCTTGATGGTTGCACGCACGTCTCGCGACCGATCCGGCGTGACTCGTGTTGGCTTCTGGCTTGTGCTGTTCACGGCAATCGACTCCTCTCTTAGACTTTCCTGTGCTCAAGGGCGAACCGCTGGGCGAGAATCGCGATAAAGGTCACTGAACCCTTGAGGATGAACTGCCAGTCCGGCGACAGCAGCAGCCCGGTGGAGGCCGACGTCACAACCGAGAGGATGATGGCGCCGACAAACATCCCCAGCACGGAGCCACGCCCGCCGTTGATGCTGACGCCTCCCAGCAGAGCCACCACCAGCGCGTCGAACTCGTAGCCCGTCGCACGGTTCGATACCCCTGCCTTGAATTCGGAGGCCAAAAGGATCCCTGTGATGCCGGCGAGCAGGGCGCTGAGGATAAAAAGCGAGGTGAGATGCCGGGTCACTTTGACGCCTGAAAGCCGCGCCGCCTCAGAATTTGCGCCGATGAGGTAGGTGCGCCTGCCGGGCACCGTCTTCTTTTCAAAAATGAAGGCGACGAAAACCAGGATGAGCATGACCAGCACGGAGATCTTGATGGTTGTGGCCGGGATGGCCATCGTCCCGATGAAGCCGAATACGTCGGGCAGGCTGGTGTTCCTCTGGGCGCCCTGGGTGATGACCTGGGCGATGCCGCGCGCGAGCATCGCCGTGCCGAGCGTGACGATGATGGACGGCACCTTGAGGCGGGCAACAAAGAACGCATTGAGGCCTCCTACTCCCATTGCACATAGTAACGCCAGCGCGACGGCCACCCCGTAGGGTAGTCCGAGCCCGTTAGCCAGAACGTTTTGGGAGACGTTGGCGCCCTGGCAGAAATACACGGAGAGCACCCCGGTCAACGCGATGACGCCGCCGACCGACATGTCGAAGTTGCCTGTGACCAGCAGAAAAGTGACCCCGATCCCCACGATGACGATAAACCAGTTGTTCGCGAGGAGGTTGAGCATGTTCTGCGGCAGGTAGAAGTTCGGCACGACGAGCGCTGCGATGCCGAATACGAGGATGAGCATGACGATCATGAACAGGGTGATGAACGTCTCGTTGCTCATTTTGCCCATCCGGCTGCCGGTCGGCTTCTTTTGCATCAGTTTCGTGTCCACGTTCATTCTCCACCTGTGACGATATGGAGGATCTTTTCGCTGTCGATCTCCGGACCGTTACGCATCATCGCTTTCATGCTTCCGTCGTAGAGGAGGCAGATGGTGTCGCAAAGGTTGACGATCTCCGGCAGCTCCGAAGAGAAGATCAGAATGGACTTGCCTTCAGCGGAGAGTTGGCGAATGATGGCATAGATCTCGCTCTTTGCGCCCACGTCGACGCCTCGGGTCGGTTCGTCGAGCATCAGGAGATCGGCGTCCGCAAAAAGGCACTTGGAAAGGACCACCTTTTGCTGGTTACCTCCTGAGAGCTGGGCGGCCTCCTTCTCGGTGCTGCTGGTGGCGATCCGCAGTTTGTCGACGTACTCGTCCGCGACTTGTTTCTCTTGCGCGGCGTCGATGAACCCACCCCGCGAGATCTTCTTCATATTCATGACCGGTATATTGGCCCGGATGGTCAGAATGGTGAAAAGCCCCTGGCTTCGTCGCTCCTCCGGCACCAGGGCGATGCCCGCAGCGATCGCCTTGTCCGGCGAAGGCTGCAGCTTTCGGCCCTTGAAGACGATATCGCCTTCGTAGGTGTCGACACCGTAGATAGCACGTGCAAGCTCGGTTTTCCCTGCGCCAACCAGACCATAGAAACCGACGATCTCACCTTCATGGACGTCGAAGGACAGGTCGTTGAGCTTGTGGTTGGACAGGTGTTTGACCTCAAGGGTGGTTTTTTTCGCTTCCTCCGCGCGGGGCGTGTACTGTTCAAAGACCGTTTTGCCGATCATCATCTTGATCAGTTCCGACCGGTCGTGCACCTGCGAGACAGGCTTCGTGTCGATGTGTTTGCCGTCTCGCATGACTGTTACGTAGTCGCCGAGCTCGAAGATCTCGTCGAGCCGGTGGGAGATGTAGATGACCGTAACGTTGTTCTCGCGCAGGCTCCTGATGAGGGTGAACAATCGAGCGATCTCGCTCTCGGAGATGGCGGCCGTCGGCTCGTCCATGATGATAATGTTGGACTCCGTGGCGACCGCCTTGGCGATCTCCACGATCTGCTTCTGCGCCACGCTTAGAGTTGAGACTTGTTGCCGAGGCTTGATGGACGGCTCGATGCTGTTCATGACGCTGACCATCTTGTTGATTTTGTCCGTCTTCCTCAGGAACCCAAAAGTCGTATCTTCCAGTCCCAGCGTCAGGTTCTCCTCGACCGTGAGCTGGTCGACCACATTGAGTTCCTGAAACAGGGTGCTGATACCTCTTTGCCGCGCGTCCCGGGTGCTGCGCGGGCTATACTCTTCGCCGTTCAGAAGAATTCTGCCGCTCGTTCGTGCGTAGGCGCCGGTCAGCATTTTGATCAGGGTGGATTTCCCCGCGCCGTTCTCGCCTACCAGGCAGTGGACGGTGCTCCGCTTGATGTCGAAACTGACATCGTTGACCGCTCGCACGCCGGGGAAATCCTTCACCAGATCTCTGATCTCCAGCACGTTTTCAGTCGGTTGCATAGATCCGCTCCCTGGTCCTGGACGGGGAGGGAGCCAAAGCCCCACTCCCGTCCAGTGTCCTACATCTCTGTACTATTCCAGACGTTACTGGATATTGGTGCCGAACTGCTCGTTGAGCCAGGTTACAGCATCGGCTTCAGGCATGGTCCAGAAGGAGACGTTGTAGGCCTTGTAGAAGTGTTCATTGGCTGGCTGGGAGGTCATCGCCTCCTTGCCGGCTGCTACATCCATTATCAGGTCGATGCGGCCGTGGCTGGTCTCGACCGGTGGGAGGCCCATCGAGAGCTTGAGCGAGCTGTTGGGATCGTAGACCTGCTTCATCTCGACTTCGTCGAAGTCGACGCTAGCGACGATCTCGGTGAGGGGCTTGCCGTTGTCCATCTTGCCGCGGCCGGCCTGGTTGAGGGCGGCCATGGTGCCGACGGTCAGGTTGGAGGCTTCGGAGTAGATCAGGTTGACCTCAGGGTGCTGGGTGACGAGGTCGAGGATGATCTGCTTGGCGGTGTCGGGGCCTTTGGAGGCATCCAGGCAGCCCAGGTCGGTGGCGGTGGGATCGACGGAAAGGACGCCCTGTACGAAGGGATCGGTACGTCCTGACTTGACTTCGGTGTGGTTGGGCCAGCCGATCTGCGCCATGACGATCGGCTTGTCAGGATTGGCGGCCTTCCACTGGGTGGCCATCTCTGCGCCCATCTCGTAGGAAATGCCGGCCTCGTCGCTGCGGGCCACCGGGATGCCGCTGTCGCCCAGCGGGCTGAAGAACGAGGTCATGATGATGCCCTTTTCGAGGGCTTCCTGCACGGCAGGCTTCACCGTTTCATAGTCCCAGATGTGCAACGTGGCAGCATCCATGCCCTGGGCCAGGATCTGGTCCACGTTTTGCGTCATGGTGGCGGAGTCCGACTTGCCGTCGAACAAAAACACCTCTGCGCCGTACTTCTCCTTGGCGTACTTCTGCGCCTCGGTGAACTGCGCCTGGTGGAACACATTGCTCAGATCCGACACAAAGAACGCGATCTTCTTGGGAGCATTGGCGGGAGCCGGTTCAGCGGCGGGTTCTTCGGCGGCGGGTTCTTCAACGACGGGGGCCTCAGCGACGGGGGCCTCAGCGGTGGGGGTTGCGGCAGCGCCGCAGGCGGACAAAACGAGGCTGGCGACTACCAGCAGGGCCAATAGTGTGAACAGACGCTTGCTCATCTTGAAATTACTCCTCTCTCCTTTGAGAGACTACCTGTGAGGGAATACCTGGTTGGACGGTTTTATTACGACGCAGCTTGTGCTTAGTTTGAGTCTCAGTCCTGGCCACCTCCTAGTTACACTGGATGGCGAGTTTCATCCGGGCTAACCATGGATGAAATCAGCGGGGCTCGGTCGGAGACCGGCCCGAGCGATTAGCAAACCTTGTTCCAGGTGTTAGAACCCGCTGACGTCTTGCGCCAGCCCATAAACCAACATCTCGGAGACGCATCCACCCCGGGTCAGCGCGCAGGTCTGGTACACCATGTCGGCGAAGTGCTCGGGGCGTACGGCCAGCTCCTCGTCCCACTCGAACTTGGCAACGCCCTCAGCCGCCGACTGGAAACCGGTGTTGGAGCCACCCGGCACGAGCAGCGTGACGGCAATGCCGTGCGGCCGCAGCTCCGTGTACAGGCACTTGGTGAAAGCGTTGACGCCGGCCTTTGCGGCCGAGTAGACCGACCAACCCTGCCAGGAGCGGCGATCACATGCGCTGGATACGTTGATGATCTTGCCGTAACCCTGCTGCTTGAACTGGGGGGTGAAAGTCCGGCAGCTCATGATCGTGCTGGTCAGGTTGAGGTCGATGATGCGACGGTTGATCTCGTCGTCCATTTCCTCAATGGGCGCAATTTTGAGCGCGCCGCCCGCATAATTGATCAGAAAATCTACCTTGCCGAAGGCATCGAGCGCCTCCTTGAGCGCGCGCTGGGAGGTCTCCGGTTTGGTCACATCGCCCGCCAGGGCAATTACCTTTGAGCCAGCTGCCTCGCAAGCGTCAGCCGTGCCCTTGAGAGCCTGCTCGTTGCGGTCGATCAGGACAAGACTCACCTGGTCAACCGTGGCGAACAACTCTGCCGTGGCCTTTCCGAACCCGGAGCCAACACCGCTGATTACTGCTACTTTGCCATTCAGGGATTCTGCCATCGAAACGTACCTCCGTGTTATGTGAGATCAGATTTTGGAAGTCGCCGCCTACGGTGAGAGCGAGGTCAGCCGTCCAAAACAGGGCATGCGCGTGGGCCGGCGACTTCCGAAATCTTAGGCTAACCTTTGCCGCCCCAGAGCCGCGCCATCTCGGCGCGAAACTCATGAGCAGCCAGGCGAGGATCGACCGCTTCGCGAATGCCACGGCCGCAGATCACCACAGACACATCCAGCGGCTGGAAGAAGCCGAGCGTCTCCTTGGTGATGCCGCCCGTTACGGTGACCTTGAAGCCCATGTCGATGAGCTGGCGGACCGTGTTCAGGTCCTCGTCAACCCATTGCCGGTTGAAGGCCTGTTCGTCCCAACCCCGGTGGTAGACCATGCGCTCGACGCCGATTTCACGCCACTCGTTGGCCCGTGCGATGATGTCTCGCACGCCGGTCAGCTCCATCAACATTTCTTTGCCGGCTGCACGGGCCGCCTCGAGCGCCGATGCCACCGTGGCCAGGGCGGCGCCGCCGATCACGGTCATCATGTCTGCGCCAGCGTCGAACGCCATCTTTGCCTCCAGGCCGCCAACGTCGGGGGTTTTGAAGTCCGCCAAGATCAACTTGTCGGGCAACACCTCGCGCACAAACCGGATCGCGTCCAGGCCGGCCGCCTTGCACAGCGGGGTGCCGATCTCGATGATGTCTACCTCAGGCGCCACTTTCAACGACATGGCCAGGGCCGGCGCCAGTGAAATGTAGTCCATCGCGCATTGCAGCAGTGGGACAGAACTCATGCGTTTACTCCTGTTACAAACATAGGATTTCGATCCATATTTATTCCATCATGGCGCCTGGATGCTCCAGGGCCCGTTGGATCGTTGCCAAGAAGCGGGCAGCCGATGCGCCGTCCAGCACCCGATGATCTGCCGTCAGGGTTAGGGTGGATAGGGGCCGCACTTCGATCCGGTCGTCTTCGGTCACCACGGCCCGCTTGCTGGTGCGGCCCACGGCCAGGATCGTGGCCTGCGGCGGGTTGAGGATGGCGGTGAAGCGGTCGATGCCAAACATGCCAAGGTTGGAGAGGGTGAAGGTGCCGCCTTGCAGGTCGTCCAGCTTGAGCTTGCCTTCCCTTGCCCGCGTCGCCAGGTCGGCCAGTTGGGCGGCGACGGCCCGCATGCCCAGCCGATCTGCGCCGCGCACCACCGGCACGATCAGCCCGGCGTCGATCGCGGTCGCGACGCCCACGTTGACCTCGTTCCACTCGGCGATTTGGCCGTCGACAAAGGCGC
>Ga0105097_10001305_pt1 | contig 11909 bp, 37 predicted proteins | sample PPLLak12cMay2015_FD_87035 | JGI IMG/M metagenome (GOLD analysis project Ga0105097, IMG submission 87035) | Freshwater sediment microbial communities from Prairie Pothole Lake near Jamestown, North Dakota, USA - PPLs Lake P7 Core (1) Depth... | ecosystem: Environmental > Aquatic > Freshwater >... | reverse complement strand
TGATGTATCGAACCGCGAATGGACACATCACGGGTCAACCAAAACCTCATTTTAAACGAGGTTATTTTTTTCAATTAAATTTAAGGGGACTATTTTGTTTAATCAAAAACAATACTTTTGTGGTTGTATGCATGAATCATTTTGTGGTCTAAAATATCATAGTTTTTGGAAAGATCAATGTCCTTGTTGTAATTGTTTAGTAAAAGGAATATGTTTAAGTTTATGTGCAGATCGCTGTAACATTTCTAGGAAGTTTAATGACAAAGGAGGAATAAAAATTGAAGATAAAAGCTGACTTTGTAACTAACAGTTCATCAACATCATATGTAATTGCAATACCAAAAAATTTTGATCCAGTTAAGTATGTGGAAACTACAAAAAATTTATATGAAGTTATTGATCGATTTATGATTCATTCATATTTTAATGATCTTGGTAAAGATGAAAATCCAACGGAACAACAAGCGATTGATTATTATGTCAAATGTTTTATAGAATCATTTAGTGTTAAAAAAGTAACAATATTCAATGAGACTGATCATCCTGATAATTATACAATAGCTAGGGATTTTGCTCAACATTTAGGATTTATATTAGCAACTATAGAAACTAGTGAAGGATATGAAGGAACATGTGTTATGGTTCCTGAAGGAGTTTTTCAAAAGCTATTAACAAAGGTAAATAAATGAAAATAGATTATGATTATCGATTACAGTTTATTGGATTAAATTCTATAGAATGTCAAGGTTGTCATAAAATTAAGAATCAATGTTCTTTTTTAACACAATTCAACATAACATATATGAATAAATGTCCATGTAGACAATGTATTGTTAAAACAACATGTGATACTTATTGTGATGATAGAAGTAATTTATATCAAGAATATATTGATAGACGGGATGATTTATATGTCAAAATGTGATGGTTGTATTCGGCAACGAAAGAAAAAAAATTATAAAGGTGGAGATTATCTTTCTAATTGTAGTGTTGACTGGTTTAATATAGGATTATCAAGAAAACATTGTCCATGTAAAGAATGTATCTTAAAAGTAAATTGTAGTAATTATTGTGATTGTTTTTCAAATTTCTATTATAGGCATAAGGATTTATATAATGAAAAAGATAAATCAATGTCAAGGATGCAACAAGCAAAGAAAGAAACCTCGTAAGGTTGAATGTATGATTGTAAGATTTAAAACAAACGAACAAACTAAGAATTGTCCATGTAATGAATGTATATTAAAGGTGAATTGTAGTGTTTTATGTGATAAGTTAATTAGTTACTATTTTAAAACCGGAAATGAAAAATGAATCAATGTATTGGTTGTGCAAGATGGTATACATATTTTTGTTCATATGTAACTTTCAATAAGATGCAAGATAATAATAGTTTTATGTTCAATTGTCCATGTTCAACTTGTTTAGTAAAAATTACATGCCAATTACCATGTGATGTATTGGGGAATTATTTTATTAAAAATTTGAGGAAGATTCCAAAACATGAATGATTATATAATAGATGACTGTGATGGTTGTGCCTTATGTAGTAATTACTGCATATTTGTGAAAAAGAAACTAAAATTAGAATGTCCATGTAGAATTTGTCTTTTTAAAACATCTTGTAATACTATGCAAGACATATGTGAAGAATACAAAAAATTACTAAATTATTGTCATACAAAAGAGTAAAATATGAATGACATTTGTGATGGATGTGGTATATTAATAGAAGATTGGTGTTTTATACATTTTAAAAAACTAGATGACTATAAACAAAATTGTCCATGCAGAGAATGTATTATAAAATCAGTTTGTAGTAAATGGTGTCAAGTTAGAATAGATTATACAAGGAGTGTTAGACTTGACTATATACAGAAAATTCCGAGATGATTGTGATTATGATGATGTTGAAATGTGTTTAGCTTGCAACAATCACATGGTATGTCCTATTTTATTTGGTGAAAGAAATACATCTGAAATAAAGAATTGTCCATGTTACACGTGTTTAGTTGCAATTATTTGTCAAGATCATTGTAAGAAAAGAAATGATTATGCAGAAAAACTTTATAAGCAAGATGACTTAGGAAGGAATAATCATGCATCCTGATTGTGAAAGTTGTATAAAAAAAATGTATTTTTGTAATAATTATAAGTTTTATGAACTTATGTATAATCATTGTCCATGTAGAGAATGTATCATTAAAGTTAATTGTTTAGAATCTTGTAGAGAAAGAATCAATTTAATTTTATGGTTTCATAAGTTATTAAAACCATCTGGTGAAAAATATGAGATATGAATATCTAAGAGAATGTCAAGGATGTTATAGACAACATAAACAAATGGCTTGTTTTATAGCTGATGCTTTAAAACAGAAATATTGTCCATGTCGCAATTGTTTGTTAAAAATGAATTGTTCAGATGTATGTGATGAAAGGAAAGATATGATAGAAATATTTAACAAGGAAATTCAGGAGAACATTTATGATAAAAGAAAAAGAAAATAATATATTATGCGATAGTTGTCTTAATTACATATATAAAATACCTTGTTTGTTTCGAAGGTATAAACGCATTGATATATGTCCATGTATAGAATGTTTAGTAAAGTCAACATGTGTAGTTGAATGTAAAAAAAGATCTGACTTGAAAAGAACGTTACTAAAACATTAAGGAGATTTAATATTGGTATTATGTAAAACATGTCATTTAAAGAAATTCCTTCCGTGTTTAATATTCACAAAATTAAATAAACGAAAATCTAAGAAAGAATGTCCTTGTCAAAAATGTTTAGTAAATGTTTGTTGTGAAAAAGTTTGTAATATTAGATTTGCATATTGTAAATCATTAGAATCGAAATTTCTTGTACTACAAAATAAGAAACGAAGAAAAAAATATAGAAACAGAAGAAGGTAAATACAAATGGATTTATGTGATGGATGTAAAGTAAATCAAGGATGTTTTGTAAAAAAGTTTTTCAGAGAACGAAGACAAAGAGTTGTTGACTGCCCATGTATGACTTGTTTGGTGAAAGTTACATGTCAAAACATATGTTTAGATAAGTTTAATAATCTTCGTAGTTTTATAGTTGAAGATGAAGATCAACTATTAGAAATAGAAAGGAAGAAGCATGAGTAATTGTGATGGATGTAGAATAGAAAAAAGACCAACTCATTGTATTCCAAAACAATGTGCTAAAATAAAACACATAAAAAATAATTGTCCATGTAAACAATGTATTATCAAAATAGTTTGTAACAATGTATGTGAAACATTTAAATCTTATATAAATAATTTAGAGAAGAAATATGGAAACAAAATCTACTCAATGTAAATCATGTTCTCTTATAAAAGATTGCTTAATCATACATGAAAAAGAAGATAAACAATGTCCATGTAGATATTGTATTGTTAAACCAGTATGTAATCATTTTTCTTGTAATTCTTTTGATAGATTCTTTAATGAAATAAAAGAAAATATAAAACTGGAGGGTTATTAATGAAAACAGACAATGTAGATATAGAATTACAAAAGAATGAAATACCAAAAGAATGTGAACCTTGTGTTTGTTCTAAATATATTATGGAATGTTTAATTGTATATGAAAAAATGGAAAATGAATGTCCTTGTAGAGAATGTCTTTTGCAAGTAACTTGTGGTCATAATCCATGTGATAAATTTAAAGATTTGATGCTCAGGATCCATAGAAAAAGAGATGATTATTGGGATTGGGGCGGAATAGGTACAATACGGGAACCATTAGTTAGAGGTGTTTAAATGCTTATTACAGAATGTGAAGGGTGTGATTTAGATTGGAAAAATTGTGCAATGAGAAAAGTTTTAATTAAACTTCGTCAATATAAACCAGATTATAGTCCATGTCCATGTTTTGAATGTTTAGTTAAGATTATATGTAGAAAAAATTGTGATGAGCTAAATATGTATTACCAAAATTTAATATGGGATGAACATCAAGTAGAGGCAGAATTACATGCTAAAAAAATGTGAAGGATGTCTAAGACAAAACAACAACTGTAAAATAATAATTGAACAAGATCCTCGTTTTAGATCTTTAAATTGTCCATGTTTTGAATGTTTAGTAAAAGTAACTTGTGTTACAAGATGTAGTAAACAATCTGAATATCTATGGAGACGAGTTTGTATTTCAATGGAGAGACTAGAAAAAATTGAAAAAATTAATTCATTAGCAGAAAATTTAGTTAGGACTTCAACATAAAAATGAAACCATGTGATGGTTGTTCTACAAAAAACTTATGTATGAAAGGATATGGGAATTTAATTAGAGTGATTTCTAAAAAATGTCCATGTAGAAATTGTTTAATAAAAACTACTTGTAATAATTCATGTAAAGAAATGGTAAAATATTTAAATGATGATATAGGGTCACTTCTATTTAGTTATAGAAGGAAAGAATACTATGCAAAAAATAGTTAATACAACTGTAGACCTAGATGATTGTTCAAATTCTTGTTCTATGATGAAACTCAAGATTTGTGGTAAATTTGATGTACAACTATTTTCAAAATATTACTATTCAGAATGTCCATGCAGAACTTGTTTATTAAAAGTTGTTTGTAATGATGAATGTTCAGAAAGAAAAAAACTAATTAATATAATAATGAATAATGAATATGAGGTAAAAAAGAAGTCGTGAAACATCGACTTTTTTTTGTTCATTTATAGGTGGGTATTACTACATATATTAATTAGTAGAAAAGGTAGTATTGACTAAATTTTTAAAGGAGCAAATAGTATGACTAAAATACTTGGAGTAGAAACAGGTGTTGTGAAGAATGTTGATGACGAAGGATTTGTTCATATTGATGTAGACCATGATCATCATGAAACAATGATACATAGACAACATTGTGCTTATTTTCCTGTTATTAAGGGAAATCATGTTAGAGTCATTGAAACAGATCTTGGTTGGCATATTGAAAAAATAACATAATAAAGGAGACAAAAAAAATGGATTGGATCATTGAACAATACGGTGTTAGGTTGTGGAATAGTGACGTTGATATTTTGAATGGTTCTTTCAATAGGTCAGTTCGTATTAACAAGGACGAAGATATTCTCGTCCACATTCTTTATATGCATTACATGGGTATCAAAGGATCTGATCAAATATTCTAATAAAAAAAGAAAGGAGAATATATATGCCTACTCAAAACCAAATAGATTTTGCGTATGACATTTGGAGAATGTTGCAGTTGGAGAAAGAGTTTAAAGAAGATGATGCACCGTATATAATTGGTAGGTGGAAATATACCTTTTATAGGCGAAAAAACAAACTCACAGGATATGATAGAATTTTATATAATGGATATAGTAGTCTTAGAGACAGGTTAGATAGGATGTTTTGGGGAAGTAATATGCCTACGCACGACCTTCGAGAACTTCATACTACAAGGATCAAACAAGTGAAAAATGAAAGGAAACTTCACAGAAAGCAACGAAAATTAACCTTTAGTAAAAGAGCATTGAAAACTGGATCAAAACTGCTTGTAGTATATCCATCGGGTAAGACTATAGTTGGTAAGATTGTGAAAGATTTAGAATACGCCTTGGTAGAACCATGTTCACCAAATACTGCTGCATTCTTGTTCGATGAAAAGTATTCAAAAATGGAGAAACTTGACTTAACTTCCATTTCGCATGAACGAATCATTCATTCAAAGAAAGGAATCGAATTTATAAAAGACTTTCAAGATAGTAAGGAGGTAAAGTAACATGGCAATTGAAGATATGAAATATTTAATTGATGGTCGTCAGCTTCTAGAACTGCGTCATGGAAATTATGACGTGACGAAGATACAGGACCAACTTCTTTTTAGAAACAATGAAGATGCCAAGAAAACTGTGAAAGTACTTAAGACGATTCTTTCAAAGGTTTCAAAACCAATTGCAGTATAGTAAAAAAAGGAGGTAAAAATCAATGGACTTTGACAAAGTAGAAGATCAAATGAATAGAATAGTTCCTTACTACAAAGTGAAAGAGTTAGTTGACAGAGTTTTGAAAGAAAGTGAAATGAGTACTAAAGGGAGGAAATGGTATGGAATGTTGGAGGTGCGGGAGGAGTGTTAAGTCTGATGACGAATTGGCTATTTGCCGCAAATGCGACAAAGAGATTCATGATCTTCAAGGAAATTTCAATGCCCTTCATCCAGATGAAACTGTTGAGGAATTCCTGAGCCACGAAGATCACGCCAACTAAAACAAAAAGAAAGGAGATAAATCATGTTTATCAAAGTGAAAGTTGTTAAAGGAGTTCGTCTTGGAGAAGTAGTACTTCTGAATATTTCTCACATAATATCAATTGTTCCTGATTATAGAAGTAGTGGAATGAGTGACGTTGACCTTGTCGGGAGCAAGATTTCATTGATTAATGAAAAAGAGTTTTCAGTTGAAGAGGACGTTGAGGCGGTATTGAAAAAGATTGAACTCGCCTCTTGATAAATCTAGAAGCTGCAAGCTGGGGACTAGGAGGAAACCCTTGCAGCTTTTTTTTGTTTCAATATAGTATACCAATACTATATATATTAATGGGTAGTAGGAAGATATTATTTTATTAACTCAATAAAGGAGGATTATGTTATGATTGATTTAGATGTTAAAAGTTTTTCTCCAGAACAACGAAAGAATATAGAAGAGGTATTACAAGACTTGCTAATTGATCTTGAACTGGCAAATGATTATGGTAAGAAAGGTGACACGTATCTTTCATTAGATCATATAAAGCAAGCTTTGAATCAGGTTGATTTCATGATTCGTCAATTGCAAGGAAAACCTCCTCTAACCTATGAGATGATTGTACAAAGATTTCGTGAGAAGAAACCAGTATAGACAATAATACTTTATCTTATCAAAGGAGAACAATATGGGAACTTGTGAATTTTGTCATAAGCCAGTAGAAGTGAAAACATTTACCTCAGGTAATGGATGTAACGTAGGTTTCCGGGATGTAACAATTTGTAAAGAATGTTTTGTACGTGACTATTATGACTACAAAGATGAGTGGGATAAAATTACACTTCCCACATACCTTCAACGTTTAAAGAAACAACAGGAGGATAAAAAATATGGGGTGTTATGATTCAGTTTGGTTTACATGTCTGAGGTGCCTGGACGTTACGTTGGAGGCCCAAACAAGAGCTGATGGTTCAAGAATGAGAGACATTAGTTCTGATGACGTTCCTGAATCTATTGCAAAAGATTTAGATGGCGAGAAGTTGTATTGCAGGCATTGTGGGAGCTACTTTGTAATCAAGGCAAGACAAAAAGTTGTCTACGAGCTATCATTGGAAAAGGCTGACTAGATGACTTTAAAAGAAAATGAGGTTAGTTGGATACTAATCTCATTTTTTTTGTCTAAAATATGCTAACTAAATAGAACAAATATTAAATACGAATATAGAAGGAACGTAAATAAATGGCACATAATATAGTAAAGATATCAAATGATGCGAAACAAAAAGCCCAATACTATGTAGCAGAATACTTAAAATGTAAAGCCGACTTTAATTACTTTTGTGTTACTTATATATATTTAGAATTACCAGGTGGTGATGTATTATTTAAGCCATACCAGAAACAAGTAGATCTAATTAACTTAATACAAAAAGACCATTATGTAATAACTTTAAAAAGTAGACAGATAGGTATTTCAACGGTTATACAAGCATACTCAGCATGGTTAGTTTCCTTTTATGATAATGTAGTAGTCGGTATTATAAGTAAAGATGGAAAAGAAGCAACAGACTTCGCCCGCGCAATTAGGGGAATGGTAGAGAAACTACCAGAATGGATGAAACCTAAAGGTGGAGAATCAGGAAGAGGTTTTGCTAAAAGAACAGAACAATCTTTCATTTTAACTAATGGTTCTAAAGTATATGCAAGTCCAGTTGCTCCTAATGCTCCATCTAAAACACTTAGAGGTAAAGCAGTTACATTATTAGTAATAGACGAAGCAGCATTTGTTAACTATATAGAAGATGCATGGACAGCTATGGTCCCAGCATTAAGTACAAATCAGAAACAAGCTAGAGCTCAAAATATACCCTATGGAACTATCATATTATCAACTCCAAATAAAACAGTAGGTGTAGGTAAATTCTTTTATAAGAGATATTTAAACTCATTAACCGGAGATGATATATTCAAACCATTTACTATTCATTGGAAACAAATACCAGAGTTAGCTAATGATCCATATTGGTACAAAAATCAATGTGCTCTATTTGATAATGATCCAAAGAAAATAGCTCAAGAATTAGAATTAAAATTCCTTCCAACAGAAGGATCATTCTTTGAATCTCAAACCATAGAAGCAGTACAAAATAGTGTAAAGAAACCAATAGAAGTATTTAAAATGTATAATGGTGAAATATGGGTATTCAGAAGATCAGAACCATTAAAGAAATACATTATGGGAATAGACTCAGCACCAGAAAATGGAGTTGATAAATCAGGTATTGCAATATATGATTATGAAACATTAGAACAAGTCTGGGAATATCAAGCAAAGTGTAGAATTAAAGACCTAGTAAAGATAGCAAAGGTAGGTTTGAATAATTATCCAGGGATAGTCATAATTGAAAGTAACTCTTATGGGAACCAAGTTGTAGAAGAGTTAATGGAAAGCGAGTATGGGTGGATGGTTTATAGAGAAAAGAGGGGTGAAGATAATAGAATACCAGGGTTGTCAAATAATATAAAGACTAGACCATTAATGATAGATGCATTATACAGTTATGTGAGCCAATTCCCTGAAATCATTCGGAGTGAACGGTTAGCATTGGAGTTAGCAGGGCTTATTCAGAAGAAGAATGGGAGGGTTGAAGCAGATGAAGACTGTCATGATGACTTAGCATTTGCGAGTGCATTGTGTTTTTATGTAAAGAAATATGATCCACAGGGAATTATAATAGATACATCAAGTCATTCGCAGTCGATCGCTGATATGGTGGACACACTTGATACAAACTTTGGACGAGATCAAGCTGACTTAAATGAATTTGTAATGACTGATATTAAAGAGAACATATCTAAAATACAGGAATCAGGTGGTTTAATTGATGTGCTCTCCTGGTATAAGAAAGAATAGGACATAGGAGAAGACAAATGTTAGGACAGAATCAATCTACTAACCTTCAACAAGAGGTTTTCATTCTCCCTACGGGTTTAAAAGAAGTTGCTCGATTAGATAATAACCCCTTATATGGAAGTCCTAAATTAAATGAAAAGTTTTTATATGCATTATCTAAACAAGATAAGACAAAAAATAATTTAAAGAAAATTGAAACATTAATTAATAAGGGAATGATTATTCCTTGTTTTTTGGAGAAAGGTATATTACATCATATAGGGTGGAGAATTTTTGGGCCAGCTGCTGTAAAGTCAATTGCTGGTTTCTTTAATCCAGAAGATGAAAGAATATTCATTCTAATATCTAATGATGCTAATATCTTTACTTATGTTTCAAATAAATTCCTTTCTGTATTAACTGCTCATGAACTAAGTCATAGAGCAGCTTTCTTAGATGCTAATAAGTTTTATCAGACCTTTAGAAATGAATTAATTGAATTCTATAGAACATTATTCTCTATTATATTTAAAATAGACACTAAGCAATTAAGTGATAAGATTGTATTTGGTATTGTTAGATTCTTGTTTCAATATATTGAAATGTCAGTAGGACAAGTCTCATCAAAAGCATTAATACAATATTCACAACTGCTTAGAAATGAATTAAAAGGTCTTAGTAGTTTAAAACATGATAACTTTATTGTAATGGCTGATGATTATATTCAGATAATAGGAATCTTTCTTAAAGATATAAATTATTTCTTTGATCAGATGGGGGAATTCTCTCATATTATCTCTCCTATATACAAAGCATATAAACAAGCATTAGATATTAAAAATTCAAGTACTGTTTGTATACAAGAATTGATTTATCCTTCAGAAGTAGTTGCAATATTGAGTGAATCTGGAAAAGACTATGTATCCAATAAAGTGTTCTCTATTAATTAAACCATTTAAGCAATTTTAAGAATTATACGATAAAACAAGATGAGGTCAGAGAACATAAATATTAAATAGGAGGGTGTATGGATGATAGTTTTAAACAGAGCAAATCTGCGAGAAATAATTCTTGCTCTAGCATTCTTTTTCAATCCTCTTTTATACAACGAGGTGTTTGCTGGTATAATGAACTTCACAAACTCCTATTGGACTACGGCATTAATTATGTATATAATTGCTGGCTCACTATTTACAACTTATTTAATACTAAAGTTCGTAGATAAAAGAAAGAAGGATAAACAATGATAAAAATAATATGGGGAACATTGATTATTGCATTATGTTGGTTCTTATATTTAATGTTTACACCACAATATGCATATCCTGGTCAGTTTCATTTTGCATATGTACAAGAAGGATATGAAAAATATGAAAGTACATTTGATCCCCATAATACATTTGAAGATTGGCCATTATTGCATAGTGAATTAGCAAGTACGACTTTCTTATGTGTAGTTGGAAATCCTAAGGTACAATGGAATGAAACAAATAGGGATACAGAGCAACCAATACCAGATAAAGAATTAACATCTAAAATATTTTATATCTTTCAACCAAGACCAGATGATTTATTTGAATTGGTTATGTATATGTATAAGGATAAAGATTGTTATATAATTACATATGTGTGGGATCCTATTAGGAAAAGTTATAGGAAACTTACTAATAACATATAAAAATTCAATAATGTTTTCAAATGGTTACATGAGCATTGGTTCTTATCCACAACGATAGGAAATTATAAAAGTTGCTTTAGCAACTGGTTAAAATTATTCTATTTTTTTGTGGTCATTTTCTTAATGATGTTGGTACTAGCAACTCAGGAGATAAAATGTGGACTCATACAATAAACTTTACAACATTTGCATGGGTCTGGGTGTTTATGATGTTGTGTTGCTGGTGTTGTGTAGATTATGTTCGCAAGTATAGGGAGCATGAGCGTATGCATAGGGTGGTGAGGTGTATGATTAAAGAGTGCAGGAGACTGCGCCTTGACCCTGACTGCAAGTGGGATATAGAAAAATATTTCTAACCCTAGAAAAATTTTTCTAGATCGATGTGTCGACGAGATTCGAATCTTCAGATCGTTTGGAGGGGATGTGCTGCGCTGTACAAAAAATTCGTATTTTGAAAAGTACTAATCTTCGATATTTTTTATATAAAAAATTTTTTACTATATAAGGAATAAAACTATGTCAAAACAACTAATTAATGAACAAGTTCAACAATACTTAGACAAATTATATTCAAGACAAAAATTATCAGAACATCGATATTCCGTTTTGAATGAAGTAGAACCTATTCTTATTACAACAGGCGCAGTATTTGCAGCATTCTTAATTAAACTTGCATATAACATATACAAAACGAACTTTGCAAAATCTGTACCTATGAAATGTAAAAAATATCCTGTTAATTCTAAAACTAGTCAAGCCAGAGGAATCTGTGTACTACAAGAACAAATCAAACTTATACAGCAACAAATTACTACATTAGAACAATCTAAGTCTAAATGCAAAAGTAAATTCAAAGAAGACAAAGAAAAAAATAGTGAATGTATATATAAAATAGAAAAAGAAATTAACAAGTTAAATAAACAAATTAAAACTCTTCAAACAAAAATTGGTATATCTAAACAAATAGAAAAAGATTATAAATCAAAAAAATAAGGATTAAGTAATGAGGTAAATTATAATGAACAACGTACAAAAATACATTCAACATCTTGCGGATCAAGCACCTACATACTCTTATCCGCAACCTCAAAAAATAGATAAACCAACAATACAAAAATCTTT
>Ga0105097_10001303_pt1 | contig 11921 bp, 18 predicted proteins | sample PPLLak12cMay2015_FD_87035 | JGI IMG/M metagenome (GOLD analysis project Ga0105097, IMG submission 87035) | Freshwater sediment microbial communities from Prairie Pothole Lake near Jamestown, North Dakota, USA - PPLs Lake P7 Core (1) Depth... | ecosystem: Environmental > Aquatic > Freshwater >... | reverse complement strand
TAATATCGTGTTATACCGCTGTATAACAAAATCAGGCATAGTCCGACCCCACTACACCCCGACCCCCACTTATAGGCTAAGGGACTCCGGCATGTTCTAGGTATTACTAATACAGACAAATGAATAGCAGTCCAAACTTTACCCCCCTCCCCCCTTGTTATTAAAATAGCATCTTGTTGACCCCACCCCCTCGGTACAGAAATAGGCCCCCCTTGTTTTTTTAGTACCCCCCGTTTATTTTATTTTTTGTATCTCATGTTTTACCACCCCTTGCTTTATTTTTATTTTGTGGTATGTTCAGGTCTTCGATACAGCCACGCTGTGTTTGCGCACATTACTATGATTACTTGTACCCCAGATACGGGTGTTGCCTTACCGTTCGACGGCATGGATACGTTCGCAGGATTGCAGGAACGTGCAGCCGCTGCATGTGAAACGATCAACACCCTCATAGAGAACGGCTTGCCGCCCAGTATTCTCGACCCTACGCAAACTGACCGTACTAATATACAGGCGGTTATTGACGCGTTTGCCGCAGATGAAGAGAAGACCAATCAAGCGTTAACTACCACTCGGCTATCTGGTCTGACCCCTGCCGCCCTTTACGGCGTACATGAGATTCTTAAAGACTTCAGCCACATCGTAGTTAAGAACGCGGTACAGATTCGCCACCTAGTTACTAACAAGCTCATTCTTGAGACGCAGAACGCCGACCCCCGGGTACGTATCAAGGCATTAGAGCTACTGGGCAAGATGTCTGACGTGGGGTTGTTCACAGAACGGTCTGAAGTGACAGTAACCCACCGCTCTACAGAGGATTTAAAGCTCACTTTGCGTGAAAAACTGCAGCAATTGCGGGAAAAAACGCAGCCAAGTACCGTAGAAGACGTGGAAATCACAGAATTAGGTAAAAATACGGTCGATATTAGCGATGAATTGGCTGAATTAGGGATATTGTCGGAAGAAAAGCCGGAATGAGCGCCCTTTTGGACATAGATAACATAGATGATGCAGATATTGAGCTGCTGTTATCTAATATTGATCTGTTCGACGATACAGAACGCCAAGAATTGCTGGAAATTACCGAGACTTTGGCTGAACGCAAGGCATCAAGCGCGGCTAGGAACGATCTAATTGAATTCTGTAAGGCGATGCAGCCTGACTATAAGGTAGGTAAGCATCACCGGATACTGGCTAACCTGTTGATGGACATCGCTGACGGCAAGGAAGACCGCGTTTGTGTGAACATGCCACCGCGTCACGGTAAGTCCCAGCTTGTATCCATCTATTTTCCGGCTTGGTTCTTGGGCAGGTTCCCTAATAAGAAGGTACTGATGGTGTCCCACACCACTGATCTGGCCGTGGACTTCGGACGCAAGGTACGTAACATTATTGATACGGACGACTACAAGAAGATATTTCCTACGGTACGTCTAGCTATCGACTCTAAGAGTGCCGGTCGGTGGAACACAAATGTAGGTGGTGAATACTTCGCTTGTGGTGTTGGCTCGGCTTTGGCCGGTCGTGGCGCTGACTTGTTATTAGTAGACGATCCGCACAACGAGCAGGACATCATTAACGGCAACTTCGATGTGTTCGACAAGGCGTATGAATGGTTTACGTACGGTGCACGTACTCGTCTGATGCCGGGCGGTAGAGTTGCTATTGTACAAACTAGGTGGCACTTGGACGACCTGACGGGTCGGGTTACCCGCGATATGGCACGCAATTCAGAGGCCGACCAGTACAACGTCGTTGAGTTCCCAGCCATTATTGAGTCTAAAGACAAGACGGGTAAAACCACGCAAAAGCCCCTGTGGCCTGAGTTTTTTGACATGGCGGCGCTACTCCGTACCAAAGCGTCAATGCCGGTGTTCCAGTGGAACTCTCAATATCAGCAGCAGCCAACGACTGAAGAAGCGGCTATTGTTAAGCGGGAGTGGTGGAATATCTGGAAAAAGGAAGACGCCCCGAAATGTGAGTACCTAATCATGTCGCTCGACGCGGCAGCGGAATCTCATAACCGAGCCGACTTCACAGCACTAACAACTTGGGGTGTGTTCTATAATGAGGAGAAAAGCGCACACCACATAATCTTGCTCAATGCGATCAAGAAGCGGATCGAGTTTCCTGAGTTAAAGAAGCTGGCGCTGGAGGAGTACGAGGAGTGGGAGCCGGACGCGTTTATCGTGGAGAAGAAGTCTAACGGTGCGGCGCTGTATCAAGAGTTACGTAGGATGGGTATACTTGTTCAAGAGTTCACGCCCCACAGGGGGAGTGGCGACAAGATGGCGCGGTTGAACTCAGTTGCAGACATTGTACAGTCGGGGCTGGTGTGGGTACCGGAGACGCGGTGGGCAGAAGAGGTGGTCGAGGAGGTGGCGGGGTTTCCGTTCATGTCTAACGACGACTTGGTTGATGCCACGGTCATGGCGCTCATGCGGTTTAGGCAGGGTGGGTTTATTCGACTGCCGTCAGACGAAGCAGAAGACATCAGATATTTTAAGCGGAAACGCGGTGCATATTATTAAGGGTTGATTATGGCAACGAACAGCATGAGTAAAGGTGTATACGCCGCGCCGCAAGGGATTGATAGTCTGGGTGCAGGGGAACAGGAAGAAGGGTTAGAGATTGATATCGTTAACCCGGAGATGGTGACGCTTGACGATGGTAGCGTTGAGATTACTCTGATTCCTGACAGCAAGACTAACGCCGAAGGCGAGAACGAGTTTGACGCTAACTTAGCCGAGACTCTGGACGAAGGCGTGTTAGATGAGTTGGCAAGCGACTTGATCGAGATGGTTGAGGCAGACATCCACGCACGGAAAGATTGGGCCGATACATTCGTCAAGGGTCTTGAAGTACTGGGTATGAAGTACGAAGAGCGTACCGATCCTTGGGATGATGCGTGCGGGGTGTACTCGACGGTGTTGGCTGAAGCAGCTATCCGGTTCCAAGCAGAAGCTATGTCGGAGACGTTTCCTGCGGCGGGTCCTGTAAAGACTAAGATTATCGGCGCTATCACGCGGGATAAAGAGAAAGCTGCGGAGCGTGTCCAGAACGACATGAACTATAAGCTGACCGAAGAGATGGTCGAGTATCGCCCAGAACATGAACGGATGCTGTATTCGCTGGGTCTAGCTGGCTCGGCGTTCAAAAAAGTTTACTTCGATCCGAATATTGGTCGGCAGGTGTCTATCTACATCCCGGCGGAAGACGTAATCGTGCCTTATGGTGCGTCCCATATTGAGTCCGCAGAGCGTGTCACACACATCATGCGTAAGACTGAGAACGAAGTCAAGAAGTTACAAGCAAGTGGCTTCTATAGAGATGTGGATTTAGGCGACCCGTTATCGTTCCACACCGACATCGAGAAGAAAAAGGCAGAAGAAGGCGGCTTTACGCTAACTGATGATGACCGCTATGCGATCTACGAAATCCACGCAGACTTAGTAATTGATGGTATCGACGACGAAGACGAGGATGATGCTGGCCTTGCTAAACCGTACGTCGTGACAATCGAGAAGGGTACGTCTACCGTACTGGCTGTGCGCCGTAACTGGAACCCCGAAGACCCACTAGAGTTGAAGCGCCAGCATTTTGTGCACTATGTATATGTGCCGGGCTTTGGTTTCTACGGTCTGGGCTTGATCCATATTATTGGTGGCTACGCACGTGCAGGTACTTCCATTATTCGTCAGTTGGTTGATGCAGGTACGTTATCCAATTTGCCGGGTGGCCTGAAGTCACGCGGTTTGCGCATTAAAGAAGACGACACGCCGATTGCACCGGGCGAGTTTAGAGACGTGGATGTGCCGAGCGGAGCGATTAAAGATAACGTGATGATGCTCCCGTACAAGGAGCCGAGTCAGACACTGTTGGCGTTGTTAAACCAGATCACAGAAGAAGGTCGTCGTCTGGGTGCTATAAGTGACATGAACATCTCCGACATGAGTGCTAACGCACCGGTTGGTACGACTCTCGCCCTGTTGGAGCGCACGTTAAAGCCGATGGCAGCGGTGCAGGCGCGTGTGCACTTTGCGATGAAGCAGGAGTTCAAGCTCTTAAAAGTAATCATCCGCGACTACACACCAGAAGATTACGACTACGACCCCGATGGTGACGAGACCCGTCAGGTCAAGCAGGCCGACTATGACATGGTGGACGTGATCCCTGTCAGTGATCCTAACAGCAGCACAATGGCACAACGTGTTGTCCAGTATCAGGCAGCACTCCAGATGGCGCAGCAGGCTCCGCAGATTTATAACTTACCGCAGCTACATCGTCAGATGTTGGAGGTGCTGGGTATAAAGAACGCAGACAAGTTGGTACCGATAACTGATGACTTGTTGCCGGTTGATCCAGTGTCCGAGAACATGGCTGTGCTGATTGGCAAGCCGGTTAAAGCGTTTATCACGCAAGATCATGAGGCGCACATTGCCACCCATATGTCGTTCATGCAGGACCCGATGATTGCGCAGACTATGGGCCAGAACCCGATGGCACAGCAGATGATGGGTGCACTCCACGCACACATCGCAGAGCACGTAGCGTTTAACTATCGTAGCAAGATTGAAGAACAACTCGGTGCACCGTTACCTCCACCGAACGAAGAACTGCCAGACGAGATTGAAGTTCAGTTGGCACGCCTCGTTGCGGATGCAGGTAAACAACTCACCGCACAGCATCAACAAGAAGCAGCACAGCAGCAAGCCGCGCAACAAGCGCAAGACCCGATCGTTCAGATGCAGCAAGCTGAATTGCAGATCAAGCAGGCGGAAGTACAACGTAAGGCACAGAAAGACAAATCGGATTTACAGGTAGCGATGCAGAAACTTGGTCTCGACCAACAGCGCGTACAGATTGAAGCACAGAAGGAAGGCATGCGTGTGCAGTCTCAAGAACGTCAGGCAGATAAACGCCTGCAATTTGATGCCGCCAAGATATTGGCTACACCGAAAAAACCTTCTAACTCAGGACAGTAATCATGGCTAAAACAGTTTTTAGCGTGTTGAAAGACAAGATTGACGACCAAATTCAGATCACCACCGAGACCTTAATGGCCGGTACGTGTGTGGATTTTGCGAAGTATAAAGAATTGTGCGGCGTAATTCACGGTCTAGCGATCGCACGTAGGGAAGTACAAGACCTTGCTAAAAATATGGAAGATGACGATGACTGAAATGGCTCAAGAAACTCCCGTAACTGATGAAGAGATGGAAGAACAACTTCCAGTTCCAGTTGGCTATAGGTTGCTGATTGCACTACCGAAGATCGAAGAAACTTACGATTCTGGGATCGTAAAGGCAGACCGTACTAAACACGAAGAACAAATCTTGTCGATCGTGGGATTGGTATTAGACATGGGTAGCCAAGCCTATGCGGATAAAGATCGGTACCCCGAAGGTCCTTGGTGTAAAGCCGGGGATTATGTGATGTTCCGTGCCAATACTGGTACGCGGTTCAGATTCAATGGTCTTGAGTATCGCCTTATGAACGATGACTCTATCGAAGCCGTTGTTACTGACCCACGCGGTGTTTCACGTGCTTAAAAGGAATTAACATGCCATTCGAAAAGCTAGAGTACGAGTTCCCCGATCCTGAAAAAAAGGAAAAGGAAAAAGAGCAGCACCTAAAGGTTGAGATTGAGGCGTCAGATGATGAAGTAGATATTGATATTGTCGACGATACACCGGTTAAAGACCGGAACCGCAAACCGGCTGATACTCCCCCTGCGGATGTTACTGACGAAGAATTAGAAGAATATTCTGAGAAGGTACGCAAGCGGATACAGCACTTTAGTCGTGGATACCATGACGAACGCAGGGCAAAAGAAAGCGCCGTGCGGGAAAAGGAAGAGGCTTTACGGGCTGCTCAGGCTATCGCAGATGAGAACCGACGCTTAAAAGGCACAGTAAACAAGAATCAGGAAGCCCTGCTTGAGCAAGCTAAATTTGCTATCGCTAAAGAGCTAGAAGAGACTAAGCGCACGTACAAAGAGGCTTACGAATCTGGCAACTCTGATGCAGTACTTAGTGCACAAGAAGCACTTACCTCCGCTAAACTTCGTGAAGATAAAGTAAATAATTTTAAATTACCTACTTTACAAGAAGAAAATTATGAGGTACAACCTTCTGTAAACACGTCATCACAAGTTGACCCACGTGCTTCGGATTGGCAACAGGCTAATCCTTGGTTTGGGCCAGACGATGAGATGACCAGCTTTGCGCTAGGACTTCATCAGAAATTGGTGAAGCAGGGAGTTGATCCCAAAAGTGATGACTACTACGAGAGAATTAATGCTCGTATGCGCCAAGTGTTCCCGGAGCAATTCGAGGATGCTGAACAGGAACCAGCGGATAAACCGCGCCGTAAGAGTAATGTTGTAGCATCTGCGACCCGAAGCACTGCGCCCAGAAAAATCGTGCTGACGCAAACGCAGGTATCTATAGCTAAACGGCTAGGAGTGCCGCTGGAATTATACGCCCGACAGGTTGCTGAAGATATGAGGAAACAAAATGGCTGAAAATCGACTTAATCGTGAACAAGAAACCCGTGAAAAAACTGTCCGTAAGCGTTCTTGGCAGCGTGCGGAAATTTTACCGGTACCCAACCCGGAGAATGGTTATGATTTTCACTGGGTGCGAGTAAGCATGCGGGGCGAGATGGATGCCACCAATGTTTCAGCTAAATTTCGTGAAGGTTGGGAACCTGTTAAAGCATCAGACCATCCGGAGATTCAACTTGTTTCGGTCGAAAACGACCGTTATAAAGACAATGTTGTTATCGGCGGGCTAATGCTCTGCAAAACACCATCGGAATTTGTCGTGGACCGTACAGAACATTTTGATAATGTCGCGTCGTCCCAGATGAGTTCAGTAGACAACAACTTTATGCGCGAAAGTGATCCTCGTATGCCTCTGTTCGCAGAACGCAAATCGAAAGTAACCTTCGGCTCTGGTTCTTAAATTTTAGGAGTTTAAAATATGGCTTACCCAACAGTTTCAGCCCCGTACGGGTTTAAACCGGTAAATCTTATTGGTGGTCAAGTTTTTGCGGGATCGACGCGTGAGTATCCGATTTCGTACAACTACAACACCAATATTTTTTACGGTGATTTTGTACAACTAACGAATGGCTACATCGCCATTCTGGCTAATGACATCGCAGGTGCCGCCGCAGTTGGCGTGTTCTTGGGTTGTTATTACACGAATCCGACGACTAAACAACGTCTGTATTCACAATACTATCCTGCTAACGTAACGGCTGGTGACATCACCGCTATCGTTTGCGACGATCCTGACACCGTGTTCCGTGTTGCAGTTGCGGCTGCTACTACCGGTACCGCTATTGGTTCAGCTTCTTCGTTGCTGCTCGGTAAGAATCTTGGTGGTAACACCGCTACTGGTTCGCTCACCACGGGTAATTCCTTGGGTGCTCTGATCGGTACGACTCCAGCTACCTCGACGGGTAACTTCCGTATCATGGAATTGGTTCCTGATACACAAGTCAGCAGCTCGGCAACGTATGTGTCCGGTACGGGTACAACTACGCTGACCCTTTCTGGCCTGACCATCGGTCAAGTTATTCCTATCGGCACCGACATTTTCAACGTAATTGGTGGTCAACTTCAGTTCACTGGCTCGTCCACGACTGCGGCTGTCACCGTTGCCTCGGCTACGTCGCAAGCACTGTCTGTTACCGCATCAACAGTTACGATTAGTACAGCTAACTCGGTAGCATTGGTTCAAACCCCAGAAGTTCTCGTTAAGATTACTTTTGGCTCCCACCGCTACTACGTGGCTTAATATAAGGAGCTAGATAATGGCTATTTCACGCGCACAACTACTTAAAGAACTGCTCCCGGGCTTGAACGCCCTGTTCGGTCTTGAGTACAAGAAGTATGGCGAAGAGCACAAAGAGATTTTCGAATCCGAAACCTCCGAGCGTTCGTTCGAAGAAGAGACCAAGCTGTCGGGCTTCTCCGCTGCTCCTGTTAAAGGCGAAGGTTCTGCTATCGCTTATGACAACGCACAAGAAGCATGGACCGCTCGATACAACCACGAAACCATTGCAATGGGCTTCTCCCTCACGGAAGAGGCGATGGAAGATAACCTGTACGACTCACTGTCGGCTCGTTACACCAAAGCTCTGGCTCGTGCTATGGCTTACACCAAGCAAGTTAAAGCAGCCGCTATCCTGAATAGTGGTTTCTCTGCTGCTACTACCTACGGTGATGGCGTGTCTCTGTTCAGCACGTTGCACCCACTGGTTAACGGTGGCACCAACAGCAACACTTTCACCACCCCTGCCGACCTGAACGAGACTTCCCTTGAAGCCGCCGTTATTCAGATCGCCGCATGGACGGATGAACGTGGCCTGCTGATTGCTGCTAAACCACGTAAGCTGGTTGTTCCACCTGCTCTGATGTTCGTTGCAACCCGTCTGCTGGAAACCGAACTCCGTGTCGGCACCACTGATAACGACATCAATGCACTGAAGAACAACGGTTCTGTTGCTGAAGGCTATACCGTAAACCACTATCTGACCGACACGAACGCTTGGTTCCTGACGACAGACGTGCCTAACGGTCTGAAGCACTTTACCCGTATGCCATTGCAAACCTCGATGGACGGAGACTTTGATACGGGCAACAACCGTTACAAGGCCCGTGAGCGTTACTCGTTTGGTGTCTCTGACCCACTCGGTGTCTTTGGTTCCGCCGGAGCATAAGCCAAAAGCTAATGTTCATGTGGATTTAGAGGGGGGCTTCGGCCCCCTTTTTGTTTTGTCACAATGACCGCGTAGAATGTAGCTACAGCCGGGGGCGGTTGTCATTTTGACTATGGGGGCGGTATGAAGATTACGGTTAGTTTGGTGCTTGGCGGGTACGAATATTCTGGCGAAGTTGATTTCACCGAGTTGGAGTCATGTGCTGCATTTGATGCGGATGAAGGTATTGAGTACGACGAGGACGGCGTTGCTTGGTGGCACGACGAAATCATGAATGTCTGGTACTTCTTTGATGAAGACGAAGATGATTGGTTTGAAGCAGAAGTTGAAGAAGACGAAGACGAAGACGAATAAGCACAGTATTAATGTCACTAAGGGGCTTCGGCCCCTTTTTTCTTTTCGTCTCGTTCCCGTTGATGATGCTTACGATGGCAGTTAGCGCAAAGAACAACGCACTTTTTAATCTCCTCGTAGGCGTCAGCCCATGCGCCATTACGTAAAAGGTCAGCTAGTTTACGGTTGGTAGGGTCTCGAACCACGTGGTGAAAGTCTAGGGTAGCCGGGTGGGATTCACCGCATACCGTGCACATTAGTGTGGTTTTGTACTCCTGCCACTGCGCCCGTAAGTTTGCTTTGTACTCTTTTACCTTATCACCAACAACTTTTTTATTGCGGGCGTAGCTTTCCCGATTGGACTTACGTTGCGCTTCTTTGTTCTTGTACGGCATATAAAGTTTCTAAAAAAGTTCAATAGGCTGCTTGACATCTAAATATACACATAGTATAAGATACTTAATACCGGGGTAATCCGGTGTGCCAAACAGCCCCCGGCTGATGACATGCAAATTGGTGCACTTACTCGCATGTGAGGAATATATTATGGGTTTCGCTACACACCTTGGCCCTTGGCTGCTCGGTACTGTTAAAGACACAACCGGCACCACTGCTGGCACCGTTCGCAATACTGGCGCGACTATCGTCGCCCAAACCACCAATCTGACCGCTGCGCAAGTAGCTGGCTTGACCGGCACACTGGGTTTCATCCCTGCAGGCGCGGTTATCACTTCCGTACAGTTTCTGACCACTACGTTGTTTGCTTCGGCCACTACGCTGAAAGTCACCATCGCAGGTGTTGACGTGGCGGCAGCTTCTACGATTACTCTGGCAGGCACTATCGCGGTAGCTCCAGCAGCTACGTTTACCCCTGTACAAGCTAATGTCGGCGCTACAGACGCGGCTGTTACTTTCACTGCTACTGGTGCTTCGGCTACTGGCGCGGTCACGGTAATCATCGCTTACGTTGTGCGTAACTCTGACGGCTCTTCTGCTCCGACTGCATACCAGAACTAATTAAGGAGGCATCGTTATGATGCAGACAGACGTTAAGGCCACTACTTGTGGCGCTGGTGCTACGACCGTGTTTAACGGTCCTGCTCGTGTGAAGGGTTTAACAGTTAGCTTTGCTACTGGCGGTACGGTTGTTATCGCGGATAGTACGAAGACGTTGTTTACCTACACAGCCCCAGCCGTTGCCGGTACGATCAACATTGTTATCCCCGGCGAAGGCGTTAAGTGCGATACGAGCGTCATTGCTACGTGTACAAGTGCTACCGCTGTGGTGTTCTATGGCTAAGAAAACTCCCTCCCTTGCTGTTGGTCGTGGTGAAAAGCTGCCAGTTAAGCAGGGGGCGGGGCTTACAGCCAAAGGCCGTGCTAAGTACAACAAAGCAACTGGGTCTAACCTGAAGGCTCCACAGCCCGAGGGTGGCGCACGTAAGAAATCATTTTGTGCTCGTATGAGCGGCATGCCCGGTCCGATGAAGGACGAGAAGGGCCAACCGACACGCAAAGCGGCGTCATTGAAACGGTGGAAGTGTTAAATGGTCGATGAGATTACAACAGCCCGCGAACTAGCTACACACGCAAGTGATATTAGCCATCTGCAAGAAGATATGGACGCGATGCGGGCTGATGTTGCCGCTATACGTATTGCGTTAGATGAGATCAATAAAAAATTTGCTACCGCTGAAGGTGGCTTAAAAGTATTGATGTGGGCTGGCGGGCTAGGTAGTGCAATTCTCGGCGCTGTCGCCGGATATTTTTCAAGTAAAGGATTTTAATCATGCCTAAATTAGACCAACGTCGCCCTAAAGGCGATACAGGTATTGCAGAAATTTACACCGCAGAAATGGGTCAACCCCCAATGGAACCGGATTCAGCCGCTGCTATCACTATCGCTCCTGCCCCTACAAAGTCTAAGAAGCCCGTTAAAAAGGCTGCTGGTGGTTCAGTAGGTTCGGCATCAAAGCGTGCTGATGGTTGCGCACAACGCGGTAAGACTCGCGGTAAGATGGTGTAATCATGCCAATACCAAAACCACCTGTGCGTCTACCTGCAAAACCACCTGTAACACCTTCACGTGGTGGTACCCCTGTGCGTCCACCTGTGACGCCACCTGTAAAACCACCTGTGACGCCACGTCCGGGGCCAATACGAGCAGATGATACAGGGCGCGTACCGCCATCAGAACGAAATGTTGCAACTCGTGGCGGAACCCCTATTTCAGTTAAAGACGCTCCGGGGTATCGTGGAAGCGGTACGCAACCAATGCCTGCATCGAAAGCACGAGGTTTTAGTAAGGGTGGTTCGGCATCAAAGCGTGCTGATGGTTGCGCACAACGCGGTAAGACAAAAGGTAGAGTGCTGTAATGCCAGCTAAATCAGCAAAGCAAGAACGGTTCATGCAAGCCGTGGCTCACAACCCAAAATTTGCAAAGAAGGTTGGTGTACCTACAAAAGTGGGTAAAGAGTTCACTAAATCGGAGGGTGGTATGGCTGAGTCAAAGAAAATGGTCGGTAAAGAAGTTGCGTTCATGAAGAAGAAGGGCGCTCCTAAGTCGATGGTTAAGCACGAAGAAGCTGAGATGAAGGGTATGAAGATGGCTAAAGGCGGTTTTACTCGTGCTGCTGATGGTATTGCTAAAAAAGGCAAAACTAAAGCCAAGCAAGTTAAGATGGCTTACGGCGGTAAGTGCTGAGATGAGAGCCTCTCGCGGTATGGGAGATATTAACCCGTCCAAAATGCCAAAGCCGAAAGTGCTGCGTCGTAAGGATGGGGATAAGTTCGACTACTATGCCGAGGGGGGTGAAGTATGGGATAAACCCAACCCCAAGAAGAAGTCCACGCC
>Ga0105097_10001301_pt1 | contig 11931 bp, 8 predicted proteins | sample PPLLak12cMay2015_FD_87035 | JGI IMG/M metagenome (GOLD analysis project Ga0105097, IMG submission 87035) | Freshwater sediment microbial communities from Prairie Pothole Lake near Jamestown, North Dakota, USA - PPLs Lake P7 Core (1) Depth... | ecosystem: Environmental > Aquatic > Freshwater >... | reverse complement strand
TGCGCGGATGGTCCCGACGCCTAGCCCAAGGATGAATGCATCCGCGGTGAAGGAGCCGGTGGCTGCGTGTCTCAGGTACGCATCTGCGGCGATCGTCCCGGTCGCTTCTGAGCGCAATACCGCATCAGCTGTGCAACCGGCCGTCCGGGTCCCGGCGATGACCGCCTGCGCGGTGATGGCACCGGATGCTGTCTTCCTGATGACCGCGTCGGCCGTCGCCTGCGCGATGTGCGCGCCAGTGATGGTCGCGTCTGCGAACAGACTACCACTGGTGTGTGTGAGTAGTACAGCATCTGCGTGCAGTTGGTAGATGCCCTTGACCCAGGCATCCGCCGTCAACGATGCAGAGACGGCCTTCGTAAGGATGGAGTCGGCGACTATACTGTCGGTCGCAGCGCGAGAGATGACCGCATCCGATGGGAAGGACGAAGCGTGAGTCGCAGCGAAGACCGCGTCAGCGGTGATGGTTCCAGCGATGTTGCTGGTGATGCACGCGTCGGCGGTAAGGGACTCTTCGCCGACCTTCTCGATGACGCTATCAGCGGCCACCGCAGAGACATGTTCCACGTGGAACACAGCGTCAGCGGCGAACGAACCGGCTATCCCACGACCGACGACCGCATCGGTGCGGAGGACATCTACAGCCTCGCGACCGATTACCGCATCGGCTACAAACGCTCCGACCTGTGGTCGCTGTACTGCAGCGTCCGCCGCGAGATCGAACGCCTGGCTCTTCCTGACAACGGCATCCGCTGAGATGGCGCTGACCGTTTCTCCGAAGATCCATGCCTGGGCGGAGAATGTCCCTTCATGGACACGACGGATGACAGCATCCGCGGTGAGGACGGGCATGATGACCGCGTCCGCCGTGAACCCGAAGAAGGCCCGCCGTTCGAGGACCGCGTCTGCGCGCAGTACTGGCATGAGGACTGCATCTGCTACGAGCCCCCGTACGGCACTGGCGAACAGGACCGCATCGACCGTCAGTGACGACGGCGCAGAGACCAGAAGGATGGCGTCAGCATGGACAGCAGCAGTGAATGGGGACCGTATGACAGCATCCGCAGAGAACTGCTGGCTTCGTACGGCATAGAGGACGGCGTCGAGGAAGTACTGGCCGCTTGCGGCGCGACCGATAACAGCGTCGAGATGCAGCTGGCCACCCTGGCCACGGCGTATGACGCCGTCTGCGCTGAGCTGGGACGCGCCCTCGCGCTCGAGTACGGCATCTACCTTGAACGACGACGCCTGAGCGAGCGAGAGGACCGCATCAGCCTTCAGTTCGGCTGACGACGCACGAGAGACGACAGCGTCAGCCTTCGCAGAGCCAGACCCCGCAGCCTTGATGACCGCGTCCGCGGAGAAGGCCCCGAACCCAGCACCCTCGATCCACGCATCCGCGACGAAGGAGAGCGTTCCGCTGCTGCGCCTGATGACAGCGTCCGCTCGGAAGAGCGGCATGATGACGGCATCTGCCGTGAAGGAGGAGCTTTGAACACGTCTGACGACCGCGTCCGCCACGAAGACGGGCATGATCACCGCATCAGCAGTGAGCCCATATACACGCGTCCTGGCGAGGACGGCCTCTGCCGTTATGGATGCTGCCTGTCCACGCTTGAACCACGCGTCAGCCCTGAAGCTCCCGCTCTGGCCTACACGGCGGACCGCATCAGCCGTGAGCTGACCCGTCTGTACGGCGGCAAGTACAGCGTCAGCATCGAACGCATCGACCGATACCCGCTTGATGACCGCGTCGGCAACGACCTGCGCAGTGCGTACGCTCCTGATGATCGCGTCAGCGGCGAGCGTTCCACTGCCACCGCCCGTCAGGACGGCGTCCGCATGGAACGCATCAGAGCGGCTCTTGAGGTGGACGCTGTCAGCACGGAAGGTCGCTACCTGGTTCCTGCGTACATCGGCGTCGGCAACGAAGGACGAGAGCTGGCTGCGGCGCAGGATGGCGTCTGCGACTGCCGAGCCAGTGGCGCTCCGCCTGAGGACTGCATCAGCGACGAAGCTGCCTACGCGCTCTCGACGCAGCACCGCATCGGCGACAAGGGTCCCGGTCTGCGCGCGCTTCAGGACCGCATCAGCCGTTACTGTGCTGGTGAGGCTTCTCTTGAGGACAGCGTCAGCGAGGGTTGACCCAGCGCCTGCGCGGCGTACTATGGCGTCCGCTGGCGTGCCACCGCTCTGGGGACGGTGGAAGACAGCATCGGCCGAGAGCGTCCCTTGTGCCGCCCGCTTCAGGACGGCATCTACTGCAAGGGCTCCGCTCCCGGCCTTCTTGATGACCGCATCAGCGGCAAGAGAGCCAGCCTGCTGCTTGGAGATGACCGCGTCGGCAACAAGGTCGCTTGCCTGCGCGCACTTGATGATGGCGTCCAGGCTGAACCCGCCGACACCGAAGCCGAGCACCCATGCCTTGGCCGTGAAGGACGACTCGAACGCGACACGCAGGACCGCGTCAGAGACGAAGCTGCCTGTGACCGCCTCGGCTCCGACGGTATTGGTGAAGGTCTCCGACCAGGGGCCCCACTCGATGACGATGGCGTCAGCGGCTACCGACCCCGTCTGCTCCCCAAGGATCGTCGCGTCAGCCACGAACGAGCCAGCAGCCCCGCGCTTGATGACCGCGTTCGCTGTGAGCGATACGGTCGCGCTCGCCTTCTTGACGACAGCGTCAGCGAACGCAGACCCAGACTGCGAGCGCTTCGTCACGGCGCCTGCGGTGAACGACCCTGACTGAGCTCTCTTGGTGGCAGCGTCTGCTACCAGGGAGCCTGTCTGTCCGCGCTTGATGACCGCGTTGCCAGTGAACGTCAGCGTGCCACTGGAGCGCTTGATGACGGCATTCGCAGTCAGCGAACCAGACTGAGCCTTCTTGGTGACGGCGTTGGCGGTGAGCGAGCCAGCCTGGCCAGCGCGCTTGATGACTGCGTTGGCGGTGACCGACCCAGACTGCCCGCGCCTGACAAGAGCGTCCGCCTTGGTAGACCCGCTCGCGGCCTTACCGATGACCGCGTCAGCAGCCAGGGTCCCCGACACGACCAGCTTGAACGCCGCGTCTGCGGTGAAGGACGGGTAGAGGTAGTTGCAGGCGCCGAACGGGTTGTCGCCCAGCACCCACCAGCCCAGGAGCGACTCGCAGCCGACGATGACCGCGTCTGCGTAGAAGACAGGACGCTCCGGGTCCCAGATGACCGCGAACGCGGTGATGTGTGACTGGGTGGGCTTCTTGACGACAGAGTCGGCGGTGAACGAGGACTCCTGTGGTCCGGAGATGACCGCGTTGGCCGTGAAGGAACCAGTGCGCGAGCCGAAGATGACCGCGTCGGCAACGACAGAGCCGGGGACGGTGTTAGCGCCCCCTATGGCTCCGAAGTAGACCCTGAACGCGGCCATCGGACGTTACTGCGTCGTGGGGATGCTGATGACGAAGTCAGACCATTCCTTGGGGCTGGTCTGATCGATGGCCACGAGCGTGATCACGTCACCGTTCATCTCGGAAGCGGAAAGCGTGATGAGGACCAGCACCGTGGAGGATGGACTGACCGTCGGCAGCGTGCCGAGGTTCGTCAGCGCCGTGGCATCGACGGCGACCTTGAAGTCGCCCGCCGCGATGGTCGGGTTGCTCTTGAAGTTGCCGGGGTTGGCGTAGTCCTCAAGAGCGAGCCTGAAGACGAAGTCCTCGTTCTTCTTGGGCGGGTTGTAGGGGGCTGCCATCTCACACTCCTAGCTGGTACATGGCGGTTGGCTGGGTCAGTGTGGCAACGCACACCAGCTCATCGATCGCGAGATCCTCGAAGTAGATGAGGCCCCAGCGCCCATCTGGGCAGCGAGGCGATGCAAGGATCATCCGCATGCTGTGGGCGGCACCCGTGATCTGCGTCTCGGGCCCCCACGTCGAACCGGCGTCCTTGGTCCCTTTGCAGTAGATGTTGACCGCCGACTGGAACGTCTCGCCGCCTCCGGTCGCACCGCAGTAGAAGACGTTCCAGTGGTCAGGGTTGTCCTCGTTGATGGAGATAGCGACCATGCCCTGGTCGTCGGTGCTGTTGAGGACGACGTTGGTGACCTCGGAGATGCTCGACTCGGTGATCGTCCAGCAGCGGAGGTCAGCGCCAGACGTGTCAACGGCGCTCCACGCCACAAGGACGATGCGGCTGTTGGTGAGGTCAACGGCTGCGTCGAAGTGCGGCCATGCGGTCGTCGCGATGCCTTCGACCATCGAGGTCGCGATGCTGGACTCGGACCACGAGTTGGCGCTGTCGTCGTAGAGCTTTCGGCTGATCTCGTTGGCCGAGGCATCCCAGAAGATGGCGATGAGGTCCTGGTTGTCGGCGGCGAAACCGGGGAGCAGGATCATCTGGTCCGTCGTGGCGATGGTCTCGTCCACGGTCCGAGCGGCGTCCCACGCCCCACTCGGCACGTTGGCGTTGGGAAGCCGGTAGAACCCGCCTTCCGCCCCGGCGTCGATGACGGTCTTGCAGTAGACATTCCCGCCCCTGGAGCGGGTGATGGACAGGTGCCCACCAGTCGCCGTACTGAGCCCCGCGAAGATGGACGTTTGGGTCGAGAGAGCGTCGGACGACTCGGTGTCGATCGTGCGGTACAGCGTGTCGTCGGTGGCGCTCTCCTGATAGGCGCAGTGGATCAATCCCGCCGAGATGTTCGACCAGCGGTCATACCAGATCGACAGCGCCGTCACGGACCCGGCGAATACGGAGACCGGGTTAGACCATGTGATCCCGTTGTCGTCGGACTTGCGGAAGGCCACGTCGCTCGCAGTGTCAACGTAGACGACGTACATGACGCCTGTCGGGGTGCGAATGACGTAGTTGGTCCCTGCCCCGTTGAACATCGGGGCGACAGTCGCTGCGACAAGGCAGCCTGCTCTTCGTGGCATGTCAGATCACTCCTGCTCTCACGCGGCGGTAGTAGGTGCCCTCACTCAAGGGGCTCTGGATGGTGTAGCGGGCCTCGTTGCCGCAGTAGGTGTTCGAGACGCCAGCCTGCGGGACGGGCTGCCATGCCCCGCCGTCCCAGTACTCCCACCCAGTGAGGTCCGAATGACTCGTCCAGACGGTGGGAGACGGGTAGTCGTCGGCGGTGTCGATCTCGATCTGGAAGTGCATGTCCCCGGCCGCAGCCTCGGGCATGAGGAACGCCAGCGTCTCGGTCGTGGAGATGTTCACCGTGTCACCTGGGGTCGTCCAGATGCACCGCGAGACGCTGTTGATGACGGCGTCTGCGGAGAAGTCCCCAGAGACCGTCCCGCCGCCTGGGATGACAGCGTCCGCGGTGAAGGAGCCAGCGATGGTGGCGAACTGGACCGCGTCCGCCGAGAACGACGATGTCGCCGCCGCAGAGATGACTGCGTCTGCGCTGAACGTCCCGGCCGCAGCGGCAGAGATGACAGCGTTGGCAGTGAACGACGAGGGCTGCGTCGAGACGATGACCGCATCAGCCGCCAGAGCGGCCAGACCACTGAGGGTGACACCTACAAGGCCACCCACCACCGAAGAGGAGTAGTAGTACCCGATATCGACGGTCGCCCCAGCGGGCTTGACGTCGCTCTTCCAGTAGTATCGATACCAGAGGTAGCCCGTGTACTCGCCCGACCACACCCGCTGCTGGTTCGCTAGCGACGTGGCTATGGCTGGTGCGCTACTCCCGTTGGTCTCCAGGCCGACGGCCAGAGCGATGCCTGGCCCGGTAAGCGAGACCTTGACCTCTCCGCTGATCGTCGAATAGGCGATCAGGTCGCTATCTGCCAACCCAGACGTGTTGTCGAACGCGACCGACCCGCCCCAGTGGTTCCCATATCCCGAGAGCGACACCCGAACGATGTCGTCGTCTCGGCCCGAGATGTCAGTCAGTAGCCAGATGGCGATATGCGACCCGGTCCCGCCGCCGCCACTAGTCGCCACGACTTGGCTCAGGGCCTTGTTCCCGAACGTCACCGCAGTGATGTCGTTCCACTGCTGTGACCTACCAGTGACAAGGGCGATGGCTGTGGTGGCAGCACCGACCGGATGGCTCCACGACGCCGAGGAGCTTCCCAGATACCCAGCGTCAACGACCGAGTGCAACGATGCCGTCGCCCACGTCTTCTTGATGACGGCGTTCGCAGCGAACGACCCTGACTGACTGCGCTTGATGACAGAGTCAGCGGCAAGGCTGGATGGCTGTGCCCGCTTGATGACGGCATCAGCCGTGAAGGACCCAGAGAACGTCGAGACGAACCATGCGTCAGCGGTGAAGGTCTTGGTTCCGCTGCCCGCCTTGATGACCGCGTCTGCGGAGAAGGTCGGCAGGATCGTCCTGAAGATGGCCGCGTCGGCCGCAAGGGACGAGGAGGTGGCCCGCTTGATGACCGAGTTCGCGGTGAACGTCAGGGTTCCGCTGGAGCGCCTGACGATGGCGTCTGCGGTGAAGGTCTTCGTCCCGCTCCCCGCCTTGAGGACCGCGTTGGCCGTGAACGTGGGCAGGATGGTCTTCTTGAGGACTGCGTTCGCAGTGAACGTCTTGGTGCCGCTACCAGCCTTGATGACCGCGTTCGCAGTGAAGGTCTTCGTGCCGCTGCTCGCCTTGATGACGGCATTCGCGGCGAAGGAGGAGGACTGCCCCTTCTTGAGGACAGCGTCAGCGGTGAAGTCGTCCTCGGTCGCTCCACCAGTGCCAGCTGGCGCTTCAAGGAAGACTGAGTCAACCTCGAACGTAGCAGGGAATCCTACGGCGCTGTACCCCCAGAACCTGACCTCAAGGTCGCTGTAGGACGAGATATTGGCGGCATTCGCGTCACTTATCGGAAGTGCGTAAGACCGCAACGACGTCGTGAGCGGCTGGGTCTCCAAGTCTCCTGACCTGTTGGTCGAACCCTCGTAGAGGGCAACCCTCATGGTCGGCATCACAGCGTATGTCGAGGTAGTTCTGGCCCTGATATGTAGGTAGTGCTCTGTCCTGGTGGTAGGCGTTGATGCAGAGGAAAGCGATACACGAGCGACCGACGTACTGGACGGGACGGGGGTGTAATCGACCTCAAGGTCGATTGCAAAGAGCATCCCCGACATGACCGAGTTCGTAGACCCTCTAGTCGCTCGTAGTCGGGCTTCGATGAGATCGGATGTCTCGGCCCCACGGAGGTCCGAGAGGGTCACCGTCCCGTATGTCGCCGAAGCTGTGACACCATCTACGTACGAGCCGAAGAACGTCTGGGTGATCTCCGACCCGCTGTCAGCGTTGTTGACACGAGGCTGACACCCGATCACGCCACCCGTTACGTCGTTGCTAAGTCCCCACGACACATTGACTTTGACCGAGTTAATGGTCGCTCCGTCTGGGATATCCGACGCCGTGAAATCAGGGAACCCGAAGTCGCCGCTTCTTGTCGTGTTCTTCGCTGTGCTTAGAGATGCACGATCTGTCCCCGTCTCTTCGGGCGTAAGGTCATACGCCTGCTCTGGGTATGACCATCCAGTAGCTACGACCGTATGCCGGTTCGCCGCCTTCCTGATGACTGTCATCGCATCGACTCTGGGCGCATGATCCCGCCCTGACTCTTCAGCCAGAAAGCGTTAGCACGGGCAGGGTGATACCCGAAGCTGACAACGACCGCGATGAGATGGATGTCAACGTATGGACCGTACGGTCCAGCGTCGGCCTGTCGCCGCAACGGGTCGATGTGGATGCCCAGTGAGATGGTCGAGTCGAAGGCATACTGGATCATCCACCAACGACCATGACGTATCCCCCATCTCATTGGGACGCCGTCGCCGAGATGACCGTTCCATCGGGACTAGCTTCGTCTACCTTGCTCCATAGGGGCGTGGAGGACCAGCCAGTCGTAGCGGTGTCGGCATCTGGGTATATGCCTTGTTGGCCTGACTCTACGACCATGACTGGCAAGGTGAGATAGGAATCACCAGATGCGCCGCTCGACGTACCCGCATAGTAGAGGGTGGCGGTGTAGCCAGTGACGGCAGGAACAGACGTATCGTCTAGGTAAACCCGAAGGCGCAACCGCTGGCCTTGGGTGACGGCAGTATCGACGCCCGCAAGTTCAAAGTAGTGATTGCCCTCGGCCTGCGCAAGCTCGGAGGCCCCAGGCGACGCATGTTGGTAGAAGTTGCCCGCTGCCCAGATGACGGCATTAACACCGTCGCCATCGCAGACCGCCAACTCACCACGGATGCCCACATTGGCGGCGAGGTCGGACTCTACGACTCTCAGGTTCACATACACCAGACCAGCGAGCGTGAAGGCCGCCAGTGGTTTGGAGTACCACTCCACCACGGCACCCCCAGCCGTGTCGGTCCACTGGATGGGCGACATAAAGCCGCTGGCCGTGTTGACCACGTCGGTCTGGACGCCTGCGCCACGAGAACGCCACATCTCCCGCTCGGTAGCGGCTCCGACGACTGGGCCTGCGGTATCTGTCAGGTAGAGCGTTGAGCCGGTAGCAGAGTCGAGCGCCGTGAAGGTGATGTCCTCGGTGAATGTGACATACGAGTCGCCAAGGTTCGAGGGAGTGGCAATGTTGAAGCAGAAGAAGAGATTAACAGTAGACCCCATCGTGCCGACGTCGTCAAAGAAGACGCGAACCCTGATGCGGTCGCCCTTTGAAAGAGTGGTGCTCGTAGGACTCGCAGTGAAGTTATTGACAGTACAGGAGGCCCAACCGTTAATGCCTACTTCAGCGACCTCGGTCGTTCTTGCTGTCTTGACTATCGTAGATACGATGGCGCCCTGTGAGTCAAGGCGTTCGATGATGGCGTTGACCGCTGCATTCGCAGACGTCGCCTCCTCCCCTGCCCATAGGTTCAGGGTGATAGAACCTGAAATCGTAACGCTAGACGCTAGGGGGAGACTGCACCACTCATACAACGTAAACGGACTCACTAAATACTCGACCTCTACCCCATCCGTAGGGCCATTGACAGACAAAGCTCGGGGGTGCTGTATTACGTCGTTACCCCTATTCTCACTTAGGGCGAGCGTACGCCATCCCATAGTGGTCGTACCATCAAGTGCAGCGTCATTTCTTCCACGAGCCAGATAGTTGGCTGACGATACGAAGTACAGCGTGGTACTCATGCCATCCACCTAAACGAGATGGGTCCAAGCCATGCCCCGCCGTCGATGCTGAAGCGCACGAGCCACTCCACGTCCCGCGTGACCTGAGCCAAGTTGGCCCGCATGTTCTTCTTGGCGTAGAAGCGGGCGAGGTTGACGGTGAACGTCACCCAGTTGGTCTGGCTGATGATCTCGCCGCCCGACTCAGTGCCTGTCTCGGGGTCGATGACGATGGGGCTGCGGGTGGGGCGGCACGCCTGCACCTGCACGGTCGTGGCGCCTTCCAACAGGTCCTCCCACGCAGACATCAGGTTGTGGTCGCCGCCATGCTCTTCGGCATGGTCATCGAAGAGCCAGATGTCGAACGTATCGCCTGACTGGTGTGCCGAGAGCCTGAACATCGGGGTTGTATCCCCTTCCTATCTAGCCGGTGGTATCCGGTCTACGAAGATCCATCCGTAAGTTGGCCGGTATAGCTGATGACACGCCACTTCGAGGACGTGCCGTCATACCGGAGGGTGATGGAGCAGTCTTCCCACAGGGTCACGGACCCGTAGTCGTTAGGCACGAGGACTTGGTCGGCCACGATGGTCGGCTCCCAGCCCATGAACTTGATGTACTGCGTACCGGCCACATGACTGAACGTGATCTCCTCGCCATTCACGCCAGCGTCGATGCCGGTGATCGTCACGGTCGCTGACGCCCCGACCGAACTCATCCTGACCCATGAGACCGTGTGGAGGCCCGTCGGGTCCCAGCTCTCGACATCTGCGGTCAGGGCAGAAGGGGTGAGGATGCCGGTATAGCGGATCGTCTTGAGGTTGACGGCCTCGGCATCCACGTTGACGCCGTAGTTCGAGGCGTCACCTATCGTCTGTGAGTCCCATACGGGTCTGAGAGTGCCTTCTGACGTGATCTCCCACCATTCACGCAGACTGTTTGTCTCCTCCACGTCCGTATAGCGGGTACGGAACTTGAGCGTCGTTTCAGACGTTCCAAGAGTGGTGTTCGGGTTGGAGGTATACATGCCGATGCCGCCCAGGTCGAGCGTCCCATCCTCGTCCGTGTAGTCGAACCGGATGGCAGCAGCCTCATCGGGCCACTCCTTAGCCGTCACGCCAGTGATGACGAAGATGTCCTGCATCAGGGCCGCCAGCGACCCAGCCGTCATCACATGGGCGATGGGGGACCCTGCCGCATGGGCCGCAGCCGTGGTTCCCTCCACACCTCTGGTGACGGTGAACGATGTACCAGAGACCGCTGTGCAGAGCATCAACTCGTTGCCGCAGCGAAGGCGGAAGTCACCTGACGTAGGGAAGTTGGTGGCGTAGTCCACGACCAGCGTGCCCTCTACGTCATCGATGGCGCTGACGATGGTGGTGCGGGCGAAGTTCGAGAACTGCTCGGCCATCGGGTTGTATCCCTTTCGTCTCCGGTGGTATCCGGTGCCCGCAGCATACACCCTGTGAAAACAGTGAACCCCGCCTCTTCAGTTGCCTGAAGTGACGGGGTTTCTCTGTTGCCGAGCCGGTAGCTACCCGGTTCAGTGGCTCGGTTGCTATCCGAGCGTCAGCGGATAGTAGGGCATCATGGTGAGGGTTGTCAAACGCGGCCCTTCTTCAGGCCATCGAGCGCGAAGTACTCCACGTCGCCGCCCCCGCAGACCTGTCCCCAGGCGAGGACCCAGAGCTTGTCCTCGTTGTCGTGCCAGGTGCCCTTGCGCTGCGTGCGGGTCTTCTTGCCGATCCCGTAGGCGATCGTCTCGCCATGCGAGGTCGTGCCGACGTGGCGGGCCACGTAGTAGCCCTGGTCACCTTCCGAGAGATGCACGGACAACACGACGGCCTGGTCCGTCTTGCGGACCAGGTGCATGTCTCCGACGCTGTCGAAGATGTGACCGTACTTCGACATCCAGCCTGGCTCATCGAGATCGATGGTCGTGCCCTTGGTTCTCTTCTGCCAGAGTTCTCCGTCCAGCTGGAGAACGATCTCTTCCGCGAAGATCAGGAAGTAGGGGTTCGTCCCCTGGAACTCAGGCAAGTCCATCGAGCTTCTCCTTGGCGAGCTCCCTCGAGAGCGGCGGGATGACGCCCTCTGGGTATTCCGTGAGGTCAGGCTCGCGGTCGATGACCGCGCGCAGGAAGTCCTCGTAGCCTCGCTTCGACTCGGCCATGTGCCCAGTCCTGATGTCGGTGTCGATGATGATCCGCCCGCCTGCGGCGCGAACGTCCTGGCAGAAGCGCAGGTCCTCACCGAGCGCCCCGTGCCAGCGGAAGAAGTCGGGGACGCGGTCCATCTTGAGGCGCTCTTCGTACGGTGGCATCTCCGTGCCAGCGATGCGCTCGAAGCACTTCTTCGTGATGAGGCAGAACGCCATCCCCGTGGCGTCGACCTCGATGTAGCGGCCCTCCCAGTCCTCGAGGTAGCGGTATGGACCGTCCTCGTGGCGTACATAGAGCGTGGGCTGGAACGGCGACATCCTGCGGAAACACAGGGCCCCCAGGATGTCGGGCTCCTGCCCTGCCTCCTGGAGGTCCTTGAGTGACTGGACGAGGCGCTTGACGGTGTCTCGCTCCCAGACCATGTCATCGTCGATGAAGAGCAGCCAGTCCCCGCGCATCCTCTGGACGAGCGAGTTGCGCTGCAGCGTGAGGACGTTGCCCTTGTAGATCAGGAAGTCGACGGGAAGACCGACCAGGTCCGTCGCGTAGATGGACAGGACGGTGTCCGTGTTCATGAAGTCACGGCAGGGGATGCCGATCGTCCCGACAGGATGCTGGTCGCTCCTGATCGCGTTGGCTTCCACCTCAGACAGTGGAACGAAGTCTTCCAACTGGTCCTCCTCGGGCTGGC
>Ga0105097_10001300_pt1 | contig 11933 bp, 11 predicted proteins | sample PPLLak12cMay2015_FD_87035 | JGI IMG/M metagenome (GOLD analysis project Ga0105097, IMG submission 87035) | Freshwater sediment microbial communities from Prairie Pothole Lake near Jamestown, North Dakota, USA - PPLs Lake P7 Core (1) Depth... | ecosystem: Environmental > Aquatic > Freshwater >... | reverse complement strand
GTTCTTCTAAAGCGTAACGATCCAGAACATCCCGCTTATTATACAATCAGAGCTCAAAACGCATATACAAGAAACAGAATTAGGGCTCAAGAAGTTCTTTTTCCCAGACTCGAAATTCTTCTCAATTTCAAATGCAACCCAAATTCAAAAAGTCTGTACGTAAGAGTGAAGGAAAATTTGAAGAAAAGAGGAGTTTTGTTTGATGGAAACAATATCGATTTAGCGCCCGAAGGGCGCCGAGGCAGCGACCCTTGCGCCGGAGGCGCCGCCGCTTCGCGGTCGGGCGGCCAGCTCCGCTGGCAAGCTGCCGTAGGAGAAGATGTTGATGAAGCAGAATTGATAGAAGAGATGAATCAAATTAATGATGTCAAATATGATATGTTGGACCCTTCGGGTCCCGCCCATAAGATACCTGAAAATTAATTTTCATAAATTTTACGACCTCACAAAAGGTCATAAAATGATTTAACAATAATAATAAATAAAATTAATTATTAAAAACATTTTACGACTTGAAAAAGTCATAAAATTTTATTTCATTGATGATGGAATACTGTGTGTAAGTGTATCTAATAAAACTTCAATTTGTATAAACACCCTCTTGACGTTTTTTTGCAGCTTGGGCGTTCGTTCGTGAGCTCTAATTACATAATAAGGGATAATATTCGTCGTTTCTTTTCAGCAATAAAAATCGTTCCTGTTTTGATGACTTTTCAGGTAAAGGTGCTCTTTCGACACATGCAATACCCCTTGACGTCTTTTACGTCCAGCTTGAGTTCTTCATTTTGTTCAAGCATTTCATCTATTTTTTCATCTTGGCTCTTTGTTCTGCTCTAATGGTCATTTCTTCTGATTTAATATTCATTGTTTTAAGTTGATTCATCAACTCTAATGAAAAATCAATTTATATTTTCAAAATTATGAGTATGGTTTGTGAAGAAGATAGTATATTGAACAAAAATTTATATTTTTATGAATTCTTAAAAAATTATTTTGATGCTAATTTTAATAAAAATAGTCGTCGTAATAATTCACTTTTGTTTTTTATTTGATCATCTTCAATTTGTTGTTCTAATATGTCAATTTCATGAGTAATTTTTAGTTTTTCTTCAGAAATTGATTCTATTGTTTCTTCAGAAATTGATTCTATTTTTATTATTGTTTCATCAAGTTTTTCTTCAGAAATTGATTCTATTTTTATTATTGTTTCATCAAGTATTTCTTCAGAAATTGATTCTATTTTTATTATTGTTTCATCAAGTTTTTCTTCAGAAATTGATTCTGTTTCTTCTATCAAGTAAGGTTTTTCTTCAATTATAATTTCGGGTTCTATATTTGTATATTTTTCTTCTTCTAATGTTTTTTTTATACGATAATACAATGTTCGCTGTGGAATTTTGAACGTTTTCGAAGCATTCATAACACTCATTCTTCTAGTTTTAATATTTATTAAAGCGTTGGTCATATCTGACTCTGTGTAATTTCTATATTTTTTACTACTCATGAAAGTTAAAGGCATTTTTAATTATTTTATTACATTGTTTATTGAAAATTCATTTTTTTTGGACACTTAAAATTTTTCTAATCAATTTGCCCTTGTATAATTTTTAAAAAGGTGGTTTAAAAATAAAGTAGTTTAATTTAAAAATGTTAGTTTATTCAAATCACATGACACGATACGAATTGTTGAACATTGCAAACTCCATTAGTTTTCAAGGTGATTACATGCATCGGGCCACTAAATCAGAAATATTGAGAAATATCCATTCATTGAATAATATTGAATGCAAGATCGGAAATCCTGAATGGTATATGTTGAGTTTAACGAAATTGAGAAGAATGATGTTGAAAATTTCAGCTGATTTGAGTTTAGAATCATCTAAAATTTGTGAAATGTCAAAAGAAAAAATTTTAAAAATATTGTTTTCACTTAACGTGATGTTCCAGTGTTACACGTATTCGCTCGAACACTATATTCATGATAAAAATCGACTAATTGATGATTCTGAAATTCAAAAAAAATTTATTTATTTGGGAGCAACGATGGGAAAAGATTTTTCATATTTGCTAAATCCCTCAACCCGAAGGAATTTAGTACCTTTTCGCACATATATTGAAAATAAGTATTTTGGAAAATTTGCAGATATCAATAATTTGACAAGATATGCTCTGGCCTACGAGAATTTTGAAAATGAAAATAAATATGAATTTATGTTGAAACAATTGCGACAAAGACAAATTTTTCAAGAACAACAATTACACGAAATCCAATCTCAAATTGATGAAATTGATCCATCGCGTTGGGATTTAGACCCTTCAGGTCAGGGCAACAACCTTGAGGCCCAAACTGATCAGCAACACAAAAATAAAAGCATTTTTAGATTCAAATTACCTAAATGGTTGTTAAAATTTAAAATTCAATTCAATAATAATAAAAATAATGAACTTTTAATTGACGCATCTTGTTCTGTATGCTACATGTCAAAAAAAAATATTTTGTTCACGGAGTGTGGTCATATTTCCGCTTGTACATCATGTTCTGAAAAATTAGGATTTAAATGCCCCATGTGTAGAAAAATTTCAGATAGTAAAATGTTAGTATTTTATTGAATAAGACGTTTTCGATCCTGCGCAACTATCCACGATTACTCTCATTACTTTTTAATCGAAAATATTCAGAAGTTTATTACTTTTTGAATAAAATTTTAACATACAACAACAAATCAGTTAGAAAGTACGAAAGTAATACAAAATCCATATAGGTAATATAAAGAATCTTTGATTTTCTTGTTCGATCGAAATTCATGTTTATTTATTATTTATAATTTTTGGATGTTGAGGTTTTTATAACTCATACAAAGTTATAAAAAAATTGTAAATTAATTTAAATTTAATCGACGTCGAATTGAAGATGCTGAAATTTTTAATCGTTTTTCAGTAATTCTTTCAGCAATTTCATCAAATTTTATTTTGTCACATATCGGTAATGGTCCAATTTGTTCATCGTGACATTGAAAAATATTTCTTGTTTTGTCATATGATAATTTATCTGTGTTTATGTGCTCGCTAATTTCTTCAAGTGTTTTATATTTTTGAATGTAACTTAAAGATCTGATGGGTCCAATGTTTGGAATATTTTCATTGAAATCTGTTCCACACATAATGCACAAATCAATCCAACTATTTTCATCAAGTTTTAACCCATCTAAAATTTTTTCCAATTTAATAACCGTAAACATTTGTTCTGGTAAATTAATATCACTCAACATTGTATGTGAACAACAAGCTAAAACATCCGTATCTTTAGTAAGAACAGCGTCAGCATAATTATTTCTAACAAGTTTAGAACATAATATTTCAGCTTCACCTTTAGCAGTTATGAAAGGAATTCCAAATAAAAGTAATAATTCACGAAGAATTACAAAATCTTTTTCTCTAATTTCAAGAATTTGAGATCGTAATTTTTTTACATACGTTTCAACTTTATTGAATGAAAACATCTTTTCATTAGGCAACAATTTCGAAGGTAATACTTGTTTATTATTAATATTCCATAAATCTTGACTTATTTCTTTACTTTTTTTATAATTCACTAAATCATGTTCAAGTTGTTCAACTCGAGCATACTGCATTTTTTTCTTTATTGTTCTTTTTTTCTTTTCCAATGTTTTTTCTTCTGGAGCTTTTCCATCAAACACAAACACCGGTTCAATTTTATTTTCTAACAATACCACAAAAAGATTCATAAATGCTTCTTCAAAAGTATTCTTTTGCACTGCTTTGTACATACATACAAAAAATGAAGCATCTACAACAATTTTTTTACCGCTGAAAAGACTAACAGGTTGTTTTTCTTCAAAATTCTCAATTTGTTTTTTGAGCAAGTCTCTAATTCCTTTAATTCCCATAATTGTTATTTATTATTTATTTTTTTTGTATTTAAATTTCAAATTTTTTATTTTCATCAAGGCTTATTTATCTCGGCACATTTTTTGTGATGAGATTTTTTTATTTTTTTGTTTTGCACCGCCTTTTTAAAGGTTAACTACCTTCTTAAAGGTTAATTCTACTTACTTACCTTTTTTAAATGTTAATTCTACTTACTTAAAAACCTATATGGCACTTTTTTTGGAATGATGAATTTTGTTTTGTTTTTGTTTATTGAGTCTTCTTTTTTTGGGCTTCGCCCTTACCGGTATTGTTGAGTTGAATTCGTTTAATGAAATCGATAAATCGTTCTTTTGGATGAAGTCTGCAACATTTTCTTGTTTCAGGATTGTCTTCATATCTGCGGACCTTTTTGTCGTCTTTTTTGATCTGTGTAATAATGATGCCTTTGCATTTTTCCTTGAACTTGCATTCTTCCAAATTTTGCCTTATTTCTTCACTTGAATGAGCATAAACACAATTATCGCCAAATCTACAATTACCGGTTTCTTCAATTTTTATAGAATCGTAAAGAGATCCAGTTGCATTTGAAGAAAATTTGAAGATGTTTTTACATAACCAAATTTTTCTAAAAGACGGTGTGTTGTCATCCGATGTTGTAGTGGACTCTGGGGATTTTTCGCGTTTGGCTTTTGTCGTAGCGCTCGTAGAGTTGTTGGAGCCCGCCACCGAAGGTGGTTGTGTTGGGCTTTTTCCATCTGGGTGAATAAATGTGCATTTTTTGTTGCCACATTTGACACCATATAAACAATTAGGCTTTTTCTGATGTAAAAATTTACATTTATCTCCAAATCGACATTCTTTTCCTTCTTTGATAGCGTTGCATAATTTTTTCTTGATTTGTTGTTCTTCATCTTTAAATTCGATAAATGTTTTATTACCGATTTTAATTGCAATATGTTTTGCTGGATAAAAACGAGTTGGGCCCGACCGACGTCTATTATGGGCGTCTGAAGAGCGTACTCTTTTATTTGAAGAGCGCATTCTTTTAGGAGGTTCAATTGAAATGTTGGGATAGTCTTTAACGTTTACAAATGAGGATGATGTATTAATATCCTCCAATGGTATTTTTTCCAACCAATTGAGTTTGCCGTCGAGAATAGATAATGCTTCAAGTGTTGATGCGTATTTTTTGTTTTGCAGTTTAATATAAATCGAATGTTCAATTTTTCGATCTTCTTCATCGTCGTCGCTGTTATCATCATCATCGTCGGAAAATTCTTTTTCATCTTCTTCTACGAAAAAAATTGATTTTTGACGACGATTTTCGTTGTCGTCATTATTTTCTTCAAAAAAACGAATTGATGATTTATGTGGTGGTGTTTGACGATATTCTTCTATATTTTGACGATAAGATAGTTTTTCTTCTATTGCATCAGAATCGTAATCGACGTCGCTTAAAACGTCATCTTCATAATTGAATCCAACATCAACATCATCAATGTCGTCATAAACAATCTCTGGACAAATGTGTCCATTGTTGTGAGAGAGCGTTTTTATTTCTGATTTCATCTTAATTATTTTTTCATTCATCATTTTTGGAATCAAAAATTCAACTTTTTATGTGGTATGTTTCTTTTTAACTCTTTTCTTTTTATTTAAATTTTTAAATTTTTTCGTAAATTATTTTTGAATCCAATTCTACAAAATCAACTATTGTCACAGCTTCCCACTCTTCTCTTTTACCTGTTTTATCAATTTTGAATGTATTTGATTTTTTTGATATTTTTTCAAATTCTTCGTGTAAATAAAAAGGAATTAAATGTTTATTAAGAGGTGGAATAACTCTCAATAATTGTTCATGCGGATGAGAGGGTTTAGACATGCGAAATGAAAATTTTAACACATTCAATGGACAATATTCAGCAAAATCGTTTGCATGCAAAGTGTAATTGTACGGATAATACCAATCCCAAGATGGAATTCCTTTTGAATAGTATTCGTATACCCATTGTGCTGATTTTAAATACGATATTACTATTGTAGCTTTATCAGATTTTTTAAGTTTGTTTTCATGATAAGCAATTCGATAATCCTCAATATTTCCTTTCCACATTTCATTGATAAATCTTTCTCTGTCTGAATGTCTAGCTTTCATAATATCTAGTTCGCGTTCAGATATTTTTTGAAAAATAAATTTTAATGCTTTAAAATTTATATGTCCATTTTTTTTATTTATTAAAAGAACAGGGGGTTGGCCCCATTCTGATTGAAAACATTTTGGAAAATATATTTCAAAAATATCAAAAAAATAATCTAAAGCGCCTAATTCAGGAACGCTTTCTTTTATTTCTAGTGATGGAATTGGTGGTAAAAAATCATTACCAATAAAACAACTCAGCATTAACAGATCGTCAGCTGAAATTGGTAATAATTTTCGCACTAGTGCGATATCAATATAGTTTGTTACATACTCGCCTTCTCTCATGATAAATATATTTTCCGTTTTCAATAGACAACATAACAAAATAAGATCAGCATCAACACCAACCACGCAATAAACATCATCATTATTTGAATTTTGACGAATCCAATTAATTAATTTATGTTCTCCTTCTCCCGGTTCCGAATCTGTTGAAATTCTTATTTCAACTTTCGCTTCCAAGGGCCTAACCCAATTAAGATTTATCAAACTTGAAGACAAGTCAGACATAAATTTTGTTCCAGCTGTAATACAATTGGAATCAAATACGGCGGTAGGATCGCTTCGCTCCAGTTTTTTTTCCATAGCTGCTCTAAAACGTCGTTGTCTCTGTTGATTTTGTTTGGATCTCGGAGCAACACCGTCAATTGCTAAATATATGGATTTTTGAGGATTAACAGTTTGAATTATTTCATTAATTTTTTCATGTATTTTTGAATATAAATTCTCAATTGCTGGTGCTTTAATTTTATTTTTAAATCGTACCGGTATTTGAATTTTTGAACTATATTTACCATATTTAAATACAAATTGAGCCGATTCGTGTATAATTCCATTCATATCAATCAATATATGATCAATATGTTGTGGAGGTTTATTGTAAATAGCTTGTTTTGTTTGTTCATTGTTTCTAAACCAAGTAAAAAAATGTTTGATACCCATGTGTTTTCTTTTTTTTAATTATTATTAAATTAAATAAATCAAAAATCAAATATTAATTAAATAAAATGACAGTTTTTGAATATGATGAGAATGTTGATTATGATGAAGATTTAGAACTGACAACCAAAGATAATAAAATTATTAATTTGAAAATTGAAGATTTGTTATTTTTTTCAAAGTTTCCAGATGCTACTTTATGGACAATTTACAAATATGGAGGATTCAAGGATTTTAAAAATTTTGTTAAAAATTTTATTACAAAGCAAACATTTGATGCAATTGTTCATTACTATAATTTTGAAAAATGGCCCGAATATATTAATATTCCAAAAGTATCAAATCCATATAATTTTTTAAATTTACCATCACCGAATTCTATAGAAGGATATTCTCTTGACATATTTGTAAATTGTCCATATTATTAGTCCATATTATTAATTTTAACGGTCCAAAAGAATATTTTTTTGTAGTAAAAATTTTGCGCTACTATTTATTAAATCATCTTCAATTTTCTTTATCGCGACAGAGTCTTTTTTAGCAACTGATTTTGTTAATGTTTTTTTACGATTTTTTTGGATTTTGTTTTGATTTGTTGAAATTTCTTTATTAAATTTTAAAATTTTATTTAAGATAATTTCAAGAATACGATCATTATTTGACATTTTTCTTTTTAATTTAAATTTCTATTGTTTAAATCGTATAAATTTCGATTAACAAAAATTAGTTTCATGTAAAATTTTATAACTTTTCAAAAGTTTGTTATAAAATAGTAAATTATAAATTATTCCTCCTTTTGAGGAAAATTAATACTACAGATCACTTTTTAAGGAACTATGATAAATAGGTACTAGGAACTATGATAAATAGGTAGGATTATGAAAAAAATACTAAATTTTCAATTAATAAATCACGATATTTTTCTAATTCATTGCCATTATTTCCAGTAATTGGTCCTAAATTCGTGGATAATAAAAATGAATCTATAAGATCATTAATAGGCCACTTCGAAGCCTTGTAGTATGAATCGTTGGGTCCAATAAAGCTCTCACAAAACTTAATAATTGATTTTGTTGCATTGTTTAGTCCATCTTCTAAAGCAATGATATCTGACAGAGTTAGGTTTTTCGGAAAAGTGTTTCGAAGCCATATTCCTTTTTGATTAAAAGGAGATTCTTTTGTTATAACATAGGGATGAAAAATTGAAGCTACAAATTGTTTTTGTTCCTTTGTTTGAGGAGAGCCTTTACTTTTCCAATATTCGTTCATTTTAGGTCTTCGAGCGTGAATGGGCCGTGTTGAATGATATTTGGTAGTTAATTGTATAGCTTCATGTGGCATAATTCGATATTTGTAACATAGAATAGATGCGACTAACACGCCAGATCGGCCATGGCCTCCTTTGCAATGAATATAAATTTTTTGATTTTGATCAATCAATTTTGTAATGTGAATGATCAAAGCACAGAATTCTAGTACATTTTCTGGTGCTTTATTATCTGAACTTATAAAGTTTATAGTTTTTACAAATGTTGAATATGTTCTAATATTTTTTTCATATCTGCTTGTTAAATTAACTATTAAATCTACTCCCCACTCTTCTAATTCGTGAATTTGATGCTGTGTTGGATATGCTCCAAATAAACATTGATCTCTTATGAAAAAAGCAGCTATTTCTCGAAATGACATTATTTATATTTCTTATCTTACTAAGTCTTTTAGTATTTCTCAAGCTAATTATCAAAAAATATATTACCCCCGCTTCACTCAGTCATAGAGCCCCATTTAGAAGATAAGATTAAAAATGGTTGGAAACATGCTTGTTTCTAAAAGTATTCTTTTTTTTTCAGCTTTTATATTTGATAATCTTTTTTCCCATAAATTGTTTTTAATTGCATCATTTATTTTTTCAACCGCTTTAATCCACAACTTCTGTCTTTCTTCGCAAGAATCATTTTCCCGTCCGAGATCCAAAAGAACAAATGCATTTTCATTAATGAAATCTGTGACATTTGGACATCCATAATAAAAACATAGTGTTTCACATAAGATACAATCAATCAATTTTTCTGTTACAAAACCATTAATAAAATTGTTTTCACAATTAAAGCTATATTTATATGGAATAAGAGCTTTTTCTTTTTGTTCAATTGATCCTAAATAATTTTTCCAAGGTATTGAATGTGAGTTATGGCCAAAATTATCCCATTCCATATAATTTTGAGCAAACAATGCAAAATTTATTCTAATTTTTTGACCTTCATCTTGATTTTTTCCAGATATAACTGATGAAATTCGATTTTCTTTTATCTTCGACTTTCTTTGAGAGTAGTCTGATTTTTCTAATTCTTTTCTTGGAATTGATATTAACCACTCTAATAAATTGCGATTTATTACATTTTTTGTAGGGGGGTCGTCAGAACCATGAACTATTTTTGCTTTTAAAAAACGGCCATCAATATGTTTCCAAAAATCTGAAACAAAAATTGGTTCCATTTTCGCAAAAATTGTTTTGTATAAATTTTTTTCACTATAAACATAATCATTGGAATTATTGATAACAATTATATAATCTGCATCATCACAACTTAAATCTTCACCAAATATTTTAATTTCTTTATTATTTTTTGAATATGTATAATTTCCATCTGTTAACTTGTTCCAATACTCACACAATTCTTTTCCACTCATCCAATTACACATCATTTTTATTTTTATTTTTTCCATTCTTTTTTATTTTTCAATCAATTACTTAAATCTAAGAAGGCATTTTTTTAAATTCGAAAAAGAATTTAAAAAGAAATAATTTTTAATTGATTAGTCCCAAACAATTAAATACTTTACGCTGAATTATAGCAATATTACTAATTATTTCTTCTGGTTGTTGAATTTCTTCTAACAATTGTTCAATATACATTCGACGTTCTGGTGGAATAACTCTATTTTTTAATCTCGCCATTTCTGCTATTCGATCATCTTCTTTCACAGTTTCTTCTACAAAATCTAAAGGCCTTTCAATACTTAAAATTTCTTCGTCATCATCATCTATTATTTCTTCATCATCATCATTTGTTTTTTTAGCAGCTTCTTCCATCATTTCTTCCGCGTCTGCCAACATCTCTTCTGCCTCAATTATCCTTTTTATTTCATCTCTTGGTAATTCAACAGGATCAACTGTTTCAATTTTTTCTTCGGCATCTGCTATTAATGATTTTGCTTCAAGTATCAAATCATTTGCTGATTTTTGACTGTTGCGACTTCGACTGCTGCTGCGACTTCGACTGCTGCTACTGCTACTGCGATTGTTAATGATATCAATAATATTTTTCAAAATGACTGGTTTCGTCATCGCTTTAGCTTTCATTAAACCCAAATTGTTGGCGTATTGAACTAATTCATCCTTTTTTACTCTGTTCAAAAGTTCATTTGATGTAAAAGGATCATTTGAATTTACGAGTTGTTTGACAATTATATGCGGCACTAAAGGTTCTGTTGATGGACCTGCAACTGGACTTCTTTCTCTTGCTTTTTGGGCGATGGGTACTTTAGGTCGAATAACAGGAGCCGAAACTAGTTTCAATTCATCACATAATTCTTGTTTTGTTTTTTCTTTACCGTTTAATTTTTTTATACTAATTCCATAATCTCTCGCAACTTCAATTATATTACTTTTCAAATTTGTCATACATACTTTCTTTTCAAGTTGAATTCTTCGAATCTTTGGAGGTGATCGTGATCGTGATCTAGGTCTTCTTGGTGATCTAGGTCTAGGTGATGGTGATCGTGATCTAGGTGATCTAGGTCTAGGTGATGGTGATCGTGATCTAGGTCTAGGTGCTAAATTGTCAATTATAAATTGAATGAGATCTGCTTTTTTAGTGTAATATGAGAAACCAGCTAATTTATTTTGACGAGCTATATCTTTTAATTCAGATATCTTTTTATTATTGAGATTGTCCATTTTTTTATTTGTTGATGATAACTTTTTGTTATTTTGAATTTATAAAATCAACTTTTTGGTACGAATTAATAACATATTCATTTGAAATGTTTGAAAAAAGTAGTGTTAATATTTTGATAAAATAAAAATAGAATTTGAAAAATTGAACTTTATTTTAAAAATGGCTTAGCATTATGAATAAATTTTTTATAATTATTTTATATCTCGTTAAAGATAAAAAATTAAATTTGACAAATTAATATTTAAATCTCCACATCGGTTGTACTTCTGGCCCTATTTGTTGCACTACTTTCCAAATCATTCTTTTCTTCTTTTCTAATTTTATTTCCGGAGATAAACCTTTCAAGTGTTCTTCAAAATTTGATCTCTTTACAATATTATTTGTAGGCACGTATGAACTAATAGCATCCTTAATCAAATCTACAGTTTCTAAATCCAAATCTGACATTATTTCAATCTCTTGGGGTTCATCTCCCGCTCTTACGTATGCTATTTTAATTTGTTCCAATTGTATTGGTGGTGTCATTACTGCCTCTTTAGTTATTGTATCTTGCACCATTTGTTCTCTGTTTTGATTTACAAATACCGCAAATTCTGCATTTCCTTCAATAATTGAATCGATACATTTGACTAACCAATCAAAATGAATGAAATACAGCTCTTTTGGTTTATTTTCTCTAAATCCCACTAACATTCCTGTAATTGCGTGTTCAATGGATCTGTAAGAAACGGTTTTTTTGAGATAAACGAAATAATGATCGTCAGTATCACTTTCTCCGCAATTATATTGAGTTAGCCTTGTTTTAAGCAAGTCAAATGATTGACAACCACCAACTTTAAATTTACTTGTTCTCTGATTACTTTCAGTTGTGGCAATGTAAATATATTCATGAGGATCAATCTTTTTTGTGGCCTGATTAAATTCTAAAGTTTTACGAACTT
>Ga0105097_10001299_pt1 | contig 11935 bp, 10 predicted proteins | sample PPLLak12cMay2015_FD_87035 | JGI IMG/M metagenome (GOLD analysis project Ga0105097, IMG submission 87035) | Freshwater sediment microbial communities from Prairie Pothole Lake near Jamestown, North Dakota, USA - PPLs Lake P7 Core (1) Depth... | ecosystem: Environmental > Aquatic > Freshwater >... | reverse complement strand
CAAATTCGTCAACGACCACTCTACAAGTGTTCAGATCTTACCATAGAGATAGATACCCCCTTCCTGACCTTCCCCCAGGGGGGAAGGAAGCGTTGATTAGTAAGGAGGTTAAAAGTTTTAAAAAGTAGCTCCTAATTATAACCCAATACCATGAAAAACAATAAAAATATAAAGATCGCTCTCCTGGTAACAATCCTGTTTTTTATCATTCCCGCCAAACCCGGCAATGCAATCCCGGCCTTTGCCCGGAAATACCAGATAAGCTGCCAGGTGTGCCATTCGCCTGCAATGCCAAGGCTGAAGCCATTTGGCGATGATTTCGCAGGGAACGGATTCAGAATGACTGAATATGAATCCCCAAGATACTTTATCCAGACCGGGGATGACAAGCTATCATTATTCAGGGAGCTCCCGGTTGCGATCAGGATGGATGGCTTCACAACCTATAATTTTGGAAATGACGAAACCTCCGACTTCGCAGCTCCTTTTGTCCTTAAGATCCTTTCCGGCGGCGAGATATCTGATAAGCTGTCGTATTACTTCTATTTTCTTTTTAGCGAGAGGGGGTCAATAGCCGGACTGGAAGACGCTTTCGTGGTATACAACGATTTCATGGGAACAGGGATTAATTTTACCCTTGGACAGTTTGCGGTATCAGATCCTCTTTACAAGGGCGAGCTCAGATACACTCTCGAACCATACCGGATTTATGCTTCAAAACCGGGCAATTCAAACACCGATCTCAAATATGACAGGGGGATAATTTTTGACAAGGGATTCAGCACAGGAACAACAATTGTCGGGGAGATAGTTAACGGTAACGGAATAGGCGAGGCTGATTACAGACATCTTTTTGATAATGATAAATATAAAAATTTCATGCTCCGGGTAAACCAGTCGATTGGCAAGTATATTTCAGTCGGGGTATTCGGATACACCGGAAAAGAATTGCTTTATGATTCTTTCAGTTCCCATGTCAGCAAAATTCAAATGTTCGGGCCCGATATCTCTTTTGACTTTGATGAAAAGCTGATGATCAGCGTTCAATACCTTGTAAGAACCGACTCCTGGGTACTTACTGATGGATTTCCATCAACCGGACTTGAGGATGCCAGGACGGAAGGGGCTTTTGCCGAGGTTATTTATGCTCCTAAGGGAGATATGAGCAAATGGTACCTGACCGGACTTTTTAACTGGGTTGAATCAGATTACGATCCTCTCGATTATGCCTCGGCAACTTTACATGCCGGATATCTGTTAAGGAGGAACATGCGGGTAGTCGGCGAATTTACACAGCAGTTCAGGGGTACCGATTATGGAAAAGTGAATGTTGGAATAATTACGGCATTCTGATAAACTCTGCCCGTTCCCCGGACTAATCGGCCTTATAAAGAAAAAGCCCCCCTTCCATGGGAAGGAGGGCTTTATTGTCATGATTTATTCTTTATTTCCTGCGTGAGGACTTGCTTTCCGATTCTTTGCTGCTGCCTGTGCTGCTGCTTTTGGTTGTACTCTGCCTCACCGTTGTTTCCTTCGGTGCTCTTTCAGTGCTCCTGCGGGTAGTTGAACTGCTGCCTGAAGACTGCTGTTTGGTTGTCCTGGCAGGTTCAGTGGCCTTTGTCGATTGTGAACCTGAGGAGGTTCTCGAACTGACTGTTTCAGACGATCTCCTGTTGGTGACGGTACTCTGTCCGGCAGTTGAGTTTGTGTTGGCCCTGTTGTTTACAGTGGTGGTCGACCTGTTTACAGTAGTGGTGGACCTGCGCGCATTACCGCTGTTGCCCTGACTCTGATCAGACCGGGTCCCTGCATTCTGGTTGACAGTCCCTGTCGACCTTCTTGTTGCAGCATTGGTCGTTCCCGCCGACTGCCTTGAGGGAGCTGCCTGAGAAGCAGATCTCCTGCCGGTGGTTCCTGTCGACATGCTTGATGCCCTGTCGGGGTGCGCCTTGACATAAAGTGCTTCTCCATCCCTTCTCGACTCGGGACGTGAATAGGTGGTCTTATAGCGCCCGTCGTTTATATTGATGGTGACATTCCTTGAGTAAACCCTTTTGTCGCGGTAGTAGAAGTCGTTCCAGCGGTCATATCTTGGCCGGTCGAAGCGGTGGTAGTAACTGTAGTATGTCGGGTACCAGTTGTAATGATATCCGTAATAGTAATGCCAGTAGTAGGGACGCCATGGGTTCCAGTAGGAAGGGTAATAACCCCAGTACCACGAAGAGCGCCATACCCTGTAGTCCGGCAGGTAGATATATCTTACCAGAGGCCATGCTGCCACTTCAACATAAGTGGTCCTGACCACGGTTACATTCTGCCTGTTTGACCTGCCTGTATAACCCGGATTCGGGGTCTCGGCATATATGGGTTCAACAATGTAGTTCCTGCCATATAAAGCTTCATCACCTATAAGCTGGATCTGAACTTCTCCGTCGCGGAGCTTCTGGACGGTAAATACAGCAACATCCTGGTTATCGTTGCGGTCAAGCTGTGCCTGCAGCACTATCGTATGGACATTGCCGTCGACATAGTTTATCACCTTTACGTAATCGATCAGGTTGTCGTTATTGAGATCCAGGTTGTTTATCCTGGTATTCTCATCGTTAAGGCTTTTTTCAAAACCTTCGAGTGTCTCAGACTTCTGGAATAAATTCATCACTGCGTACAGGTTGAAATTATCTCCCGGCAGACCCAGATATTCATCCGGGTAATCCTGAGCCATAAGTGCTGTCCCGACTGCAACCATTGCTGCGAGTATCGAGGTGATTAAGAATCTTTTCATGACGTTTGTTGTTTAAAGAACTTGTTACAACCATTTAAATGCAAAACACGTGCCAATCGATTATAGCGGGAAAAGTGAAGAATTATTGTACAGGCAAGGTAATCAGTGTGAGGGACTAAAGTCCCTGGGCTTTAGCCCAATTGGATTTCCTCTATTCTTTTCCTGATAGCTGCCATTTTGCCGAGTCTCTCCGGAAACAAGGTCCTTTGCTCCAGGTCGATAAACTCAAAAAGGAGAAGTGATTTTTTGCTGTATTCCAAGGAACCTGATTTATTCCCCTTTGCAAACTCCAGCTCTGCCTCGGCATTGAAGAGCTCAGCAAGAATCTCAAGGTGGCCGTTAGTGTAATTATGTTCCTTCAAGAGCTTGCTGGTGAGTTCACCGGCAGGAATATCTCTGAAGAAAGCTGCATCTTCCTTAAGCATGTCATAATAAATCTTGCCGATCTGTTCTGAGGCTTTCGTGTAATCGCCCCTTTTAATTAATCCGAAAATTGCAGCCAGAAGGTCGCCAAGCATCTCAATCATGCGGAGAATATAATCTTTCTGATACATGGCCTGAGGTTTTAAATTATTCAAATGTATTAAGTATTTTTAAGCTAAAAGAGCTGCTTTAATTTCTTATATTTGATAAGATAACCCCAAATTTATTTTTGCCATGATTAAATACATTAACATCCTACTTTTTGCGGGAATGCTGGTAATGAACTATCTGGCCAATGCGCTGCCCCTGAATAATAAAACCACGGGGGAGCTCTCCGATTCTTTTCCAAACCTGTTTGTTCCGGCTGGACTTACTTTTTCCATCTGGGGAATCATCTACATTCTCCTTTTTGCCTACTGTGTCGTTCAGTTTACCGGATCAAACAAGGAGGTTATTTCTGAAATAAGCTGGCTGTTCGGCATCTCATGCATACTGAATGCCATCTGGATAGTATTCTGGCATTATGGAAGGCTTCCACTGTCGCTGGTTGTAATGCTGGGATTGCTGATTACACTTATCTATATTAATACTTCGATCAGGGAACTGCCTTCCGGATTAATCAAAGCAGCATTCGGGATATACCTGGGATGGATATGCATTGCCACCATAGCCAATGTAACTGCTTTGCTTGTAAATTCAGGCTGGAACGCATTCAATGTTCCTCAGGCAACCTGGACAATAATAATGATTGTCGTGGGGGCATTGCTGATCGGGCTGACTGTTTACAGGCTTAAAAATCCTTTTATAGGATTGGCAGTTATCTGGGCATTTATCGGTATTGCAATCAAGCGGCAGGACGATTACAAATCGATATTTATAACTGCAATAATTGCTCTGTCGCTTGTGGCACTGATAAGCCTCTGGGGCTTTCTGAGAAAAGTATAACTATTCAATAACGGTGTGGGAATAATTTCTACATACTCCCCTGAAGCAATCACTCTCAGGTTCTCCCCGTTTCTGCAAGGAATTTGCCGGTAGATTATTCCATGAAACGAATTCCTTTGTGGTATAGACATGAAACAGACCATTTGATATCATTGCTGCAATGTTATAGAAATCAGCCTGAAGAGGCTGCCTGTATGCCATTTGGGTTGTCTGCCCTCCCGACAATAACATTGCTCTGGTCATTCCCATCCATGTCATACTCATTCCTGATGGAATCGGATGATCAAACCAGGAAGCCCCAACTGAAGGAAAATCATCAGTTTTCGATTCAATCCAGTCATCTCCTTTTCTGAATGTGTTTACATATCTTGCCATTGCTGTCATCATTTCCTCCCATGACGGGTCATTCTCATAAAGCATACTTACAGCAGTAAGCACGGTTGCAGCATCGGAGAGGAAACTTTGTTCCTGTAGCGAATCCCTGAAAAATGAATGGCCGAGTGTTTTACCATTCCAGAATTTCTGAATAATATCTTTAACCAGAGAATTAGCCTTTGTAACCAGATCATTATTGTCAAGATACCGGCCGGCCTGAATTAAAGAAATGGCGGTAAGGGCATTAATGCCCGAAATTATTTTCCCATCTCTTGAAGGTTGTTTTCGGCCATTACGGTAAGACAGAAGTTTGTCTTCTATCTCCTTAATTGAATTATCATTCTTTCTGATCAGATGGATCCTGCCTTCAAAATTCCCATCTTTACCGATTATATATGTTTCAGATAATCGATTAAATTCTTCAGCATTAAGTATCTTTTCCAGCTCGTAATAACTCCACAGATAAGTTGCCCCCTCCTCATGTCCTGTATCTGCATCATGAGCTGAAATATAGAATTTACCTTCTTTAAAAGAATCTTCAAGGCAGATTATTATCTTCTCAGCCATCGATTTGTAAAAAGTGTCTTCTGTCAGCCTGAATCCCAGGGAATATACCCAGAGTGCCATCGCCTGGTCATAAAGCATTTTTTCGAAATGGGGGATGGTCCATTTCGGATCAACACAATATCTGAAAATTCCCCCCTGGAGATGGTCATTAAGTCCTCTTAGCCTCATTGCATCAAGAGTTTTGATGCAGATTTTCCTTAAAGTGTCATTTTCTTCTGAGGCCTGGTAGTATAATAAGTAAAGTAAAGTGGTGTGTGAGGGAAACTTCTGGTTGTTTCCGAATCCGCCGTTATCATGATCAAAGTATCTAATTATTGCTTCAACCAGGTTTTGCTGATCTGAAAATGGAGGATCTTGTTTCTCCGGTTCGAATTTTGGAATAGTCTCTTTTTTTTGCTCAATGAATTCAAAGACCTTCCGGGCAACCGAAAGGAACGAAAAGCCTTGATCCGGATGTTTCACGGGTGCATATGTGAGGGCATAAACGGGTCTGAGCTCTTCTGTCAGAAATACATTAAGAGGCCATCCGCCGCTTCCATTCTGCCTGTTGATGAATTCCATGAGAAACTGATCAATATCAGGTCTCTGCTCCCTGTCAATCTTTATGCAAACATAATGGGAGTTAAGGTAATCGGCAGTGTCGCTGTCCGAAAACGCTTCAGATGCCATCACATGGCACCAGTGACAGGTCGAATATCCGACAGAAACAAATAAAGGCTTTTTTTCAAGCTTGGCATGTCGGATGACATCAGGACTCCATTCCTGCCACCAGACCGGGTTTTCAGTATGCTGAAGGAGATAAGGAGATGACGAATTATTTAAATTATTCCTGGTAAACTGCATTTACAATGATAATTAAGTGTTTATTATTAAACAAAAAACAGAGGCAAATGGATTCCGGTAATTTCGGAAAATGGAATGGAACAAAAATTTTATAACTTATCTGAAAAGCTTTTCCAGGTCTTTTTTAGTCCTGCATGGATAGACACCGGGCACTTTTCTCCTGTTTGCAGCCTGTGCAAGTGAACCGGAAAGCAACAAATTTATACCACCGAATAAAGTACGTGCTTTTTTAATAAAATCATCGGGATCCTCAACAGATATTCCTGAAAGCGCGCCTGTGATTATTAAATCAGGACTCCATTCTTCGCTGGCCTCAACTGCTGCTTCCAGTGGAGTTGATTGCCCGAGATACAGTACCTGATGTCCCAGGCTTCGGGCAATATATGCAAAGTATAGCAGCCCAAGCTCATGAAACTCATTTTCAGGAAGGAACATCAGGATCTTTTTGCTGCCGGAGACCTTCGGGGAACGTAGGTTTTCAAATCCCGCAATTAGCTTTCGGCGGAAAATATTTGTAATGAAATGTTCTGTTCCCACGTTAACCGAACCGGTATGCCACATCACTCCTACTTTGTTCAGAAAAGGGAATACGACAGTTGTAAAAGTATCCTCAAAACCCCTCTTTATAACCGATTGGAGAAGAATTTCATTTACAGCCTCTTCATCCATTCTTGTCATGGCAATAATAAGGGAATCGGCAATTAAATCCGGACCGGTCCTGCTGTTAAAAATTTCAGCAGTTTTTTCTTCAAGGTGATCAGCAGGTAAGAAAGCTATTGAAGAGATCTTAAAACCGTTCCTGTTCAGGATCGAAATGTTTAATAGTCTCCTTAAATCATCATCAGTGTACCATCTCCTGTTGGTCTCAGTCCGGTGGGCAGTTGTTATCCGGTATCGCTTCTCCCAGATCCTTATTGTATCTGCTTTTATACCGGTCAGCTTCTCAAGATCATTTAAAGTGTATTTTCCCATGAAGATTTGTTGATTGTTAAAATTAGGACTTTCAGGCATAATATTCTGAATTATGACATAAAAAAACTGCAGCTTTCAGGCTGCAGTTTGTACTGAAAAAGAATTTCAGCTTATTTTGATGGCAGAAGTACTTCATCAATCACATGTATCACTCCGTTGGTGGCCTGAACATCTGTTGCAAGAATATCAGAAGTGTTGTTGATCGCAGGCGAAGGACTCAGGGTAACATTGAAACTTCCGTTAAGGGTTGTAACCTGTCCGGCACTAAGCTGATTTGACCTGACATTACCTGACACAACATGATATTTGAGAATAGGTGCAAGCTGTTCTGCGGTGAGGTCATTCAATCCTGAAATTCCAAGCTTTGCGAACAGGGCGTCAAACGCAGCATTTGTGGGTGCAAATATCGTAAAAGGTCCCGTTCCGCTAAGGGTTTCAGCCAGACCGGCCTTTACAACTGCCTGAACCAGAGTGCTGAATGTTTCATTTGAGATTGCTACGCCTACCACAGTCGGGGGAAGCAGAACCTTGTCGATAGTATGGATCACACCATTCTTAACATCAACATCAGCCGCAATGACGGTGGTTTCCTTATTTAACTTAACCCCGCTGTTAAGGCTTACTCTCATGCTTGAGAAACTGCCCTGGGCAGGACTGAGCGTACTGTAGTACCCTTCTGATAGCATTGTCGATTTCTTTTCTTCACCAAGAACATGATAAAGAAGTATCGGAGTCAGTGTTTCGGCCGAAAGGTCAGCAATGCCTGTTACACCAAGCTGGCTGAACAGCTGATTGAAGGCGTCATTCGTCGGAGCAAATACAGTAAAGTTTCCTTCACCGCTGAGAGCACTTACAAGATTGGCTTTGGAGAGTGCCTGGACAAGAATGCTGAAGTTGGCTTCGGTTGAGGCATACTGGGCAATTGTCATGTCGCTGACAGGGGTCATTTCATCGTTTTCTTTTTCACAGGATGCAAGGGTTAATAAACCTGTCATCGCTGCCATTCCTAGGATAAGTGTTGACTTTTTCATTTTATTTTGATTTTAATTGGTTACAGATTTTGATACATAAACATTAAAAACAAAATAAATGTTCGGAAATAAGTTTATAAATACGGACAATAATTCGAAAATATCCCTGATCAAGGCTGTTCTATTAACGATATAATGCAGATATACAGTTGTATAACTGCAGTATGTTAATAAACGTTAAAAATGAAATTTAAGAAATGATCAGCACAACTCCTGGAAGGCTTTTCTGAATTCAAGCGGCTTTGAAATATTATGAAAGGTCTCTTTTGTACCCCCGGTACCGATAATGGTTATTGATCCATAATTAAGAATGCGTCCCATAACTGACTGGTCAACGTTAACTGTTTCAATCTTTGACAAATTCATTTCAAAAGTGCTTCTTGCAATGAATCCGGTTTTGATGATGATCCTCCGGTTTGTAATAACAAACTCCGAGAGTGCCCTTTGTATCCAGGGTGAAATTGTAAGTGTAAAAAGCGATTTCAGTGTAAAGAATATCACCCAGTGAAATTTTGTCTCGAATGCCACTGATTCATCCTTAATAAGGTGATTGTTAACGTACTTGCCCATGGTTTAAAAGTTTTTGCAGGGTAGATTCATCGGTTTCAAATATTGTTCCGTGTCTTACTCCATCAGGAAAAGAGACTTTTTCAGAAATATCCTCCCATTTTTTCAGATCCTTTGAAATTACGGCGCCCATTTTATTTTCAGTGTATTTATCAAAATAAACGTGCCACATTCCGTTGATCTTTATTGAAGAGGGCCCTTCAGCCCAGTACTTTCCGGTAATTGGTTCTGAGGGACCACTGTAGGGGCCATAAAGGCTTTTGGCTGTGGTGATCCTGATATTCTTCTGAGGTGGATTTCTTGTTTCATCCTTGATGAGCATGAACCATTTCCGGCCGGTTTTATTTATCGTGGCATCAATTACATTAAAGCCCTTGTCATAAAATAAATCAGTATCTGAGAATGTCATAAAGTCTTTCGTGGTAACCGAGTATATTCGATGGTTATATCCTGAATCGCCTCCTTTTTCAGTATCGGGGAACCGGCCGGGGATGGTTGTGGACCAGATTATCAGGAACTGTTTTTTCTTTTTATCATAATTGATTTCGGGAGCCCAACAGTTACGGGCTGTGGGTTCCTTTTCCATTACCGGAAAGTATTTCTGTTCCGTCCAGGTCAAAAGGTCTCTTGAGGACGAGTACCCTATCCCTCTTTCGGTCCAGCCTGCGGTCCATACCATATGGAAAATGCCATCGGGTGTCTGTATTATGCACGGGTCGCGCATAAGCTTTGATATTCCGACTGTTGGTGCAAGGAATGATTTTTCATTGCCGAGGGCTGTGAACTTCAACCCGTCACGGCTGTATGCAAGATGAAGGCCGTCTTCGCCGTTACCCCTGAAGTATGAAAACATGTAAACCTTGCGGGACTGGGCTGAAACCAGCTGTGAAATTATTAACAAAACAGTTACCAGTATTTCCTTCATAACATTTTTTGGTTCCCTGACTTGAAGTTAAAGGGCACGGATTACAAATCCGCGCCAGCGGGGTGTATAATATAAGTAATTAGTTTACAACCGATAAATGGCACGGATTGCAAATCCGCGCCAGCGATATCCCTGGTCCATTTCAAACGGAGAAATTCAATATTGTTTCCCGAACCCTTTTTTTTGTCTCTTCGGGTGTCGGATTTAATTCGTAAGTTGTGAAGTTACCATTTTCCGGGTTGATCCTCTCAAAAACCATCTGGTAAAGGCAGAAAATGATTTCGAGGCTCAGCCTGTACCTTGGCTCCATTGCAGGTCCGATTCTTTCAATGATAATGCGGGTCTTCTTCCTGTAATCATCGGCAAGTGTCTGGTATTCCCTTATAAGGTTCCGGAATCCGTCACTAACGGGAGCTCCGTGAGCGATGATTTTCAGATCGTGCCTTGTAAGTCCGTACTTCCTTATGAGGTCATCAGCAAAATAGTTCAGATTATTGAACTGGTCCTTCTGAAAATCGCGAACAATATGTACCAGATAACTGAAAATGGCACAGGGTGTTGCAGCTTCCCTGACATCGAAGGAAGGATCATTGTAGTGACCATCCTCTGAAGTGAGTCCGCTGAGATGCACAAAGATCGAAGCCGGGGCCACAGAGGCATCCTGAGCGTAGGTGATGAATGATTCCATCGATGCGAATCCGTCATTGTTTATGTCGTAGATCATCGATTTTGCAAATGCTTCAAGAGGCCAGAGGGGTATATTGAATCTTTCGATGGTTTTGATCAGCGCTTCCTTCTCGGGATTGCACTCTCCGGAAATAACGACCATCTTAAGCCAGTCATTTACATTTGTGAGAAACTCCTTTCTTTCTCCGGGTGCTATTATCCTGTTGGCCGCTTTGTGATTGTCGATAAGGTCATCGATCTTACGCATGAACCTGTAACAGGTCTTGGCCGCACAAAACCTTTCGTAATCCCAGAAATTTGCAGCGATAAGGATATTCGGATGATCAATTATCTTTTCGAAATCAATTGAGTTGAATATCTCAATGAATAGTTCCTTCTGCGAATCTTTCATTACTTTTCAGTGCGGTTTTCTTTTAAAATACGTTCCGAAACAAGCTTTGCCGAAATCAGTACATTCGGTATCCCGTTACCGGGATGTGTGCTTCCTCCCACAAAATAAAGGTTTTTGTATTTATCATGGCGGTTATGAGGACGAAAATATCCCATCTGTAAAATATTATGGCCTAAACTGCCGAAGACAGAACCCCTTGAAATATTGCAGGCATTTTCCCAGCTGCCCGGCAAATAGCATATTTCAAACTTAATATGATTATCAATATCCTCAAGTCCCTGCCGCTTCAAACGGTCAATCACCGCCTTCCTTGTTTTGTCCCTTATCAGATCCCAATCCTGTTTACGGTTTTTGTCAATATGCCCCACTGCGACGGAAACGGATATTGTATCGTGATTCATGGGAGCTGCAGCCGGATCGGTCCTTGCAGGAGCATGCACATAAAAGCTCGGATTGTCACCGACTGATTTATCCCTCACAATTCTGTCGAGGCCTTCCCGGAACTGATCAGAAAGAAAAACACTGTGATGACCCAGTTGAGGATAAACCTTATCAAGCCCCCAGTGAAAGGAGATTGCGGAGCATGAAAAGTTAAGCTTTTCCAAACGGGCTGCCTTTCTCCTGTCAGGAAGCAGGCTACGGTACACATATGGAAGATCGGCATTTGCAACTACAATATCCGCTTTGACCTCAGTGCCGTCCTGAAGTACAATGCCACCGGCTTTGTTCCCTGATATGATTATCTGCCTTGCAGGATTGCCGTAGTGGAACTGAACGCCATTTTCCCTGGCTTCCGCAATCATCCTTTCAACGATCCCGAACATTCCGCTGACGGATGGGAAGAAAGAACCTTCAGTAAGTTCAGCGGCCGGGATCATTGAAAAAAGCGCCGGGGCATCAAACGGACTTTGCCCGACATAGATATTCTGAAAAGTATATGCCATAAGCAGATGGGGGTGATTGAAAAACCTTCCGGCATATCTGAAATGGGGAGTGAAGGCTTTTAGCCTGAACAAAAGCGGAACGTTTTTCAGATTAACCATCTGGAAAAGATGATAGAAATTCCGGCCGATCAGCCTGTCAATACCGAGCCTGAAGATAGAGTACCCCTTCGAAACATAATCTTCAGCTCTTTTGGAACTTCCCGGTTCGATCTTCTCCAGTTGAAGCCTCATACTCTCCTTGTCGGAAGTAAATGCAAGCTGACTGCAATCATCGAAATAGATTGTATAGAGGTCCTTCAGCGGAACGATATCTTTCCCTTCCTCCAGTGCAATTCCAAGTGAATCAAAAACCTCATGGTATATTCCGGGCATCATCAGCATTGTTGCCCCCAGGTCGAACCTGTGACCATCGCGCACAAGCTGTCCGCAGCGGCCACCCGGTGATGAATTCTTTTCATAGACACTTACACTGTACCCGTTTTT
>Ga0105097_10001296_pt1 | contig 11949 bp, 12 predicted proteins | sample PPLLak12cMay2015_FD_87035 | JGI IMG/M metagenome (GOLD analysis project Ga0105097, IMG submission 87035) | Freshwater sediment microbial communities from Prairie Pothole Lake near Jamestown, North Dakota, USA - PPLs Lake P7 Core (1) Depth... | ecosystem: Environmental > Aquatic > Freshwater >... | reverse complement strand
TCGCCTCTCCCTCGGCATCCAGAGTTTCGACGATGCCTGCCTGCAGGCCCTGGGCCGCGTGCACGACAGCGACCAGGCCCGGGCGGCGATTGAGTATGCCCGGGCGGCGGGCTTCGCCAGTTTCAACATCGACCTGATGCACGGACTACCGGCGCAGAGCGCGGAAGCCGCCGCGATGGATTTGCGCACGGCGCTGGCTTTCGCCCCACCCCACCTGTCCTGGTACCAGTTGACCATCGAGCCCAACACCCTATTTCACAAGCGACCGCCGCAGCTGCCGCTAGAGGACGCGCTGGCGGATATCCAGCAGGCGGGGGAGGCATTGCTGGCGGCGGCCGGTTACGGTCAATACGAGGTATCCGCCTACAGCAGGCCCGGTTTGCGCTGCCGCCACAACCTCAACTACTGGTCTTTCGGCGACTACCTGGGTATCGGCGCCGGCGCCCACGGCAAGATCACCGATGCAGACGGGCGCATCCAGCGCTACCACAAGACCCGCCAACCCGCGGACTACCTGGCAGCGTGCTCCGGCACTTTCACCAGCGGCAGCCGTGAGCTGGAGCGCGCGGACATCGTCGGCGAGTTCATGCTCAATGCCCTGCGACTCAATGAAGGCTTCACGCGTGATTTGTTCGAGGCCCGCACCGGACTGGATTTCGCAGTGATCGAACCCCAATTGCTGAAGCTGCAGGAGCGGGAGCTGATCGTGTGCGACCACCGCGGCATCCGGGCGAGCGCCCTGGGCCGGCGTTTTCTGGACAGTGTGATCGCGGAGTTTTTTTCCGGGTGAGCGCTGGGTTGGGACTATGGGCCGCTGGAACAGTAATGTCGCCCACCTTCGTCTATTATGTGTGTCATGTTAGCACCCGTTAGATTAGTGAGAGGAATCAGATGGATATCGTGCAAAACTATGAAATGACGATCTATGCAATAGGCGCTTTGTCTCTATTGCTGCTGACCCAGCTTATTGTGGCTGACGTTGTAGGAATTCGCTCCAAGCATACCCCGGGGTCTACCATCGGCGGCGGTCACAGCGATTTGTTGTTCCGGGTTAGTCGTACTGTTGCCAACACCAATGAAAGCATTGCAATTTTTATCCTCGCCACGTTTTTCTGCATCTTATCAGGCGCGTCTCCAACTTATACGGCCTATGGTGCTTGGGGTTTTGTACTATCGCGGACGTTGTACGCCATTTTCTATTACAGCAACCTTCAAACACTCAGGTCCGCCACATTTGCCATCTCTTTATTCTGCTTGCTTGGTTTGCTCCTAACGGGTTTCCTGCGGTGACAAGAGTGCCTGGCAAATCAGGGCTACGGACACCAAAGCCGCTGCGCGGTTTCGGCGCCCTCGGCCTGAAACGTCAGCTTGCATGAAAGCTCTCACCGCGTCGCACTGTGTCCTGGAACCCCTCGTCGCCGCGCACGCACACGAAATGTTCCCTGTTCTGGGCGACACGGCAATCTATGAGTTCGAGAATTCACCGCCAATCAGCGAAGAGTGGCTCACCCAGCGCTACCAACGGTTGGAAAGTCGCAGCTCGGGTGACGGCACGGAGCAGTGGCTCAACTGGGTGATTCACCTTCCCAGCGGTAAGCTCGCAGGGTACGTGCAAGCCACCGTTCTGCCAGATCAAACCTCGTTAGTAGCCTATGAACTGAACAGTCAGTACTGGCGTCAGGGCATCGCCAGCAGCGCTGTAGGTGTGGTGCTGCGAGAGTTGCAGGAGAACTATGGAGTCAAGATGTTCGTCGCAGTCCTGAAGGCAAAGAATTATCGCTCGGAGGGCATGCTGCGCAAGCTTGGCTTTGTCCAGGCCGGAAAGGAGGAAGAGGCTCGGTATCGGGACGAACCCGACGAAATTGTCATGGTCAAGGCAAATTCAGGCGCCGCGAGCGCGGCCTGACTCAATTCACGCCCCGCGCACGGCCCTGCCAGTATTTCGCGCGAACCTCGCGCCGCAACACCTTGCCGACCGGCGAGAGCGGCAGATTGTCAACAAACAGCAGCGACTTGGGCGCCTTGTAGCTGCCAAGCTGCTGTTTGACGTGATCGACAAGGCTTTCAGGAGCAACCTCAATGCCTTTGCGCAGCACGACCTCAGCGTGAACTGCCTCACCCCACTCCACGTGGGGAATGCCGACTACCGCGGCCATCAATACCGCCGGATGCGAGGCCAGCGCGGCTTCCACCTCGACGGCATAGACATTGAAGCCGCCGCTGATAATCATGTCCTTGAGCCGATCAACGATAAACAGATAGCCGGCCGTGTCGATCAGCCCGAGATCCCCCGAACGCCAGACATCGTCGGCGAATTCAGCGGCCGTGCCTTCGGGATTGCGGTAATAGCCCTGCACAATGGCACGGCAGCGGATACGGATTTCCCCGGTCTGGCCCGCGGCAAGTTCGTTGCCGTCATTATCGGTGATGAACACCTCCACGCCTGGCGTGAGCCTCCCCGCCGAAGCCAGCCGCTCCAGCGCCGCGGCGCTGTCGGTGCGGTGATCGTCCTTGGCCAGCACCGAGACGATCATCGTCGCCTCGGTCGCGGCATAACACTGGACGAAGATCGGCCCGAAGCAACCCAGCAGATCCTGAAGTTTGGCCGGGCTCATGGGCGCGGCACCGTAAACCAGTGTGCGCAGCGTACCGAGATCCCGTGGCCGGGCGCACTGCAGCTCGAGCAATCGATAGAGCGCGGTGGGCACCAGGAACGAATGAGTGACACCTTCGCTCTCAACCGTATCGATCCAGCCTTCGAGATCGAGTGCGTTCATGCTGATATTGGTGCCACCAGCAAACAGTGTGGGATGGAACAGCATCTGCGTGCCATGCGAAAGCGGGGCGACGTGGAGCATGCGGGTCTGGGCATCAAAGCCCAGCTCTGGATGGATGAAAACGCTGTCGCGGCACCCCATGAGGTTGTCGGGCGAGTACATCGCGCACTTGCTCGTGCCGGTGGTGCCGCCGGTAAAGCGCATCAACACGGTGTGAGCATGCTGATCGAGCGCGACATCGTTGTCCTCGTCACTCGCCGCCGCAATCAGGCTCCAGAAATCCAGCACCCCTGATGGCAGCTTGTCCACCGGGTCCATTGCTACAACGGTGCAGCCAGCCGCCTGCAGCATTGGCAGGTGAGTGGCCAGCAGACGGCTTTCCAGGAACACTACTTTGGGCTGTAAAAATTCGACCTGCCGCTGGTGCTCTTCCATTGAATCGCGCAGGTTGGTCATCACCGCTATTCCCTGCTGCTTGAGGAAAACGGGCAGTTGGAGCAGGGTCAGGTTATCGTTCTCGAGGATCAACATGAACCGCTCCCCAGGCCCAACGCCCAGCGGGCCTCGCAGGGTATTGGCGATACGGTTGGTCAGCAGGTGATACTCGAGGTAGCTGTAACGCCTGTCGCGCTCGACATTGACGATAGCCTCGCGGTCGCCATGGCGCTGGGCGATCAGGCGCATTGTGCGGCAGAAATTGAGTTTCAACGCCTAGCGTCCCCTGAGCCGCGAGGCTGCGTCGAGCCGGATTGTCTCGCCATTCAGATAAGCGTTCTCAATGATGAAGGCGCAGCAATGGGCAAACTCCAACGGGTTGCCCAGACGCCTGGGGGCTTCCGTCATGGCCTTTAGCGATTCCAGGACTTCGGGGCCAACCTGCGCGGCCATGGGGGTGAGAAACAGCCCGGGCGCAATCGCATTGACACGGATGCCGTGCGCGCCCAGCTCTCGCGCCGCCGGCATGTTGAGCCCGATCACCCCGGCTTTGGTCGATGCATACGCGCACTGCCCGACTTGTCCTTCAAAGGCCGCGCCGGAGGAAATATTGATCACCACCCCACGCTCCTCGCCACCTTCCGGCTCGTTCTTCGCCATCTGCTCGGCGCACTGGCCCATCACGTTGAAAACCCCAACCAGATTCACTGCGGCCATCTGGGCGAAACGCGCGAGCGGTGTGGCCTTGCCTTCCTTGTCGAGCACCTTGGAAGGGCCGAGGATCGCTGCGCAGTTGATGCAGGCATGGACGGTGCCGAAGCGGCCGACAACCATTGCAACCGCTGCCCGCACCGACGTGTCGCTGGTGACATCGGTTGCTACGAACATGGCGCGCTCGCCCAGTTCAGCGGCAGCTTTTTCTCCGGCTTCGGCATTGACATCGAAGATCGCAATCTTCGCGCCCTTCTGCTCGATCAGGTAGCGCGCAGCTGCATGGCCGAGGCCCGAAGCGCCGCCCGTGATCACCACGACCTTGTCTTGAATGTTCATACCGGCTTTCCTTTCTCGTTGGGGCTCAGAACGCGGCCACGCCGGTAAGTGCGCGACCAATGATCAGTTGCTGGATCTGGGTAGTGCCCTCAGGGATCGGGCAGACGATCGCCTCCCGCGCAAGCTTTTCGACCAGATAACTGCGGGTCACGCCGTTTCCACCATGGATTTGCACGGCCTGGCGCGCGATCGTGACTGCCGCTTCGCAGGCAAAATACTTGGCCATCGCTGCCTCCATTTCTGCGCCCACCCCGGCGTCGAACATCTGCGCGGCACGGTGCACCAGCAGGCGTGCGGCATCGACTTTGGTCGCCATCTCGGCCAGCATCGCCGCGATCAGCTGATGCCCTGCAATCACCTTGCCGTGCTGGCGGCGTTCTTTGGCATAGGACACCGCCTCATCCAGGGCGCGGCGCGCCAGGCCGACCGATTGCATCGCCACGAAAGCCCGCGATTTTTCGAACAGCGCCAGCGTGGCCCGCAGCGCCTGGCCTTCCTCGCCGATTGTATTGGCTACTGGCACGCGCACTTCATCGAGGAAGATCTGCGCGGTCGACTGGGTGTTGAGTGCGATTTTGTCGATGCCCTGCACCTCATAGCCGTGCTCGTGCCGGTCGATCAGTATGTGGGTCAGGCCGCCGCGCGGATCGTCGGACGTGCGACAGGTACAGATCAGGAAATCGGAATAGGCACCATTACTGATCCAGGTCTTCTCACCGCTAATCACCCAGTGATCGCCGTCACGCCGCGCGCGTGTCCGCACTTCGAGCACGTTCGAGCCCGCCCCCGGCTCGGAGATACCGATGCTGACAAAGTGCTCACCCGCGATCAGGCCCGGCAGGTAACGTTCGCGCAGCTGCGGTGGGGCGACCTTTTCGAGCAGGTGCGCGCCGAAGGAGTTGATCAGCACCGGGATTGAAAGATCGACCGAGGCGGCGGCCACCTCCTCGAACAGCATCAGGCTGCCCAGCCAGTCCAGCCCCAGGCCGCCGTGTGCCTCGCTGACGATGCCGCTGACCAGGCCGAAGCTGCTCAATCGCTGCATCAGTCCTGCCATGACGTCACGCGGCATGAAGCGGTCGCGGTAGTTTCTGCTGAACAGCGGCTCGACTTCGGCGGCAAGGTAGCGGCGCAGCGTATCGGTCGACAGCGACTGCTCGGGAGAGTGGAATACATGGCCCATTGCCTGCGCTCCCTATTTGCCAGTGAAGCGCGGCGCGCGTTTTTCGGCAAACGCGGCCAACCCCTCGGCCAGGTCAGCCGAGCGAAGGTGAGCGCGCAGCATCACCTGTTCGTGCAGCAGGGCGTCGGCGCGACTCTTGTCGGCACTGGCGCGCGCCACTTCCTTCATCCGCCGCAGCGCCGCCGGGCTTTTCGCTGCGATCCTTTCCGCCAGCGCCAAAGCCCGCTCTGCCAGTTGCCCGTCCGGATGGACTTCGCTGACCAGGCCCAGTGCCTTGAACTCTGCAGCGGAAAGCGTGGTGCCGGTGAAAAGCAGGTACAACGCGGTGTGCAGCGGCACTACCCGCGGCAGTACTGCAGCGCCACCGCCACCGGGATAAACACCGAAATTGGCGTGGGCATCGCCGATCCGGGCGTTTTCGGCTGCAACCAGAATGTCAGCACACATCGCCAGCTCCAGGCCGCCGGCCATGGTCAGGCCGTTCAGCGCTGCGATCACTGGCTTGGGAAAGGCCGTCAGCAGCTGCAAGACTTCGCGCGCACAGTCCAGGAAGTCCGGCTCACCGGGAGCGGGGTTGCCTCCCAGCGCCTGCTTGAGATCGGCCCCGGCACAGAATGCCGTGCCGCTGCCGGTAAGGACCAGCACCCGGCAGGCATCGTCAGCGGCCAGCCTGGGCAAATGGGCCGAAAAGGACTCCAGCATGGCCAGATTCAGCGCATTCATCGCCTGCGGGCGGTTCATGGTCAGTCGGGTCACTGAGCCCAACGTCTCAACAATCAGTGGTGCTTCGCTCATGCCACCTTACCTTGCCGGCCACGCCGGATCGCACTCATTCGGCTGGGGTTGATCATCGGCCACCGCCAGAAAGATCGATCACTGCGCTGCTGTGTAGATTGTCGAGCCAGCAACTTCACCCTCACCTTCAAGCGCTGGCACGGGACTTCCGCCCGGAGGATACCGCGAAACGGGCGACCTCGGCCAACCGACAAGCTCCTAGCTGCGCCTGAAAACAAGGTCCCACACCCCGTGCCCAAGGCGCTCGCCGCGCAGCTCGAACTTGGTCAGGGGGCGGTGCTCCGGGCGCGGCGCGAACTGACCGGGCCCACAGGTGTTTTCGAGCCCCCCGGCGGCGCCGAGCACCTCCAGCATCTGCTGGGCATAGTTCTCCCAGTCGGTGGCCAGGTGGAGGGTGCCGCCGGGTTTCAGTTTCGAGCTGACAAGGGTGAGGAACGGCGGCTGGATCAGGCGGCGCTTGTTGTGCTTCTTCTTGTGCCAGGGGTCGGGAAAAAAAATCTGGACGGTGTCGAGGGAGGCGTCGGGGATACAATCGCGCAGGACTTCCACCGCGTCGTGGCAGTAGACGCGAATGTTATCGACGCCTTGCTCCGCCATGCTGTGCAGCAGCCTGCCGACACCCGGGCGATGTACTTCTATGCCGATGAAATTGGTCAGTGGCGCTGCGGCGGCCATGGTAACCAGGGACTGGCCCATACCAAAGCCAATCTCCAGCACCCGGGGGCCCGGCCGGCCGAAGACCCTGTCAAAATCCAGGGTGCCAGCGGCGGGCTCAAGGCCCCAGCGCTCCCAGTTCTGCTCGAAGGCGCGCTGCTGGCCCGCCGTCATGCGACCGGTGCGCAGGACATAGCTGCGAATCGGCCGCCCGAAGTCGGATTGGGTCATGCGCGAAGTAGGGAATTCAGGCCAGCATTTTCCAGCTGGCAGCGGCGAGGCAGCCCCAGCCGGCGATAAAGGCGAGCCCGCCCAATGGGGTGATCGCGCCCAGCCAGCGCAGGCCACTCATACTCAACAGGTACAGACTGCCGGAAAACACCACGATCCCCACCAGGAACAGGTAGCCGCTGCTGCGCAGGAGGGCGGTCTGTGGCTGGCTGAGGGCGATCACGCCGACCGCCAACAGGGCCAGGCTGTGGTAAAAATGATACTGCACCGCCGTCTGGAACACGCCCAGCGCATGCTCATCGAGCCGACTCTTGAGCGCATGGGCACCAAATGCGCCAAAGGCCACGGCGAGCATGCCGCTGAGTGAAGCCAGGGTGATGAACAGTTTAGCCATCAGGCCGCCATCGCCGCCCGCAGCTTTTTCATCGCTGTCTGCTCCAGCTGCCTGATGCGCTCGGCGGATACATTGTACCTGGCCGCAAGGTCGTGCAGGGTGGCTTTTTCGTCGGCCAGCCAGCGCTGGGACAGGATATCGCGGCTGCGCTCATCGAGCCCCGCCAGGGCGTCGTGCAAACGCTCTTCGCTGCTCTGCTGCCAGTCGTTTGACTCCACCGCAAGGGCGGGATCGGCGCTGTGATCCTCAAGGTAGTACTGGGGAGCCTGCCAGGCGTCATCTTCGTCAGCGTCCGGCGGCGCGTCATAGGCCAGGTCGCGGCTGCTGAGGCGGCCTTCCATGCGGTGTACTTCCCGCACGTCCACACCCAGTTCATCCGCCACCGCCCTGGCCTCGTCCGCGCTCAGCCAGGCCAGGTCTTTCTTGGCGCTGCGCAGGTTGAAAAACAACTTGCGCTGGGCCTTGGTGGTGGCGACCTTCACGATGCGCCAGTTGCGCAGAATGTACTCGTGCATTTCCGCCTTGATCCAGTGGACGGCGAATGACACCAGCCGCACGCCTTTTTCCGGGTTGAAGCGCTTCACCGCCTTCATCAGGCCCACGTTGCCTTCCTGGATCAGGTCGGCTTCGGCCAGGCCATAACCTGAGTAGCTGCGGGCGATATGCACCACAAAGCGCAGGTGGGACATGACCAGTTCCCGCGCCGCCGCCAGGTTGTCATTGAAATACAGATCCTCCGCCAATTCGCGCTCACGCTCGGCGCTCAGTATGGGAATACTGCTGACGGCCTGGACGTAAGCCGGGAGATTGGCTCCCGGTACCATCTGGTCAATTGGCTGCAGGCTCCTGCTCATACGCTTCCCTCCATAATTCTGCCACAATTTTAGCACTCTTTGCATTAGAGTGCTAATCGCCGAAAAGTTCCTTCGGGTATCGAAAAAGAGATAAATAGTTGTTTAAAAACAATGGGTTGGCTATTTCATGCGCCTAGTGAGGTGACCCTGGCTAAGCGCAGGCAGGAGTCCTCGCAGCACACTCAGCGCGGCTGGATTTCCACCAGGTGCCGGCCAACCGCCAGCCAGGCACCGGCCAGGCCCAGCAGTCCGCCGAGGATGAAGAGGTTCAGGCCGCCCATGATACCCAGCCCGCGCAGCCGGAAATCACTCTGGTACAGGAGGGCGAGCTCACTGACCGGCTGGCGCAAAAACCACAGGGACGCCGCCACCAGGAGGGCGGCGAAAAAACCCCCGCCCACGCCGTACCACAGACCGGTATAAAGGAAGGGTCGCCGCACGAAGGCATTGCTGCCTCCCACCAGCTTGATGATGACGATCTCCTCCCGGCGACTCTCGATCGCCAGCCGGATCGTGTTGCCGAGGATCAGCAGCACGCCTACCACCAGCAGCCCAGCCACCGCCAACACCAGCCGGCGGCTCAGATCCATCAGGCTGTCCAGCCGTTGCAGCCACTCCATGTCCAGCACCGCCTGGGCCACATCCGGATAGGCCTGCAATTCGTCCCGCAGCGCCGCCGCGGTCGCCTGGTCGGTGCTACCCGCCGGCGACACCAGGATCAGGTGCGGCAGCGGATTATCCTCGAGACTGGCCAGTACATCGGCGAATCCCGACAGGGAGCGGAATTCCTCCAGCGCCTCCTGCCTGGACACGAACCGCGTCTGGGCCACGTCCCCCCGCTTGGCCAGTTCCTGCTCCAACTGGCGCGCCCGCTGGTCGCTGATGTCGTCCTGCAGGAACAGCGATATCTGCGCCGGGCTGTCCCAATTGGCACTCAACTGGCTGACATTATCCAGGGCCACGTTAAGGCCGGTCGGCAGGGCCAGGGCGATTCCGATCACCAGCCAGGTCATGGCGCTGGAAACAGGGTTGTCCAGTACCCGTTGCATACTGTCGGCGGCCGACAGGCGGTGGTGTTGCAGCCAGGCCTTGTAGCGATCCCGCAGGCCGGCACGGCTCACCCTGGCGCCTTCCCGCCGGCCCACGGGCGCGGCGCGCCAGGCCGTGATGCGGCGCCAGATCAAGGTTTGCTCCCGGAGACCAGGCGCCCTTCGCGCAGGGTGATGATCCGGTGGCGCAGCCTGGAGATCAGGGCCAGGTCGTGGCTGGCTATCAGCACGGTTACCCCGACTTGGTTGAACTCCTCGAACAGCCGCATGATTTCCGCGGAGAGGGCGGGATCGAGATTGCCGGTGGGCTCGTCGGCCAGGAGGATTTTCGGCTTGCCCACCACCGCCCGGGCAATCCCCACCCGCTGCTGCTCGCCGCCGGACAGGGTGATCGGCATGGCGCGCTCGCGATCGAGCAGCCCCACTTTGTCCAGCGCGGCCCTGACCCGCCTGCCCAGTTCGCGGTGGTCATAGCCGGCGATAATCAGTGGCAGCGCAACATTGTCGTACACCGTTCGATCCATCAGCAGCCGGTGGTTCTGGAACACCACACCGATATTGCGGCGGTGGCGGGGAATACCGCGGGGGCCGATGGCCGCGAGGTTCTGGCCGTCGATAATCACCTGGCCCCGGCTCGGCCGCTCCATCAGCATGATCATGCGCAGCAGGGTGGTTTTACCGGCACCCGAGTGGCCGGTGATAAACACCAGTTCATCACTACCGATGTTCACACTCACTTCGTGCAGGGCCTCGTGGCCCTGCTCATAGCGCTTGCTCACCCGGTCAAAACTGATCATGCAGCGGTGTCGTCCCCGGCAAACAGGGCGTCGATAAATTCCGCGGCCCGGAAGGGGCGCAGGTCCTCCACCGCCTCCCCGACGCCGATAAAGCGGATGGGCAGGCCGAGTTTTTTCGCTATAGCGAAAATCACGCCGCCCTTGGCGGTGCCGTCCAGCTTGGTGAGGCTTATGCCCGAGACGCCGACCCACTGCCGGAACTGGTCCGCCTGGGCGAGGGCGTTCTGGCCGGTACCCGCGTCGAGCACCAGCATGACCTCGTGGGGCGCTTCAGGGTCCAGCTTGCCGAGCACCCGCACCACCTTTTTCAACTCCTCCATCAGGTTGTCCTTGTTGTGCAGCCGACCCGCGGTATCGGCGATAAGGACATCGACATTGCGGGCCCTGGCAGCCTGCAGCGCATCGAACAGTACCGACGCGCTGTCCGCCCCGGTATGCTGGGCAATCACCGGCACCTTGTTGCGTTCGCCCCACACCTGCAACTGTTCCACCGCGGCGGCGCGGAAGGTATCGCCAGCCGCCAGCATCACCGAGCGACCCTCGGCCATATAGCGTCGCGCCAGCTTGCCGATGGTGGTGGTCTTGCCCACCCCGTTCACCCCCACCATCAGTATGACGAAGGGTTTCTTGCCCGCCACGTCCAGGGCCTGCTCGCAGGGCTGAAGCACACCACGCAGCTCCTCCCGCAAGGCTGCCTGCAAACCCTCGGCATGGGTCAGCTCCCTGCGCGATACCCGCTGGGTGAGACGGCCGATGATATCCCGGGTGGCGTCCACGCCAACGTCGGCCAGCAGCAGGCGCGACTCCAGCTGCTCGAGCAGGTCCTCATCAATTTCCTTGCGGCCGAGAAACAGGGTGCCCATCCCCTGCAGGAGGTTCTCACTGGTGCGTCCCAAACCGCGCCGCAGGCGGGAGAAGAATCCTTGCCTGGCGTCATCCCTTCCAGCGTCAGGCGCGTGGGCAGGAAGTGCCGCCGTGCTTACGTGCCCTGAAGTTACCTCATCGGGAACCGGCCCGGGGGCCGCTGCCGCGATTTGCGGGGCTGACTCGGGAGGAACAGACTGTGCATCCGTCTCCTTCTTGCGTTTGAAAAATTTCATAAGTGCGTGCTTGTTGTCGTGCTAGAGTGCGCGCAGGCGAGCGCCCGCCAAGGGCGGCTATCCTAACATCCTTGTACAAAGCGACGAAATGGCCCGATCCGGCAAATCCCCGGTCAAGCAAAGTCACCTGCGCATCATTGGCGGGCTATGGCGCGGGCGCAAACTCACGTTCACCCCCGCAGATGGTTTGCGGCCAACCCCGGACCGTGTGCGCGAAACCCTGTTCAACTGGCTGGCGCCCTCGATTCGCGGCGCGCGCTGCCTCGATCTGTTCGCAGGCAGCGGTGCGCTGGGCCTTGAAGCCCTGTCCCGCGGGGCTGGGTACTGTGATTTCGTGGATACCTCGGCGGCGGCGATACGCCAGATCGGACTGCATTTGCAAACCCTGCACGGCGGCGAGCGGGCATGCTGCCACCAGGGGCCGGCCCTGACCTTCCTGCAGGAAGACCGCGCTTGCCACGATATCGTCTTTATCGACCCGCCTTTTGGCAAGAATCTCGTCGACCCGATCTGCGAACGACTGGCCGGCTCCAGTCGGGTGAGCGCAGGGGGCTTCATTTATATCGAGATGGCCGCGCTGGAACGGGCGCCGAATGTGCCGTCGAATTGGCGCCTGCACAGGGAGAAGGC
>Ga0105097_10001295_pt1 | contig 11952 bp, 13 predicted proteins | sample PPLLak12cMay2015_FD_87035 | JGI IMG/M metagenome (GOLD analysis project Ga0105097, IMG submission 87035) | Freshwater sediment microbial communities from Prairie Pothole Lake near Jamestown, North Dakota, USA - PPLs Lake P7 Core (1) Depth... | ecosystem: Environmental > Aquatic > Freshwater >... | reverse complement strand
TGCCGCGCTGAAGGCAGAGTTTGAAGCGCAGTTACTGGAAGAAGCGGCACTAAATAAGGCGATTGTTGAGAGTTTAGCTCGGGTGAAGGTATGAGCAATGTGGCAAGCAAGATGCATTCGATACAGCAAGAAATTCCTTTGTCAAAAACAACAAAATTTGTTGTAGATAATAGAGGGCGGACAGCACCAACAGAGAAGACTGGAATACCACTTATAGCAACTAACTGCATAAGCAATAACAATCTTTATCCTGTGTACGAAAACCTTCGATATGTCTCGCAAGAAACATATGACAGTTGGTTTAGATCTCACCCTGAGCCAGGAGATCTGCTGCTTACGCTAAAAGGGAGCCAAAATGGAGCGGTTTGTTTAGTCCCTGACCCAGTTAATTTTGTAATTGCACAAGATATGGTGGCATTGAGGATCGATGAAAAGGTTATTGATCCATTATTCTTGTTTGCGGCTTTGCGCACCGATGAGGTTCAAGCTCAAATAAAAAATTTGGATGTTAGTGGAGTGATTCCACATTTAAAAAAATCTGACTTTGATAAGCTGATGTTGCCATATCCAGAACGAGATACGCAGCATTCAATAGGCCAATTTTATTTTTATACTTCAAAAAAAATCGACCTACTGCACCGCCAGAACAAAACCCTCGAAGCCATGGCTGAAACGCTGTTTAGGCAGTGGTTTGTGGTAGAAGCACAGGAGGATTGGATTGAGAGACCATTAAGTAGTATCGCCAATTTCCTTAACGGAATAGCTTGCCAGAAATATCCTCCAAGAAACGAACTGGAAAAGCTACCCGTCCTGAAAATTAGGGAGCTAAGCAGCGGTATATCCGAGGCCTCCGATTGGGTAACAAACGAAGTTAAGCCTGAATATATTGTCGAAGCAGGCGATGTGATTTTTGCTTGGTCAGCATCACTGATAGTCAAGATCTGGGATGGTGAGCGTTGCGTTTTAAACCAGCATCTATTCAAAGTAACCTCAGACAAATTCCCAAAATGGTTTTATCTAATGTGGTGCAAGCACCACTTGGCAGAATTCATTTCAATTTCTTCCAGCCATGCCACAACGATGGGACATATCAAACGCGGGGACTTAGATGCTGCGATGGTTAGTGTACCATCGCCAAACGAATTGAAAATCATGTCTGAGCAAATGACACCATTGCTGAATAAGAAAATCGCAATTGACAAGCAAATCCGCACCCTCGAAACCCTCCGCGACACCCTGCTCCCCAAACTGATGAGCGGCGAAGTTCGGGTAGAGGTGTAATTTATGTCCACGTTAAAAGCTCACGAAAAAATTATCTTGGAGAAACTGTTTGATCGTGGCGGATATGTGCTGAATTTTTCAGACCGCACATATTCCGATTTTTTTCGTGAAAACGGCATAAATATCGATGCCCAAAAATATCAAGTCAATGGTTCATCCAAGATGAAGCGTCTTCGCGGCTTTTGGGAGATTGAGTCTGATTTGGTCGTGGGTAAGTTACTTGCGGCATTATTGGAATACGCATCCGTAGTTGGACAAGTTACTGCTGAAGATCAAGCAAGGTCGGTGGCGATAATCAACCGCTTGACAGGGAAAACATCCAATGCTGAAACAGCGGCAACGCCGGATGATTTTCTCAAGCAGGAATTCTCGAATTTAAATCTCGCACGGCTGAATATTGATGCGCAGCTGCAATCTGTTATCGAACAACGAGTAGACGAGATTCAGAAATCCATGAAAGCCGGTGCGTCACTGGCAACGGTCTTTTTATGCGGTAGCACATTGGAGGGGTTGTTGCTTGATGCAGCGACAAAGCAACCCCAACAATTTAACAGCGCCAAGTCTGCGCCAAAAGACAAAGACGAAAGAGTAAGGCAGCTTCATGATTGGACTCTGGATAATCTAATCAATGTTGCGCATGAGGTTGGCATCTTGTCTTTGGATGTAAAGAAATATGGACACACACTGAAGGATTTCAGAAATTACATCCACCCGCGTCAGCAAGCTTCGCAAGGGTTCAAACCAGATCAACATACAGCCAAAATCAGTTGGCAAGTATTGCGGGCTGCCATTGCTGATTTAAGTGGGCAAAGGAAGAAGTAGCGATGACCAAGCTTACCGAATCCGCCAACAAAAACATCGCCATGAATACCGGGCAGGGCTACGCGCTGCATACATTTTTTCTAGAAAAATGCTATATTATTTCTAGAATTTTCCAGGTTAATGTGCGTGAAAAACATATCTGAATCATGCTTTTACTTTATTGCTGGCCACGGCAGGGGGTGGGCATTTTCTCCAAGTGATCTGGCTGGGCGTTTTTCGCGCCAGCAGGCGGATAATCTGCTATCTGATTTGACCAGGCAGGGCAAGATACGGCGGGTGGCGAGGGGGATGTACGATTACCCGCGCTACAGCGAGTTGCTGCAAATGACGCTGGCGCCGGATATAGCCGAGGTGGCGGCTGCTTATGCACGCAAATTTGGCTGGCGCATTGAGGTTTCCGGGGAGTCTGCGTTGAATTTGCTGGGGGTTTCCACGCAGGTGCCGGCCCGGTATGTGTATTTGAGCGATGGCCCGAACAAGCGCTATGAGGTAATGGGGGCCGAGCTGGAGTTCAAGAAGTCGGCACTGAAGAATATCGGCTTCAAGTATCACGAGAGTTCGCTGCTCGTTCAGGCGTTAAAAGCTTTGGGCAAGGATCATGTGACGCCAGCGGTGGTAGATAAAATCCGTCAGCAGCTTGACCGCAAACGCCATGAAAAAATATTGAAGGATACGCAGGGCACGACATCCTGGATTTACGAGGCAATAAAAGAAATTTGCCGGGGTGAAAATGGATAAGGTCGCCCGCCTCGATGCACGGGAGCGCAACGCGCTGTTTGGTGAAACAGCGAGTGCGATGAGAACCATTCCGGCCATTGTTGAAAAGGATTTTTGGGTGGTGTGGGTGCTGGATAAGTTGTTCAGTGACCCTGAGTTGCAGCGTGTGCTTAAATTTAAGGGTGGCACCAGTTTGTCCAAGGCGTTTGGCCTGATCGGCCGATTTTCGGAAGACATCGATCTGATTTTGGACTGGCGCGAAGTGACGCAAGGCGAACCGTATCTTGAGCGCAGTAAAAGCCAACAGAGCCAGTTTAACGAAACAATCAATGAGCAGGCGGTGAAATATATTCGGGAGGTTTTGCTGCCCGGTGTTGCCCATTTGCTTGAGCCTGTATGCGAGTGTTTTATCGAAGCGGACGACCCGCATTCTATTTATGTTCGCTACCCGGCGGCTTTCAAGGATGCTTATTTGCGACCTGAAATATTATTGGAAATCGGTCCGCTGGCTTCCTGGCTGCCTTCGGCGATGTTTACGATTCAACCTTATGCGGCGCAACATTTTCCGCAGGTATTCGAGCGGGCAGAATGTAGTGTGCCAACGATATTGGCAGTGCGCACTTTCTGGGAGAAGGCGACTATCCTGCATCAGGAGGCGCACCGTGATAAGGACAAGCCCATGCCGTTACGCTACTCGCGGCACTATTACGATCTGGCACTGCTGGCAAAAGCCGAAGTCAAGATGGCCGCCTTGGCCGACTTGGCTTTGTTGGAGGAGGTTGTTGAATTCAAGCAGCGGTTTTATCCGAGCGCCTGGGCGAAGTATGAGCTGGCAGTGCCGGGGAGTTTCAGAATTGTTCCGCATGAGGACAGGCTGAGGGAGCTTGAGAGGGATTTTCAGGCGATGCAGAACATGATTTTTGACAAACCCTTGTCGTTTGAGGCCATGATGGATGCGTTGTCCGTATTGGAAAAGGAAATTAACGCGCTTGGGAGTAAGGTATGAGCAGGCTCACCGAATCCGCCATCGAAGAGTTCGCCATCAAGCTGTTTGAGCGCCTGGGCTACAGCTACGTTTATGCGCCTGACATCACGCTCGATGATAAAAACTTAGAGCGCAACCTGACGAACGGCAAAGTCAGGGTGGTATGATAGGAATCATTTCCTTCCCTAGGAGCCTGTCGGACTTAAGCAATCGTCACGAGCCAAGTTGGAGAACGAGTACAGATTTTCTTAATTTTGAGGCGCATAGCTAGACTATGCAACGAAAAATTGAGGAAATATGAACCGTTATCCCATTGGCGCAGTAGGTTAGTCTTAAGTCCGACAGGCTCCTAGCCTGAGGGAGTAGATATGAATTTTGATCTTTTGAGTGATGAGGATATTGCCCGGCTGATCGCCTTACCCAAACGGGTGAGCAATCCGTCCGTGCGTTGGCCAGGATAAGCCGGGGCATAAACAGCGCAATTTTAAGGTGGAAGGTGGAGACCATTCATTTGAGTTGTATTTGAGGCAAAGCACCCATAATTCAGAAGACTTTTCGTGTGGGCTAAAGGTTATCAAGCCTGATGGGCATCCACTCACGTTACTACGCTATAACGGCGGCGGTCATAACCATGGAGAAATTGTTTTCTCGTGTCATATCCATCGTGCTACACAACAGGCCATTGAAGCGGGAAAAAAAGCCGAATCCCATGCCGAATCAACCCAAAATTACCGGACACTTGATGGTGCATTGGCTTGTCTGCTTGAAGATGCAGCTGTATCTGGGTTGCTACACGTGGTGCACGATGCGCCCGATTTATTTGATTGAGGTTTGCCATGCTGGAAATGCTGGATGAAAAAATGTTGTGCGCGCAGTTTTGTGCACAAATTAAGCTACACCGTCGTAAGAACGGCATGGTGATGCTTGAGACTCCGTTCGCCTATCCTGATGGTGACCAGTATCCACTTTATTTAAGTGAAACAGCTACTGGCGGTTTGCGTATCAGTGATGGTGGACATACGCTTATGCACCTAAGTTATGAAAACGATGTGGATAAATTTTTTGAAGGCAGTCGCAGTATTTTGCTGAATCAAATTATTGCGGAGCAACGCATTAATTATGACGAGGCTAATGGCCATTTCTTCCTGGAATGTTCGCCGCCGCAATTATCTGAAGCGGCATTCCGCTTGGGGCAGGCAATTACTCGCGTTTACGATCTTACCTTGCTCAATCGCTCTCGCGTTGCTTCCACTTTTTATGAAGACTTGCAGGAGCAAGTTGGTGCCTTGGTATCGGTTGAAAAAATTCACAAGAATTTTGTTGTAACAGGCATTCCGAATGCCGACCACTACCCCGTGGATTTCTGCATTGACGGAAAAAATAATCAACCATTGTTTTTATTTGGTATTCCAAATCGCGATAAGGCAAGGCTAACGACTATATTTCTTCAGTATTTTATTCAGCAAAAAGTGGATTTTGATTCGATGCTGGTCTTCGCTAATCAAGAAGACATTCCTCGCTCTGATCTCGCGCGTCTGTCAAATGTGGGAGGAGACATGATTTCTTCCCTCAATGCAGAGGATGATTTCAGGCGCAAATTGTTGAAGAAAGTTGCTTGAAGAATCTTGTTTCTAACATGACCAAGCTCACTGAGTCAGTCATCGTAACTTTTACCATCAAGCTATTCGAACGATTGGGCTACAGCACAATTTACGTTCCAGACATTGTACCCGATGGTGAATATCCGAAAAAACTCCGCGCCCCCTGCTCCCCAAACTGATGAGCGGCGAGGTACGGGTAGCCGTATGAATACTCAAGATCAGATTACTATTTATCAATCCGTCGATGGCAGCGTACAGCTTGAGGTTACGCTGGATCAAGAAACGGTTTGGCTGACTCAACGTCAACTGTCGTCTTTATTTGATAAGGATGTGCGCACCATCAATGAGCATATTCGCAATGTTCTTGCTGAACAGGAACTCTCTGCTGAGGCAACTATCCGGAAATTCCGGATAGTTCAACAGGAAGGCGAACGCAAGGTAAACCGCGAGATTGAACATTACAATCTGGATATGATCATTTCTGTTGGTTATCGCGTCAATTCCAAGAAAGGCACGCAATTCCGTATCTGGGCCAGCAATATTCTCAAGCGCTACCTGGTGCAAGGGTATGCGCTGAATGAACAGAAACTTCAGACGCAACAGCAAAAACTCGCGGATTTAAAACAGGCGATTGCCTTGTCGTCACGCTTGTTCCGGCAGAACGGCTTAACCGCTTCCGAATCGCAAGGCATCTTGTCGATACTGGAAAAATATAGCCATGCATTGACGGTGCTGGACGATTACGATCACCAGCGCTTACAAGTGACCGGAATCCAGCAAACCGGACAGCGCAGAATTTCCTATGATGAAGCAATCCAGCAAATCCGGCTGTGGCGTGAGCAGGAGAAACTGGGCGGATTGTTCGGCAATGAAAAAGATGATTCCTTTAAAAGCTCGTTGGAAACCATTTACCAGACGTTTGGCGGCAAGGAGCTCTATCCCAGTATTGAAGAAAAAGCGGCCAATTTATTGTATTTCATCGTCAAGAATCATTCCTTTTCCGATGGCAACAAACGCATTGCCGCCGCGCTGTTTGTCTGGTTTCTGGCGCGCCATGATTATCTGCTCAACTCCGATGGAGAAAAGCGCATCGCCGATAATGCCCTGGTTGCGTTTACGTTGCTGATTGCTGAGAGCAAACCCGAGGAAAAAGACACGATGGTGAAAGTCATCATCAATTTGATCAATGGCAATAATCCGTGAGCTTAAGGAAGCTCTGATTAACTCACCTTTGTCATTCCGAACGTAGTGAGGAATCTTTGGCAATCAACAGTATAGATTTTTCGCTATTCTCGAGATGACTATTATTCAGAGCTTCCTAGCCCGGATATGGCATGAATTCGCACGATGATCACGCATGATATTGGTTTCACAAGGGATTTTTCGAAGAAGCGGTGTAATTATTCATATACCTGACTGAGACAAATTCCTTGTGGAATCATGAGACAAGTGAGGGCGTGTGCAATTCATGCCGATTTCTCAAAATCTTTTGTAGTCCCAGAAACATCAGGAATCAATGCTATAACTATCGGCGGTATTGATGCAATTGGCAATACTTATAAAGTTAATTTTAATTTTCGCAGTGACCTTACATTCGCCATTACAGATGCACAAGTGGATAAAAATATTAATGAGAAATTAGAACAGGAATTAAGAAATACCACTTGGAAAGGAACATACGAAACTTCTGATGGCATCCTACAGACAACGCTACAACTTGTATTTGTGCAATATGGTTATGTGGGTGGTGAAATTACCCATAAAGGTACGGGAGATAGCCATCTTATTGTAAGAGTTACTGGCGACATAATCACTCAATTTAAAATTGATGATGAATTTATTGATGAAGATAGAATTGGTCCAGAAGTTCTTGCAAATTTATCAAGTGATACGGAGAGTCGCCAACTGATTAGAATTAAACGGATGCGGGCACTGGAGTTCAGTAGTACTGGTGCTTCTGCCAATTCTGGGTGGAATGCTAATAGAGAGTATCGCTTATTATTAGAAGGTAATGTGTTATCAGGAGTCGTTGGAATTCCGAATGAGATTTATGGTACAAATGATACAAAGACAGGCAGTGGAATCATTACATTGGTTAAACAATAAATAAAATGTAGTTTGCAATTAGTGGGACTTTGTACGGTTAGTAAAGTATTCAGGCTGGTTTTTCAGCAGGGACTACTTGCAAGGAAGCACTTAAAATCGAATGATATTTAATCAGCACGTATTGATTACAAAAATCAGTTATGCGCTGTAAAATAACCGGCTATATTTCTTAAATCATCTAGAGCCAGTGTGCCAGCAGCTAACTGTAAGCGAAGATATGCGAGCAGATAATTATATCTGGCTTCCGCAAGGTCGCGACGTGCGGTATGTAATTGTTGCTGCGCGTCTAAAAGATTTAAATTGATGCGTATACCACCCAGAATGCTTTTTCGTGTTGCATCCACCAGCAGCTCTGCTGATTTAACAGATAATTCCAGCGATTCAATTCTTTTGACACCGCTGAGTAAAAGATTATATTGTTTGCGTAGTTCAACAAGCACTTTTTGAGTTATGGCATCTTGATCGGCCTGAGCTTGTGCATGGCTAGCCTTTGCCTGAGCGGTAATAGCATTAACGCGGCCACCAGCGTATAAAGGAATATTGATTTCAACGCCTGCCGCGGCTAGATCAAATTCTCGATTTGCAGTAACAAATGATCCGGATTTATTATGAGTTAAGCTGGCAACGAGGTCTACACGAGGAGCATGGCCAGCATAGCTCTTTCTGATTTCCTCTTTTCCGGAAGTTACTGCATGGCGTTGTGTCACCAGTTCAGCATTGCGCTCAAGCGCTAAGGCATACCATGCATCATAGTCTTGCAACTGGATGGCATGAGAACTGAACTTTTCCGATAGACTATCTAGTTTGGTTACTCTCTGACCTACGATTGCTTCAAGCTGAAGTTGTGCTCCTTCCAGTTCATCATGGGCTTCAATTGTTTTCGCCTGTGCTAAAGCAAATTTCGACTGTGTTTCAAGGACATCCGTAGTAGTTCCTTCACCTTTTTGTAACATACGTTCATTGACGTGTTTGAGTTCTTCGAAGGAGTCGCGTTGTGCTTCAGCCAGCTTTACGTGGTCCTGCGCCAGTAAAGTTTTCACATAGGCCTCTACCAACCGTACAACAAGCTGTTGGCTACGACCGGTAAATTTGGCGCGACTGGAATCAGCTTTCGCTTTTCCCTGGCGGTAACTGACAACAGCTTCCAGATTAATCAAGGGTTGACGCAATGATAGGGTACTCACTTGACTATCAAAATTGAGCGGTTGGGTACCGCCGACACCACTAGAAAATGCCTGTGTTCCAGTAGTTTTGCTCTGTACATGGGTAATTGATAAATTAGGTAGTAAACCAGCAAGACCAATGGCCTCTGCTTGCTGTCCTGCTTCATTCTCATGGAGCGCAGAACGGTAGGTTGGGTCATGTTCTAATGCGGCCTCATAAGCATCTAGGAGACCAATTGCGCAGGCCTGATTTGCCTGGCTGAGCAGTATAATGCAGACTAAAACAGAAAAATTTTTGCGGGTGAATATCATCGCAACTATTCTTCACTTAGGGATGAGTGAACACGATCAAGTATTGGTTTGAATAAATAACTCATTAATGACCGTTCGCCTGTTTTGATAAATATCTCTACCGGCATACCTGCTCTGATCTGCTGATCGGACAATTGTTTCATACCTTCTAGAGTCACCTTAGCTTTCATATTGTAATACGGAAGGCCAGTTCGCTCATCCGTTAGGCGATCCGCTGATACCTGAGTGACAGTGCCCGGGATATTGGGTGTTTTCTTTAGATTAAGGGCGGAAAAAATCAGATCCACAGGAAGGTCGACATGGACTTTGTCAATTAAATGAACGGGCACTTGTCCAGTAATGACCAACAGATCATCACTAGGAACAATATCCATCAACTTAAATCCTGGTCCGATAACGCCCCCTTCAGTAAACACATTCATGCCTACCACGATGCCATCAACAGGAGCTCTAACCTCTACATTAGCCAACTCAAAATCTTGTCCACTCAAACGGTTGCTAAGACCATCCGCTTCGCGCTGTATATCAGATAATTGCTGACGTACTTCTTTCTGGTATTCCTGTTGCCGGTGAATGCGGCGCTGTTCCAATTCTGTTATCTGGCGTTGAGTGCGGCCGATATTGCCGATATCCGAGGAAATTTCACCCGCTAGTTGCGTATAGGTACGCTCAAGATCCAGAACCCGGTTACGGGGTACAAAACCATCTTTTGCCAAGTCCCGCAGATTTACAAGTTGTTCTTCCAAGAATTTCAATTGCTGGTTTTTACTGATCTTCGTTGCTTCAAGCCCGCGCAGTTGTACTTTTAGGCCGGCAATGCCCTCATCGAGGGCAGCTATTTCGTGTTGCAGGGCCAGTCTGCGCGATGTGAATAATTGATTTTGTATGATGAGGTTATTGGCAACACGCGGATCACTTTGCAGTGATAGTAATTCCGCAGGAAATGCAATTTCATTTTTGCTATCACGCTCAGCCAATAAACGTGCTTCTACTGCACGCGCAGTATAAAGTTGGCTGCGGGTTATTTCCGCTTGGGCTTTGATCTGAACATCATTCATGCGTACTACCACCTGGCCTACCTTAACATGATATCCTTCCTTCACCAGGATACGATCTATAGTGCCGCCGGTTTGATGTTGTACCGCCTGAAGACTACTGGCTACAGTGACTGTGCCTGAAATCGGCACGCCTTTGTCCAACGGTGCGAAAGATGCCCACAGAATAAATCCGCCAAAGCCGGCCAGAACAATCCACCAGCCAAGTTTGGTATGTGGCGTTTCATCAGTTTCAACCTGATTGGACAGATCGACTGGGACATTCTCAATCATTGTCTTTTTTTCTTCAGCTACAAGCTTCATTATTATCCCTGCTCGATGATCGATGCTTTCTCAATTTGCAATAGAACAGTGCGTCATGATTTATTCGGTTTTTGAGTTAACTTCATTGACAGTTTGAGTCATCTGGTTCTGAGCAGCTTGTTTTTTGGCTTCTTGTTGTGCCAAAAGTGCTTGTTGCGCCTGCTGCTGTTGTTGGGCTAATGCTTCTATGACTTGATTTGTCGGACCAAACATTTTTGCCATGCCATCATGTAATAATAACAGCTTGTTAGTTGCGCTGATAATACTGGTGCGGTGTGTGATCAAGACAATAGTTTTCCCCCGTTTACGCAAATCAATGATGGCTGCCAGAAGCGCTTGCTCTCCCACATCGTCGAGGTTTGAATTGGGTTCATCGAGAACAATCAATGATGGGTCATCATACATGGCGCGCGCTAAACCGAGACGCTGTTTCTGTCCACCTGAGAGACCTGTGCCGCCATCACCCAGTGGTGTGTCGTAGCCGGAGGGCATATTCAAAATTAATTCATGAACACCCGCTCGTTTGGCTGCCAGAATAACCTTATCCGCATGCACTTCGCCGAAACGCGCGATATTCTCAGAAACAGTGCCAGCGAATAATTCAATATCCTGGGGCAAGTAACCGATATGCGGCCCCAATTCATCCTTGTTCCAGAGATAAACATCCGCGCCATCCAATCTTACTTTCCCTGCAGCAGCTGGCCATACACCCACAAGCAAGCGTGCCAAAGTGGATTTTCCCGATCCGCTCGGACCTATAATGCCAAGTACTTCACCGGCAGCCAGGGAAAAAGTTAATCCTTTGATGACAGGAATCTTGCCGCCGGGGGGAGCCGCTGTAATATTCTCAACAGCAATAGTACCTTTCGGTTTAGGTAACGCCATGCCCGCTTCACGGGCTGGATTTTGTTCAAGTAATTTAGTCAAGCGCTCATAAGCGCTACGCGTGCCGCCAATCTGCTTCCACACACTGATTAGTAACTGGACCGGTGCAATGGCTCTACCTAATCGTATTGAGCCAGCAATCATCATTCCGGGGGTCATGCTGTTATCTCAAACCAGTAAAGCACCTAATCCCAACATGAGTGATTGCAATGCGACAGTAAAAGATTTTGACAGTGCGGTGACAATACCTGCTTTTTCACTTGCCTCAGCTTGTAAGTTAAGAAAACGGCTATGCAATTTATACCAGCGTGATTGAATATTGGGCAGCATACCCATGGCTTCAATCACTTCGGCATTACGCAAATTGTTGGATGCCACATTGGTCGAAGCGACTGCCATTGAATTGGCCTCGGCTAAAGGTTTGTGTGAAATCTTTTCATTAATATAGGCCAAAATGAGTAATATGGTTGTGCCACATAAGGCAAAAACACCCAGAACAGGATGAAACATAAATATAACGAATAAAAAGATCGGGAACCACGGTGCATCAAAAAAGGCGAACAATGCATTACCGGTCAGAAATTGCCGTAAATTGGTCAGATCTTTTAAGGCCTGCCCGGCACTGCTATTACCTTGTTTTAAGTTTTCCTCAAAAGCGGCAGTATAGACGCGCTTATTCAATTTCATGTCGAGTTGAGTTCCGACGCGGATCAATACAAAGG
>Ga0105097_10001290_pt1 | contig 11961 bp, 7 predicted proteins | sample PPLLak12cMay2015_FD_87035 | JGI IMG/M metagenome (GOLD analysis project Ga0105097, IMG submission 87035) | Freshwater sediment microbial communities from Prairie Pothole Lake near Jamestown, North Dakota, USA - PPLs Lake P7 Core (1) Depth... | ecosystem: Environmental > Aquatic > Freshwater >... | reverse complement strand
TAAATTGGAAGCCACATCGTATACTTTTCCGACATCATTTGCTTCCACCTGGCCGTCGGCGCAAGAAAAGCCAATCAATCGTCCATTCGTGGCTGTTAAGCCCATCAAAATCCCGTTCCCATAACCCTGGTTCACCGGTACGGTCACCTTCACAACCGGTAGACCATCGGCAATTAATTGATCGATAATTGCTCCGGTGGTATCTTTAGACCCATTATCTACCAGGATCAGCTCTAAATTCACATCTCGATCCCGAAACACTCTAGCCAGCCGAGTTGCAGTATTTCTAATCACATCTGCTTCGTTATAACAAGGTATTACCAGAGAGAGGTCTGGTTTTATTTGAAGCATGGGCTTTTCATCCATTACGCACTCCTGATAGCTGAGCCCGATGGAACTCCAAAGTCTTTTGGACACCCGAAGCAATATCCGTCTGTGGGACCCAGCCTGATAATTCAGCAAGCTTCCGTGTCGAGACCGGCATGTGCGCCATCTCTTCTTCTCGAGTTGGAAGTGCACCAAATTTTAACCGATTACGATCCATACCGAGTACATCGGCTGCAGTTTCTGCAAATTCTCTAATCGTAGTTAATCTGCCGGTGGCTAGATTGACCACACTGCCAAGCGGAGCGGTTGTCATCCCTAACCGCAGCAGGCCTTCTGCAACATCCTCTACATAGACAAAATCCCGCTGATGCAATCCTGCGGTTAACTCAAGCGACTCGCCTGTCTTGGCTGTCCGGAACAGGGAGGGCAACAGCCTGTTGGGCGATTCTCCCGGGCCGTAGACAGCGAACAACCTTGCAGTCAAAGCATGCACCCCGGTTTCAAGACTGGATTTGGAAAGCATTTTCGTTCCTGCAAGTTTCGATCGCCCGTATCCCGTTGTCGGAGCTGTATAAGAATCTTCACTAAGATCGCCAGGATTGGTTCCATACTCCATGGCTGACCCTACATGGATGATCTGCTGGCCCGTCCAACTGGGGCTTTCTCTTTTCCATCCCGGCTGGCAGAGCACACCTAATAATTCGGCATTAATTCGATAAGCCTGGCTTTCGTCGCGCTCATTGCGATTGACCCCATAGCCGGCCAGGTTGAAGAGAATTGTGGGCCTGGTCGCATTTAGCAGGTCACTCACTCGATCAAAATTTGCCAGGTCCAGGGGGGTGATTTCTCCCTGAATATCATACTTTCGAAAGACACTTTTCGCATCGGACGGATCGATAACCGGTAGAATTAACATTGCTCCTTGCCGGCTTAATGCGCGTGCTACCCACCTGCCAATAAAACCGTTAGCGCCTAATACCATCACATGCACATTTTTATAATTCACGGCTTTCCGCTTGATTCTGACAATAAATCTATAGCTGAGACAGGTCCCTGGATAATACGGTAAGGACCCCCAGTCAGGGTAGGGCCTTCGATCACCCAAACTGGCCGATCGGCATAATATGCTAATAACTGATCACGAGTCTCGGCATCCTTGTCCCATGCATAGATCGGAGCTTTTGCATCAAAGCTCAACGGATTATAAACCGCAGCAGACACATAATCCGGGTGCGAGTTTCCCCGGATCAGGACCAGGCTGCGACCAAAATTGTTGTCGCCTGCCACCTGCCGAACATCCGGACGCATATTTAAGTAGCTGAAATACTTGTCTGTTACCCGCCAGGGAAAAAATGTGATGAGTGTGATCGCGCTCAGCAGAAACACACCGCTCACCAGGCGGGTGTTGGAGGTTTCTTGAAAAGACAGGCCATCTCCAGAACCGCTTGCCAGGTTTTGCAACCCCCGCACGGTGAGTACCACCAGAGGCACGATCATCAGGTACCAGTAGCGTGCGCCAAAATCCGGTCCCCCGCTGAAATAGTAAAAGAAGAATACAATAAAAACTGCTGCTATTGTAACCAGCATCAGGTAATCGCTTTTTTGATACCTTCGCGATAGTACCAGGTACGAGACGAACAGCAGGGATCCCATGCCCCAACCAAAAAGCTCGATGTTGATCGAGAAGGTATTTAAATTCGCATTGATCAATCCGTCGATCGGGCTGTGACCAAGATTGGGATCCAATGGCCAACCCATTCCGCGATCAGAGCCGAATCCGTAAGCGTTTGAATTTACACCATAGCGTTGGTCAGTATAGACATTGATAGGAAAAACGCTGGCTTTACCGGATAATGCCAGGTTATAAGGGATAACCAGCCCCCCCACCAGAATCGTCCCAGCAACCAACCCTACGATGGCAGCCAGCTTCAATCGCCGTCCTCCAACCCCAATCGCCCAAAATCCGAGAAGAACGGCTATGAGCAAGCCTTCCAGTGGACGAATCAAGCTGAGTGCTCCTAAGGCAAAACCGCCAATCCATCCCCACAGAGACTTTCCAGACCAACGCGCCGCAATGACACATAATGTTGCAGCCAAAGCACATGTAAGGGTAAAAGTATGCGTCATAAAATTCATCGCCATGAACACATACCAGGGGGATAGCGCCAACAGGAGCACTGAAAGCCTGCTTACCCGTTGCGAGTACAGGCTGCTCAGAACTAAATAAGCCAGAATCAAGTTGATCCCCCCCAAAATAGGGTTGACCAACCAGGGTGCACCGGCAAGTTGTCCAATGGCAAGCACCGCTGGCCAGCCAACCGGTGGGACGGGGTACCACTGGTCTCCGCTGAATTGCATCAGGTAAAAATCAAATGCCTGGGGTACCGGAGGCGCCGGAAGGGTAAGTTTGCCTTGAGCCAGGAATTGACTTTGAACTAAATAAGCCACTTCATCGGGAATGTGTGGATGCGCTTGATAAACAAAATAGCTCAGTAAAGCAGCCGCCACAACAACCCAGGCAGCCAGTACTAAGACAAATCGATCAACCCTACCGGGCTTAACTGTTGGCGGTTGGGTATCACCCATGAGTTTTTCACCAATGGGTTGGATACGACCCACCAGGGGTACCGGCATTGCCAGGATAATTAATATTCCATTGGCGAGGTGTACCGCTTGAACCGTTGAAGCCGCAATCACATCATACAAGTAGAAAATGACGTCTCTTGAAAGCGCTGCACTTGCCAGGACAAATACCAGCGCAAGTCCAAGCAATTGCCAGGTAGTAAACCGCTTGGCTACCCAGACCTGGATTGTATGGCGGTATCGGTAAATACCCACTGCCACCAGCACTAGCTGGGCTATAAAAATGACAAGGTAAATTCCATAGGGGCTATTCGTGAGCTCGTTCAAGGCGCGATAATGCTGGTAGGCCATTAACTTACCAGCATTTATCAGCCTAAGCGTTGCGGTCTGGCCAATTATTTCTAAGCCGACCCAAAAAAGGAATTGAACCGTAGAACGTCTCAAGGTTTAGCGAATCGCCCTGTACAGCCGGGGGCAGGCCGGACAAGTTGCGGAGTAGGTTGAAGATTGAGTGGGGGTTGCGCATCAATCGGGGCACTCTGGCTGGTCGGTATACCGGTCGGGGCAGCTGGGGGGGTATCGGTGCTGGTCGATTGCTGAGTTTGCGTTGGAATCGGGCTGGGATTTGCAGGAATTTCCGTAGGAACTGGTAATCCGGAATTCCAGGCTACTGTAATTACCCCGGCTGCCGGGATGCTCGCTACCAGGGCGCTTCCTTCTTCTAACAACACATCCGGCAAGCTGGTTGCGTATTCATTCCTCGTCGTAAAAGTTACCGCGTAAACACCCGCAGGTAGCCCCTGAATCGAAATCGATCCTGCCTGGCCGGCTTTTGTTACCACGACATAGCCACCACTAGTGTTGACGAACGCCAGTGGATCGAACAAAGGGTCGTCGGTTGTTATCCCGATCCTTGCGGCGCCTGGGCGAATAAAGCGGAAATATTGCTGCAGATATTTTGAGCGCGAACCAAAGTTCACAACCGGGTTCGCGGAATCCAGATCGGTGATCCAATAATGCTGCGCTCCAGAATCTTCTTTATAACAATAAGCAAGTGCATATTGTGCCCAGGACGAGTTCCTCCCCATTTTCAAGTCAGCATGTAAATCCTCGTGACCACTGCCAATATGCTCCAGCATACCGGTATTGAGATTGTATTGTGTCGCTCGAGCAGCAATCGCCTGCAAATTTTCCTCAGAGACGCCTGAATAACGGTGGTAAGTAATATCGGTAAGGTAATTCAATACTTCGGGATTCTGGATTAAACCGTCAAACCAACTTAAAGCCGCCCCCATGTTAGTGGTTGAAGGAGCAAGAAATTCTACAGAATACCCATTTCCTTCTAGCCTTTTCCCGGCAGCTACTAGAGCATTCGCCACTATAGAAGGATTCCAGGCCGCCACATCTGGCTCTAAGATTACTTCAATTGCATCCGGTGTCCACCCATACTTTTGTTGGATGTGGTTGAAGATAGCCTGGAAATATTCTGCGTATTCTTCTGGATATGAACCATGGTCGATATTAGTCTGATTAAAATCGACGTATGTTAGGATAACGTTAAGTTTTTCACCCTTGGCTTCCAGTAATGTTTTCATCGGAAGCACCAGGTTATCAATCGTGTGATCTATAGAGGTGAATTGAAAACCGGCAGTATCAATAGTAAGGGGATCATTGTTATCATTAATGAATTCATATCTATGCTGCTGGTATGCCGAAAATGGTATCTGGCCACCCAAATATTGACCAAAGTAATCTACCGGATTTTCCATTCCGCTGGGTATCGCCAGCTGGAGGCGAGAAATACCCAATTCATCCACACCCCTTTGGATTACCTCATCTTTATACCGTTCGTAGCCATTGCATTCATTCTGTCCAATCTGAGCAACTGCCGTCCAGCCGGTTATTGTTTGACTAATCTGGCTTGGATCGAGGGTTAGAATGGCTGCGCTGGTCTGTGAATTTCCCGGTATATAAAAAGTCAAGGGATAGAGAATCGCGAGGAAAAAAACCCATCGTGTCGGTTGGCTTACCTTGGTGTAAATACGGAGGTAAAGTGTTTTGATCATTTACCAATACCTTTAAGGAATATGCATAGAAATGAGATTGGTGATCACGCAATTATTTGTCGGGAGAAAACCGATAAAGAACCAACTCGTATTCGTTACCGGGCATTCTCATCATCTGTCGTTCTTCCGGGCTGGGGTAATCGTCCTGGATGCGTAAGTCTCGCGGGGATAAGGAGAATCTAGCCAATTCTTCAAGATTATCACTAATCTTCTCGATCCCATCTCGGAGAACAGGCGCCCGGTTCGTATATCTTCCAGTAACCAGGTAAACCGGCTCAGCTAAATCTGCTATCTTGCGAGGATCATCCATCCGCTCAAAAGCCGGGCGCCCAGACAGGTGGAGGTAGAACGCCAGGGCTGGTTCGGCAAGTACGATCACACGTTCTCCCTGGGGAATGTACTGTTCCAACTGGTCAGCCGCTTGCGCCATCCCGCGTGCCTCTCTCCAGGGATTGGAAGCATCAGGAATGAGCCAGCTTGTTCCAAACACGCCCAGGATGATAAGCAATGCATAGATCGGCTTCCACTGCTTTCCAGGAACTGTTTGGGTTATTTTAGAAACCTCATGCTGCATCCATAAACCGGTTGCCAGGAAGCAAGCCATGGACATGGGAAATACAAGACGGGCATAGGGTCGGTAAAATGGTGTGCTGAGCCCAAAAAACACAATGACAACCATTAAGAGCCAGGCCGGGTAATGAGATTTCTTGCTCAATAAAATTGGTAATGAGAACAAAGCCAGCCCTAATGTCACGATAGCCCCCCCTAACAAGAGGACTGCTGCGCCCAGAGCGAGAAGAATCCAATACTCTCTGCGTTGATTGGGAAACCTGTGGTGTTGTGCCCATACTGCCACAACGAAAGCGATTAATACAGAGATTCTGGAGACGACCCCTTCCAACGTATATTGTTGGCTAACCTGTTCCCAAAGGTTCCCAAACCAGCGTAGACTGATAAGCGGTTGATTGATCATCGTCTTTTGATAAGCGGCGAGATCAAAATATCCCCCCAAGCGCAATTGCACCAACAATAGCCAGGGAAGATAGCTGATTGCGGCGACCAGTGAGATGACCGCAAATATTTTTATCAGACGAATTAGAGGTGGACCTCTCAAGCGGTTTTGCCAGATGAATATCAATAATGCGGCACCTGCGATAACTAAGGCAAACCATCCGTGGTATTTTGTATTCCATGCCAGTCCTACCATAACACCTGCAGCAACTGCCAACCAATAATTCTTGTAATGAATTGCAAGGGTAATTAATAAAAGTGCAAGGAGAAATAGCAGCCCGAAGCATACATCGGTCAATACTGATCGGGAGAGAATGATATGGAATTCAGAGAATGATAAAAGTGCAGCCGCAACCAACCCGGCAACACTGCCAAACCACAATCGTCCTGTAAGCCAGATTACAGGAATAGTGATCGTACCTAACAGCACATTCAACCATAAGGCTGCCAGATCATACGGCTCCCCCAAGATGTTATTTGCGGCTGCAATTAATACGATAAACACAGGCGGAGAAAATCTTTCCTGGTCCGGGTACAACCGGAGCGGCTGGTCCGAGTCGGATAGTCCCAATCCACTAAACAGGTACACACCTTCATCGAAATGATCCAGACTGATCGAGCTCAGGTTCCATGCCCGCAGGGCAAAACCGAGCATGATCAGGGTTACCAACAATAAAAATTCTGTCTTCGACGGCTTTGAATAGCTCATGGTTTGTATTCGAATAGTGTTCCCGCGCCATTGGAAACAACCAAAGTCAATCCTGGCGTTTCTATAAATTTGGTCAGGTCTTGTTCAGGACCGGCAAAAACAAATCGGGGGTCAATTTCTCGTAAGAATGCAGTTTTAGCTCTGGGGGGATCTTGATAAAATCGCGATACGGCTCTAGTTTTTTGATCGTAATCTACACATAAGAAAAAGTGTGCACAGAAAAATCGCCCGGGATACTCCGGTGCTAACCAAAGCAGATCCCGCTCCCAATCTAGCTTAGATAAATCGGCAATCAGGATGTCTTGCTCATTGGCTGTGCTTTTCAAGACATCAATAATTTCGCGATGCTCTGCATTCGTAAACACAGCGGGGAAGCCAGTATCAAACTCGGATGATTCCCATCTGTTCTGCAGTAGCCAAATCGGTGTAATAAACAATGCCATTGCGATGATGCCCATCGCCAACAGGGTCATTTTTTTGTAGCGTGTGAAGTAAATTTGCCCAGCGATGAGATACAGCGGTATCTGAAGGGTCAACGAGCCGCGGACCGGGTACATGAAGAACGGTCCGGACATGAGAATGGCAACGCAGCCCAAAGCCCATCCCAAGAGAAATATCTCATCGAGATCGGCATCCCGCCAGTAAGTGCCGACCCCAATTAAGATCATCATCCAGGCCACCGGGTATGAGATCAGCAAAACGGAGAATAATACGTTTTCCCCTCTCCAGGATGGCAGAGGTATGCCTGAACTTCCATAAAGGATGTAAATTGCAATGAATGCCACCAGGACGGCAACAGCGCTGCTAAGGAGTGTGATCAGTTTATGGCGATCCAGTTTTTGTTTGAGCCACAGTAAAACCCCAACCGCCACGAGGATTGCGATCAGGGTTACTCCCTCGTATACATGATAAATAGTCACAAATCCCGACATCAGAACTAAAATAGCAACACGCAGCGAGGTGAAGCGACTCAGCGCAAAATACAAAGACAGCAGGGTTAGAGTAAATATTAGCCAAATGGTGATGAAATGGGAATCGAATATCGCCTGGATTAAGTAATTGGCACGAAAATTTTCAAATAATGTAGTTCTCCAAACCGGTTCAACAATCATACTTAGAAGAAGGGGGTTCTGCCGAAAAAAACCCACATTCGATAAGATTTTCAGGTGAGTGCCCAACCCGCCACCAAGCAGAATTATCCCGAACAACCAGACGGCTTGTGTTTTTGTTTTCATGAATCGGGCCGTAATCCCATAAATTACAATCGTGGTAATAAACACCATAATCGACCCGAAGATGGCATAAACCCATTCTGGTGGAATATTTGTCGCCTGGGATGTTTTTCCGATCAAGTAGTAATAAATCACTAAGAGGTGAGGTTTATTTTCTTCGGCGGTAAATTTATTTTCAACGATCGGCCCTTCACTTGCAGCCTGACGCATCCAATAGCGGTACTGCATCATATCCGGAGACATCGATAGGTTCCCGGTGAACTGCCAACCTTCAGGTGTATGAGAATAAGCTCGAAAATAGAAGAATAAAGGGAGTAATGCCACGAGAATGGCAACCACGAAGACATACCAGGGAATTTTTATTTTTTGCGGTGCTTTACTTTGTAATTCGCCCATTATCTTTCACCCCTTCCGAAGGATAATCACGGAGGGATCACCTTGAATAGATGCTATCTAAAATCTTCCTGCAATTTTCTGCTATCGACTTACCTTCAGAAGTTAGAATTAAATTTTCCAGCTCTAGGGGATCGACAATAAAATCGAAAATCTCCTCACTCCCATCCCCATTGCGAATATAACGCATTCCGTCGCAGACGAACGAGCTCATTCCCCCTTTCGATATCGGGTACCACTCCGGCAAGGAACGCCTTTCACTCAATTCAGCGATTTGAAGATCAGACTCGGTAATCGATTGGGTCTGATCAGTCGTCCACAAATCACTCAATAATTTCCCCTTGGAAGTATCTCCAATGACCTGATCGACCATTTCTAGAACTGTCAACGGGATTTTGCGTAAGCTGAACGGCTCAGGAATTCGTTGGAGAGTGTCTGGTCTCTGTGGAGTTAATATCAACAAGGGCACACGAACCGACGGGCGATACAGGCTGTTTGCATGGCTCATCACTCCATGCTCGCGAAATTCCTCACCATGATCCGATGTAATTACCAGGATCGTGTTTTCGTACAGGGACATGCTTTTTAATTCTTCGACCAGGTGTCCTAGCTGAGCATCAATGTACGCAATAGCGGCATCATATTGGTCAATTTCGGTTTGAAGCTGCTCGGAAGAACCGCCCCAAGGCTCGTTTCCCTCAACAAAAATTTCTTCCCCTTTAATCCTCCCCGGGCCAAATTTCATATCGAAGGGGGATGGAGGCAGATAAGGAGCATGTGCATCAAAATAGTTCAGGAATACAAAAAAAGGTCGTTCGTCTTGTTGGCCAACCCAATCCAGGAACTCTTGATTTACCTGTGCGGCATTTTTTCGGGCAGGTAATTCATACACCCCAAGACGATGTAAAAGATTGCAACCAAACCCCATCTGGCGCCAACAAGCAAGATTTTGCCCGAGGATCGAACTGATAAATATTTGTTCGGCTGAGATGGGAAAATCCTGGTATCGGATAAAACCTCGATCCAGCCCGGTTTCACGATTGGTATAGTATGTATTGGCGACAAACGCCGCGGTCATGTACCCATGGTCCCGTAAAGCTTCGGCCAGAGTAGGGTACGTATCATCCAACGGCTGGCTCCAGTCGGTAGAAAGCTCATGCGGCCAGCGCCCCGTGAATATGCTGGCATGGGAAGGCAGAGTCCATGGAGCAGAGGCAATCGCTTGCTCATACACAATACCCTCAGAGAATATTTTCTCTATCTCCGGAGTTGTTGCGCGTTCATAGCCATAAATACTTAAATTTTGAGCGCGCACCGTATCCAGCACAATAAAGAGTACGTTAGGAGCTTGAGAATTTATTTCTGGTAAAGACTTGATCGATCGGTACTCGATATACCAGATGTAACTGTATACACCAATTGTCAGGACGACTACGGTAGCAATCATTGCGAAGTACGAATTCCGGATAAACTTGAACCAGTTTACTTGAATACGCCGCACCAAGCGAACTGTGCCAATCGAAAGCCCCACCGCCAACACAAATGACGCATACCATAGAATTGGCAAGTGCAGCAGCAAAATGAAATACGCCAGTATGGCATATGGAATCAATATATTCCAGAAGGTCGCAATTTTCGGGAGCAGCCAGGATAACCCGACCAGGATTAATCCAAGAACAATGAAAAACAAAATATCAGCGAGCGGAGCCATCCATACGATATCATGTCCGATGCCAATCATACGATTCAAGGCGAACTTGCGAATGCCTTGCAGCAATACCTCAGCCAGGCCGACCCCGATCCCAAACCACCCCCCCAGGAGTAATATCTGGGTCGGGGTTAATTTTTCTGTTGAAAGGTTACTCGTATCGAGACTACTCATGATCTATTACTCATACAATGAATTCGCTTTCCATTAGCTGTTCCCGGGGTCAGGAGACTCCCATTAATCTTTTTGCAGAACCGCCATGTAATGGACGGATTGGCTCCTAAACCGGCTCTCTTCAAGCTTTTTTTCAATCGGATAAGAAACCGGAGCTGCCACCTTTGGCATAAAGTCCGGAATAAACGTAAAATAGTTGATGCTGATAAGATTCAAGCCTTTCAATGTCTCCCAAAAAGCTGGATCTATCCATGTCTCGGTGCCTTCGTCAATCGATCTCAGGATGGGAAATACATATCCCATATATAAACGGAATAATGGATTGCGCGGATTTGTCTCATGAACCATGAGTAATCCACGTGGTTTTAATACCCGAATCGCTTCACGCTTGATGAACTGTTCCAAGGAAAAATCCGGTATATGATGCAGTACACCGATCGTATAGATGTAATCGAGACTGTTATCCGCAAAAGGTAGCACTGCGGCATCTCCATTCACAACTCTGGCATCCAACTGCCTGGCGTGGGTCAAAAGATCATTGGCAATATCTATCCCGAATACTGTATAGCCGCGACAGTTCATTTCCTGACAATGGAAGCCTGGACCACACCCTAAATCTAATCCAATTCCATCTTGAAGACCTTGTTGAACCAACATCTTTTCCAATATATCATATTTTCTACCAATTAAATGAGACAAGACATGCGGCTTAAACTTAATGCGGTACTGATCCGCAATCTCATTGAAGTGCAAGCTGGACGACTTCGATTGTTTTTCAAACCAGACCTCTCTTATCAGAAAGATCATCCCAATAGTCACTGCGAAGCCCGTGCTGGTTATGCGCAACAAAGTAACGACTAATATGCTGCTGGCAAGATCGATGGATAGGGATTGCAGGCTGAGAATTAATATACTCCCCGTGATGCCAGTTCCGGCAGGTGAAAGGGAAATGCCTCCAACCAACGTAGCCAGGCTGAATATTCCCATAGCGTAGCGGGGCGCTATTTGGATACCGAAACTGGAGGCAGCGAAATAGGTTAACATGGCTGCCGGGATCCACGCTACGATGGAGATCAACAATGCCTGTGCGAGAACTTTGATCTGCCTGAGCTGCATCACAACCGAATCTGGAACCCCTAACCGGATCATCAACGACCCACCAACCCATAAAATCGCAACCACCAGTATCAATAAGACTATGCTTACAATAAATCCCCACAAGTGCGTGAAGGTAAATAATAAGATAAGTGATAATGCAAAGATATCTAACAACCGGTCGGTAAACCAGACCCAAAAGCTTACCGAGTTTGGAATTTGGAAATTTCGCTTCAACAAGATGCTGCGGATAAAGATCTCTCCAAGATATGCCGGTGTGGCTATACCCAGCTGCGAGGCCAGATAGATAGAAAGACTACGCCTGGTTGGAACACGAATTCCAACTCGCCGTAACAGGAATTGCCAACGCAGGAAGCGCATAAAGAGAAAATACAGAGTGATTGCAAGCAAAAGTACATAATAAATAGGATTGATTTTCAATAAATTCCGGAATATTGCAATATCGCCAATTAAATAAACCCAGAACACGACCACTGTCAGGCCTATCAGTAAGGCGATAATATTAAAGAGCACGGGTCTCGAAAACCGGTTCTTCATCTTTCGACTCCGAATCGATCCAAAACTGGATCAACATAGAATCCCAGATCGTCGAGTACATCAATCAAGCTAAATATCCGGGGACCATCATTTTTCTCAATCGTG
>Ga0105097_10001289_pt1 | contig 11973 bp, 8 predicted proteins | sample PPLLak12cMay2015_FD_87035 | JGI IMG/M metagenome (GOLD analysis project Ga0105097, IMG submission 87035) | Freshwater sediment microbial communities from Prairie Pothole Lake near Jamestown, North Dakota, USA - PPLs Lake P7 Core (1) Depth... | ecosystem: Environmental > Aquatic > Freshwater >... | reverse complement strand
GCCGCGGCGCCGATCTGGCGCACCAGCGCGGGCACGAGCACTTCGCCCTCGCCGGCCGCCACCACGTCGGCGAACGGGGCCAGCGGCTCGGGGTTGACGAAGGTCACCGCCCCGCCGATCACCACGAGCGGGTGACGGGCGCTCCGCTCCGCGGCATAGAGCGGCAGCCCGGCCAGGCGCAGGAGGCTGACGAGGTTGGTGTAGTCCCACTCGAAGGAGACCGAGAACGCGAACACGTCGACGTCCCGCACCGGGGTGCCGGATTCCATGGTGGTGAGCGACCCCGGGCGCTCGAGCGCCGCGGCCAGTTCGCTTCGCCCGGGCAGGAACACGCGCTCGCACGCCACGTCGTCGAGGTCGTTGAACAGACGGTAGACCGTCTGGAAGCCCAGGTTGGACATGCCGACCCAGTACGTGTTCGGGAACGCGAGCGCGACGCGGAGCCGGCCGGCGTGCGGCTTGCGCACGTAACCGACTTCACGCTCGAGGAGGCGTGATGATTCGTCGCGGCGGGAAGCCTTGCCCATGCGTCTGTGCGCCATCACCCGGCGCCCGCGCCTCGCCGGCGCCCGCGCTCCAGCATCTCGCGCTCAGGCGGCGGCGCTCGAAGATGCCGTGGGTGTACGCACTGTACCACGAGGCCGGGGTCAGGCCTGTTTCACCCGCCGCATGAAGGCCGGCACCTCGAGGCCCTCGGCCGCGTCACCCTCGGCGGCCGCCGCAGCGTCGAGGCCCGCCGACGAATCGATGGTCAAGGCCAGCGGCACCCCGACCGCCGGCGCGGCGACACCGACACCGTGCCGCCGGGCGATGGTCAGGCGCGAGGCTCCGTCGCCGTTCAGCCACGACGTGTAGTTGCCGAGGTCCACCGGCGTATGGCCGGCGCTGCCGGGCACGACGGCCCGGGCTCCCGGCCGATCGAAGCCGGTGGCGATCACGGTGAGCTTCACCTGGCCGTCGAGCGTCGGGTCGATGACGGCGCCGAAGATGATGTTCGCCTCCTCGTGGGCGGCCTCATGGATGATGGTCGACGCCTCGTGGACCTCGACCAGCGACAGGTCCGATCCGCCGGTGACGTTGATGATCACGCCCCGCGCGCCGTCGATGGACGCGTCCTCGAGGAGGGGGCTCGAAATCGCCTTTCTGGCGGCGTCCACGGCCCGCGTCTCGCCGTAGCCGATGCCGGTGCCCATCACGGCGACGCCCATGCCGGTCATGATCGTCTTCACGTCGGCGAAATCCAGATTGATCAGGCCGGGCAGCAGGATGAGGTCCGAGATGCCCTGGATGGCCTGGCGCAGCACCTCGTCGACGGCGGCAAACGCGTCGAGCAGCGGCGTCTTGCGGTCGATCGTGCCCAGCAGGCGCTCGTTGGGGATCGTGATGACGCTGTCGACGCAGTCGCGCAGCTCCTCGAGCCCGCGCTCCGCCTGGATGGCGCGCTTGCGTCCCTCGAACGTGAACGGCCGGGTCACCACGGCGATGGTCAGCGCCCCGAGTTCGCTCGCGAGGCTGGCGATGACGGGCGCGGCGCCGGTGCCGGTACCGCCGCCGAGGCCCGCGGTGACGAACACCAGATCGGCGCCGTCGATGGCCTGGATGAGCTTGTCGGTGTCCTCGAGCGCGGCGTGCCGTCCGACGGAGGGGTCGGCGCCCGCGCCGAGGCCCTTGGTGAGCTTCTCGCCGAGCTGCACCTTCACCGACGCCGCGTTCATGCGGAGCGCCTGGACGTCGGTGTTGGCGACGATGAACTGCACTCCATCGAAGCCTTCACGCACCATGCGGTTCACGGCGTTGCTGCCGCCGCCGCCGACGCCGATCACCTTGATACGCGCGCCGGCATGCGACGCGTCGTCCATCATCATCCTGAACGGCGCTGCGGCCGCACGTGAACCGGCTGAGGGCTGGTTGTCGATCGGGTTCGGCATCGATGGTCTCCACGCTTCGAAAGTCCACGGTGTCTAGAAGAATTCCTTGAACACACCCTTGACGAGTTCGGTCAGCCGGCCGATCCCGCGGCCGGAGGCCTGGGCTCCCTCGTGGGCGCGCAGGCGGTGCGCGCGCAGGAGCAGTCCCACGGCGGTCGCGAACGACGGGTTCCCGACGTGGTCGGCCAGCCCGCCGAGGCCCGCTGGCGCGCCGCGGCGCACGGGCATGTCGAAGATCTGCTCCGCGATCTCGACCATGCCGCCGAGGTTGGCGCCGCCGCCGGTGAGCACGATGCCGGAGTTGAGCGACTTCTCGTAGCCCGCGCGGTGAATCTCGTCCCACACGAGGTGGCACATCTCCTCGGCGCGCGGCTGCAGCACCTCGGACAGGATGCGCCGCGCCAGCGTGCGGGGCGCCCGGCCGCCGACGCTGGCCACGTCCATGGTGTCGTCGTCGCCGACCATGGACGACAGGGCGCAGCCGCAGCGGCGCTTCAGCGTCTCGGCCTCCGGGATCGGCATGCGCAGGCCGACGGCGATGTCGCTCGTGAAGTGATCGCCGCCGAGGGGCACCACGGCGGTGTGCCAGAGGAACCCGCGCTCGAAAATCGCGAGGTCGGTCGTGCCGCCGCCGATGTCGACCACGGCCACGCCGAGTTCCTTCTCGTCGGGCGTCAGCACGGCCTCGCTCGCCGCGAGCTGCTCGAGCACCGACTCCTGCACGTTGACACCGGCCTTGTTGACGCAGCTCACGATGTTCTGCGTGGTCGTCGCGCCGCCGGTCACGATGTGGACGTTGACCTCGAGGCGGGCGCCGGTCATCCCGATCGGGTTCCCGATGCCGTCCTCCTCGTCGACGACGAAATCCTGGGGCAGCACGTGCAGGATCTCGCGGCCTCCGGGCAGGCTGACGGCCCTGGCCGCGTCGATGGCGCGCCGGACGTCGTCGCGCGTGATCTCGCGGTTGCGGCCGGCAACGGCCACCACGCCCCGGCTGTTGAAGCCTTTGATGTGCGTCCCGGAGAGCGACACGTAGGCGTTGTCAATCTCGATCCCCGCGGTGAGTTCGGCGGCCTCCACGGCCTTCCGGATCGACTCGACCGCGGCTTCCTGGTTCACCACGGCGCCGCGGCGGATGCCCTGCGACTCGGCCACGCCCAGCCCGATGATCTCGATCTCGCCGTTGCCCATGACCTCGCCGACGATGGCCGCCACTTTCGACGTCCCGAGATCGAGCCCGACCAGGTGCCGCTCTTTTCGTCCCACGATTCCCCCACGCTACCGTGTCAGCCCGGCGCCCGCGTTCCTGGCGGGCCGCGCGCCGGCCGTCTGTGCCCTGGCGCCGGCCGTCGCCGCGACGCCAACGTAGACGCGCTCGCCGAAGCGCACATCCACGTAATCGATGTCCGGCACCTGCTCCCGAAGCGCCGCCTGCAGGCGGACGTACGAGTCGAGGCGCCCGGCGAACTCCGTCTCGCCGAGGCGCACGATGGCCGGGTCGCCGTCGAGAATCACGCGCACGTCGTGCGGATGGCCGGCGTCGATCTGCGACACGAGCCGCGCAAGGTCGGGCCGCGCGCGAAGCTCGGACATCAGCCGCGAGACGAGCTGGCTCCGCGTGCGGTCGACTTCCGGCGGCGCCGACACGGGCGTCACGATCATGCCGTCGATGATCGGCAGGTCGCAGTCCGCGTACCGCGGCCCGTACTCGTCGATGACCGTGCCGGCCGCGTCGACGAGAAACAGGTACCCTCCGGCGCGCGCGATGCCCATCGGCACCCGCTCGCGCAGCTCGACCAGGATCGTGCCGGGCAGGCGGCGGCGGAGCGTCGCGTCGGCCACCCACGCGGAGGCGAGCAGTTTCGAGCGCCAGCGATCGAGGTCGACCGCCAGCAGGCCCTGGCCGGTCATCCCCTCGAGCAGGGCGGCGACCTCGCCGGCGTGCACCCGCTGGTTGCCGACGACCTGGATGTGCTGCACGCGAAGCCACGGGAGGTCGACAGCGGCCGTCGCGGCCCAGAGGCCGGCGCCCGCGAGCAGGCCCGCCAGCGCCGCCACCTTCACGACGCGCCACAGCGGGCGCGCGCGCGGGTGCCGCCGTCTGGTGGCGAGCATCGGGCTGCGGCGGAAACGGCGATCGGCCGGCGCGGTGACGGACATGTCAGCTCCGCCCTTTCTCGCGACGGCCCAGGGCCTCGAGCACCCGTGGGCCGACGGTGCCGATGGACCCGGCGCCCAGGGTGATGACGGCGTCACCCGGCTGCGCCAGCGACATCACGGCGCCGACCACCTCGTCGATCGTGCGGGCCAGGTGCAGGCGGCCCGCGAGCGGCACCGTGATGGCCTCGGCAAGCGCCTCGACGGTCACGCCGGGGATGGGATCCTCGCCCGCGGCGTAGATGTCCGCGAGCACGAGCTCGTCGGCCCCGGCGAGCGCCGGGCCGAAGCGGTCCATCAGCCTGGCGGTGCGCGAATAGCGGTGCGGCTGGAACGCGACAATCAGCCGGCGGCCGAGCGCGGCCCGCGCCGCGTCGAGCACCGCGCGAATCTCGGTCGGGTGATGGCCGTAGTCGTCAATGACCAGGACGCCGGCCGCCTCGCCGAGGCGCTGGAACCGGCGGTCAGCGCCGCGGAACCCCGCGAGCGCGCCGGAGACCGTGCCGGCGTCGATGCCCAGTTCGAGGCCGACGGCCACGGCGGCGAGGGCGTTCAGCAGGTTGTGGCGGCCCGGCACCGACAGGCGCAGCGTGCAGAGCGGCGACGTCGGCTGCGCCCGCAGCCCGACGGCGTCCTTCAGGCCCGCGCCCGGAACGACCCGGCACGCCCAGGTGTCGCCGGCCTGCATCACGCCGGTGCCGACGACGTCGGCGTCGGCGGCGTCGAGGCCGTACGTGATCACGCGGCGCGTCATGCGCGGAACGAGGCCCCGGACGTGCGGGTCGTCGAGACAGGCCACGACGGCGCCGTAGAACGGCACCTTGTTGGCGAAGTCGAGGAACGACTGGCAGAGATCGTCGAAGTCGCGGTACGCCTCGAGGTGCTCCTCGTCGATGTTCGTCACAACGGCGATCGTCGGTGTCAGCCGCAGGAACGACCGGTCGCTTTCGTCGGCCTCCACCACCATGTACTCGCCGCGGCCGAGGCGGGCGTTGCTGCCGAAGGCGGAGAGCTTGCCGCCGATCACCGCCGTCGGGTCCAGCCCGGCCCGTTCGAGCACGAGCGCCACCATCGACGTGGTCGTCGTCTTGCCGTGCGCGCCGGCCACGGCGATGCCGGACCGCAGCCGCATCAGCTCCGCGAGCATCTCGGCCCTCGGAATCACCGGAATGCGGCGCCGGCGGGCGTCGGCGAGTTCGGGGTTGTCGGGCCGCACGGCCGACGAGTAGACCACCACTTCCGCGTCCCCGACGTGCGCGGCGTCGTGCCCTTCGGCCACGCGGACCCCGAGGCCCCGGAGCCGCTCGGTGGCCTCGGACGCTTTCAGGTCGGATCCGCTGACGGCATAGCCGAGGTTCGAGAGCAGCTCGGCGATGCCGCTCATCCCGATCCCGCCTATCCCGACGAAGTGCACGCGCTGCGTGCGGCCAAGCACCATGCTTCCTCTAGTTCGTGGCCGAGGCGCGCTGCGAGATGTTCAGCAGCACGCCCATGCCGGCCAGGCTGATGATGAGCGACGATCCGCCGGCGCTGACGAACGGGAGCGTGAGGCCCTTGGTCGGGAGCAGACCCAGCACCACGCTCATGTTGACGAACGCCTGCACCGCGATCATGGCGGTGAGGCCCAGGGCGAGCAGCGAACCGAACGCGTCCGGCGCGCGCGACGCGGTCCTCAGCCCGCGCCACGTGATCAGGCAGAAGCACACCAGCAGGACCGTGGCCCCCACCAGGCCCAGCTCCTCCGAGACGACGGCGTAGATGAAGTCGGTGTGCGGGTAGGGCAGGTAGCCGAGCTTCTGCACGCTGTAGCCCAGCCCGTTCCCCGTCAGGCCTCCCGACCCGACGGCGATGAGTGACTGCACCAGCTGGTACCCGGAGTCCTCCCGGTCCGCCCACGGGTCCAGGAAGGCCGTGAGCCGGCGGACACGGTAGTCGGAGAACAGCGCCGCGGCGGCGACGACGGGCACGATGCCGAGGGCGCCCGGCGCGATGAACCGCCAGGGCAGGCCCGCCGTGAACACCATCACGGCCACGATGACCAGCAGGACGACGGAGCTGCCGTAGTCCGGCTGGCGCATGATGAGGGCCAGCATCGGCACGAGGACGACCGCGATCGGGCCGATGGCGTACCTGGGTTCGCCGATCCGGTCCATGCGCCGTTCGAGCACCGCCGCGGTGAACAGGATGAGCGCGAGCTTGGCGAGTTCCGACGGCTGGATTCCCACGCCCGCCACCGCGAACCAGCGCTGGGTGCCGTTGATTTTCGGACCGACGATCAGCACGGCCACCAGGGCGACGAGCGTGATCCCGACGAGCCCGAGAATCAGGCGGGGGTCGCGGTAGCGCACGTAGTCGACCCGCATCGCCACGAACATCGTCAGCAACCCCATGGCGGCGAACACGAGCTGCTTTGCCAGGTAGGCATTCGGCCGGCCGGGTCCCCCTCCCGCCATGAGGTTCGAGGCGCTGTAGACCATCACGACGCTGACGGCGACCAGCAGCAGCGTCGTGAGGAACAGCACCCGATCGCTTTTCAGCTTGCGTGCCATGTGTGCGAAACCCTAAAGTCTTCCGCCGTGTGCACCGACAAAGGAAGCGGCGCCGGACGGCCCGGCGTTCTTGGAAGCGGCTTCATCACCCGTTCTCGCGGCACACCCCATCCGCCGCCCGCAGGTTATGAAACCGGTCCATGTGTGTGAGCCGTCAGCAGTCATCAGTCGGATCCTGGGCATGGACACCAGCTCCCCGCGCGGGGCCGCGCGGGGTCCCAGCAGCCAGCTCCATGCCGCGCGGAGCCGACTGACGACTGCTCACGGCTCACACTCGCCTGTACGCGCGCCTTCCCCTCCCGTCACCTCCCGCCGCAGAGCGGCCACCTCGGCCTTGAAGGCCCGGCCGCGCGCGGCGTAGTCCTCGAACATGTCGAAGCTGGCGCACGCGGGGGCCAGCAGCACGCTGCCCCCGGGCGATGCGGCCGCCACGGCCGTGCGCACGGCCTCGGCCATCGAGGCAGCCATCGTCACATCGGCCGCCCCGTCGAACGCGTCCTGCATCAGCGGCGCGGATTCGCCAATCGCCACCACCGACGCGCCCCGCGACGCGAGCGCGGGCCGCAGCAGCCGGAGGTCGCCGCCCTTGAAGCGGCCGCCCATGATGACCACCAGGCCGCGGCCGAACGTCTCGATGGCCTGCCTGGCCGCGTCGATGTTGGTGGCCTTCGAGTCGTTGACGAACCGGACGCCGCGGATCTCGTCGACCAGCTCCATGGCGTGCTCGAGGCCGGCAAACGACGCGCTGGCCCCGGCCACCGCCTCACAGCCGGCGCCCACCGCGCGAGCGATGGCCGCCGCCGCCAGGACGTCGGCCAGCAGGTGCGGCCCGACCAGCCGCACGGCGCTCGTCTGCACGAGCCTGGTGTCCCCTGCCGGGCCGCGCTCCACGATCCAGCCGCCGGCCACGGTGATGCCCGCGTCGATGTGCGCATCCCGTGCGAAACGCACGACCCTGGCCCGGCCCGCGGCGGCCATGGCGAGCGCCCGCGCGTCGTCGGCATTCGCCACACTGATGTCGCGATCGGTCTGCCTCGCAAAGATGCGCGCCTTCGCGGCGGCGTACTCCTCGACGGTGGCATGACGATCCAGATGGTCGGCGGTCAGGTTCAGCAGCGCCGCGATCCAGGGGTGGAACGTGTCCGTGGTCTCGAGCTGGAAGCTGCTCACCTCGACGACGTGCACCGTCTCGGCCGTCGACAGGGCCACGTGGCTCGCGAGCGGGGTGCCGATGTTGCCGCCGACCAGCACCCGCACGCCCGCGGCCTCGAGCATCCGCCCGGTGAGCGCCGTCGTTGTCGACTTCCCTTTCGTGCCGGTGATGGCCACCACGCGCCCGCGCAGCCATCGCGACGCCAGCTCCACTTCGCCGATGATCGGCACGCCCGCCGCCCGCGCCGCCGCGACCGCCGGCTGGTCGAAGGGCACACCCGGGCTGATGACGACGAGATCCGAGCCGGTCAGGAGGCCCTCGGGATGCGAGCCGAGCGCGAGCGAGACACCGATGGCGGAGAGCTCCGCGGCCGCGTCGAGCGCCGGACGGAGGTCGGTCAGCGTCACGCCGGCGCCGCGCTCGACGAGCAGGCGCGCGGCGGCCACGCCGCTCGCGGCCCCGCCGACCACCGCCACGCGTGTTCCGCGAACCGTGAACTCGCTCATCTCGACCTGCTGCCTGCGCGTTGCCGCCGCCGCGAGGCTCACGCCCCGGCCGCCTTGACCCGATCTGCCACGGCGTCGGTGCGGACGCCGCGGGATCCCTTCACCAGCACCACGTCGCCCGGGCGCAGCATGGGGACGAGGAGGTCGGCCGCGGCCTCGCTCGTGCCGACGTGCCGCACCGCCGCCGCCGGCATCCCCGCGGCGACGGCCGCGGTCGCCATGGCGACCGCCGGCGCGCCGCCCACCGTCACCAGGTGCGTCAACCCGGCGTGCGCCGCCGCGCGGCCGCACGCCTCGTGCAGGGCGGTGGCCTGCCCGCCCAGCTCGAGCATCTCGCCGAGCACCGCGAGCCGCCGCGAGCACCCGCGCTCGGCCGCCAGGGCTTCGAGCGTGCGCTGCAGCGCCTGCGGATTCGAGTTGTACGAGTCGTCAACCAGCGTGACGCCGGACGCGAGGCGCCACACCTCGCCGCGTCGCGCCGCGGGCCGGATCGCGGCGAGGCGTTCGACCATGGCGCCGAGCGGCACGCCGTACTCGCCCGCCACCGCCATGGCGGCAAGGGCGTTGGCGAGGTGCCCGCGCCCGAGGAGCGGCACGTCGACGGCGGACGTGCCCCACGGCGTGGTCACCATCGCGTGCGTGCCGGCAAGCCCGCGGTCGATCACGCCGGCCGCCGACACACCGGCCGGTACGCCGATCCCGAAGGTCATGACACGCGCCGGCGCCGGCGTCACCCTCGCCATCACGAGGGGGTCGGCGGCGTTGGCGACCACCAGCGACTCCGGCGTAGCGCCCTCGAGGATCTCGGCCTTGGCGTCGGCGATGGCGTCCAGCGACGCGAAGAACTCCGAGTGGACCTCGGCCACCAGCGTCCAGACGCGCACGTCGGGCTCGGCGAGATCCACGAGCACGCGGATCTCTCCCGCGTGGCTCATCCCCAGTTCGACCACCGCAATCTCGGGGCCGTGGCGGAGCTCGAGCAGCGAGAGCGGCAGCCCGATGTGGTTGTTGAAGTTGCCCTGGTTGCGGAACACGCGGTAGCGCGCCAGGAGCAAATCGGCGGTGATCTCCTTCGTCGTGGTCTTCCCGGCGCTGCCGGTGATCGCCACCACCTGCGCGCCAGACGCGCGCCGGACGTGCTTCGCCAGGCGCTGCAGGGCGCGCGTCGTGTCGTCGACCTGCACGGCCACGACCGCGGCGCCCGTCGGCTGCGGCAGCGCCGAGGGATCGGAGACGACCACCCCTGCGGCCCCGGCCCGGAGGGCCTCGCCGACGAACCGGTGGCCGTCGAGCCGCTCCCCGATGATCGCCACGTAGATGTCGCCGGCCCGCAGCGTGCGCGAGTCGATCGACACGCCGCCGATCACGGCGCCGGCGGGCCCGGCGACGAGCGATCCCGCCATGGCCGCGGCCGCCTGCGCGGCGGTGAGCCGCACGGCGGCGGGCGCGCTCATGACGCCCTCCGCATGCGCCGCCGCTCGAGCGCGAGCCGGGCTTCGCTCACATCGTCGAACGGGAGCACGCGATCGCGGATGACCTGGTACTTCTCGTGACCCTTCCCGGCGATGACCACGACGTCGCCCGGGCCGGCCTCGGCGACGGCGCGGTCGATAGCCGCGCGGCGGTCCGCCAGCCGCCACCAGCGCAACCCGACGCTCGTGGTCGATGCCGCGCCCCCGGCAGGCCGGCCGCGGTCCTGCGGCGGCGCGAAGCCGAGTTCGATTTCGTCGATGACGCGATCGGGATCCTCGGAGCGCGGGTTGTCCGAGGTGAGCCCCACCGTGTCGCTCAGGCGCGCGGCGACGGCGCCCATCAGCGGGCGCTTGCTCCGGTCGCGGTCGCCGCCGCAGCCGAACACGGTGGTGAGGCGCGCGGCGGCGATCGGCCGCACCGCCTCGAGCAGGTTCTTCAGCGCGTCGTCGGTGTGGGCGTAGTCGACAATGACCGTGACGTCGTCGCCGGGCAGGGACACGATCTGGAAACGGCCCGGCACCGACGTGACGCCCGCGAGTCCCGCCTCGATGGCCTGCGCCGGCAGTTCGAGGGCCACGCCCGTCGCCACGGCCGCGAGGAGGTTGTACACGTTGAACCGGCCGGCAAGCGGCGACCAGACACGCACGGGGCCCGCCGGCGTGCGCGCGACGAAGGACAGGCCCATGAGCGCGGTCGGCATCGATTCCGGCGTGACGTCGGCGGGCCTGTCCACCGCGTAGGTCACGCAGCGGGGCAGTTCGGCGGCCAGCACGGCGCCCCGCCGGTCGTCGGCGTTCACCACGGCCGGGGCGCCGCCCGGCAGGAGCTCGAAGAGCCGCCGCTTGGCTGCGAAGTACCGCTCCATGTCGTCGTGGTAGTCGAGATGGTCGCGCGTGAGGTTCGTGAAGACCGCCGCGGCGAAACGGGTGCCGTCGACGCGCTGGAGCGCGAGCGCATGCGAGGAGACCTCCATGGCGCACGCCCCGCAGCCGGCGTCGAGCATCTCGCGCAGCATCCGCTGCACGTCGGGAGCCTCGGGCGTGGTCCGCGCCGCGTCGCGCACGTCGCTGCCGACCCGGTACTGCACCGTGCCCATCAGGCCGCACGGGATGCCGGCGGCCTCGATCGCCGCATGCACGAGGTACGACGTGGTGGTCTTGCCGTTGGTGCCGGTGATGCCGACCACGCGCATCCGTCGGCTCGGATGGCCGTGGAAGTGCGAGGCGAGGAGCGCGAGTGCCAGACGCCCGTCGCTGACGGTGATCCACGGGACCGGGCACCCCTCCGGGGCGCCGGTCTCGGCGACAACGGCCGCGGCGCCTTTCGCGATGGCCTGCCCGGCGAAGGCGGCGCCGTCCGCCTGGGCCCCTTTCAGCGCGACAAACAGCGCCGACGGCGACACCGCCCGGGAGTCGTATGCGATGGACCCGACAGTCGTGTCCGGCACCGCTGCCCCGTCTCCGGGGGTTGCCGGCCGCGCCCGCAGCCCGCTCTCGTCGAGCACGGTGAGGAGCGCACCCAGTGTCATGGGAGCTCGGGCGACTGTCCGGGCGCCTGTACGACGCGGCCGAGCCACAGGTGGCATGGACGCCAGGGGTCGATCGCTGCGCCGGCGTCGGGATCCTGGGCGATGACGACGCCGTCCCCGGTCAACCGCGCCACGAGCCCGAGCCGCGCGAGCCGGCGCGCGGCTTCGCGCGCCCCGAGGCCGCGAACGTCGGGAACCGTGGGCGACCCGGTCACGACGCTGAACTGCGGCGGGCCCGCCGCGGCCCTCGTGCGGACAACCTCGGAGGACCAGGCGCCCGCCGCCGACGCCTTCAGCAGCACGGGGGGAATGGGGTTGATCGTCGGCGCCACGCCCGCCTGCCGGAGCGCCACCTCCGCGATGCGCTGGAAGATCGGCGCCGCCACCGAGCCGCCATAATGCGAACCGGCGCGCGGGGTGTCGACGACCACGAGAATCGTGAACGCCGGATCGCGCGACGGCACGAACCCGACGAACGACGCGTGATAGTCGGTCTGCGAGTAGCGCTTGTTGACGATCTTGCTGGCCGTGCCCGTCTTGCCCGCCACCGTGTAGCCGGGCACCTGCGCGGGCTTGCCCGTGCCGTCCAGGACGACCTGCTCCATGATCGCCACCAGCGTGGCGGCCGTCTCGGGGCTGACCGTCCTACGGAGGTCGCGCGGCGCGACTTCCGTGCGTG
>Ga0105097_10001288_pt1 | contig 11974 bp, 5 predicted proteins | sample PPLLak12cMay2015_FD_87035 | JGI IMG/M metagenome (GOLD analysis project Ga0105097, IMG submission 87035) | Freshwater sediment microbial communities from Prairie Pothole Lake near Jamestown, North Dakota, USA - PPLs Lake P7 Core (1) Depth... | ecosystem: Environmental > Aquatic > Freshwater >... | reverse complement strand
TCCGCCATCTTGTCCTGCAGCACTTGCTCGATTTTCTCGCTGCGCGCGCCGTTCTCGCGCTGGGCGGCGGCGCTCTGTTCCCTCGATGCGGCGCAGCTCGGTTTCCAGGTGGTTGCGCAACTCGGTGAAGCGCGAGGCCTCGGCACTGTCGGCCAGTTCGCGGTGGCTCTTTAACTGCTTCGCATATCGGCGTGTCTCCAGGATCACGCCTGCCTGCTGGAACACGATGTACACGAGGAACAGCGCGGTGACGACGCTGGTGACTATGAGCATGATCAGGCCCAGCGGCGCGTTGACTTCGGCAAAGCCCAGGTTCAGCGCCGTTGGCGCGTTGAACACGGACCAGTTCAGGAATGCGAACAACGCCAGTGCTGCCAGCACGGCGATGACGATCAGGGCTCGGTAGGTCATGAATTCAACTGCGTTGTGGTGGGAATCGATCGTTTCAGTATCGCCAACGGATCGATTGGCTCGTCCAGCAGCGGCACGACGAACACGCTGTGCGTCGGCAGCGCAGTCCAGTCAAGCGCTGTGGAGGGCCGCAACAGCTGTGCGTTGGGCAGTTCATCATGCAACGCATCCAGTGCGGCCTGCGGATCCTTGCGGATGAACACGAAACGCATCGTACGGCCCTGGCGCGACAGGCAAAGCTCCGCGCGCGGCCAATGCGACGGTAGGCACGGCGTGACCGACAGCTGCCGCGCGCCGAGTTGCAAGCCGAAGATCGATTCGACGGCCGCACGGTGCAGCCAGGCCGCCGCCCCGGTGTACCAGCTCCAGCCGCCGCGCCCGACGTAGGGTGCCTGGGTATAAACGTCGCCGGCCACCGCATAGGGCTCGATGCCGTAGGTCGGGCCCAGCGTGGCGTGGCGTGCTCGATGGGCCGGGCTTAGGTACTTGAAGTAGCGATAGGCGACGTCCGGGTCGGGCACTTCGGCGGGCGAAGACTTGGCCAGCGTGGCCTGGAAACGGGCCTGCGCCATCAGTGCCCAGACGCCGGCATGGGAGTACTGGCCGCCGTTCTCGCGCACGCCCGGCGGATAGGCCTGGATGTAGCCGGCACTCGGCTGCGCATGCTGCAGCGGTGGCTCGAGTAGCTTGACCAGGCCAGCCTCGTGGTCCACTAGGTGGCTGTCGGCGGCGGCCAGTGCCATGCGTTGCAGCGAGCGCGGCGCTACGCCGGACAGCACAGACCAGGCCTGCGCAATCAGGTCGATGCGGCCTTCGGTGTTGGCCGCCGAACCCAGCGGCTGGCCATCGTCGAAGAAGGCCCGCTTGAACCACTGCCCGTCCCAGGCCGTGCCGTTCAGCGCGGCCGTCCAGCCCAGTGCAGCGCGTTCCCAGCGCTGTGCCCGGTCCGGCTCGCCGCGCGCACGGGCCCGCGGCGCGAAGTCGGCCACGATGGTGCACAGGAACCATCCCAGCCAGACCGATTCACCGCGCCCTTCGATGCCGACGCGGTTCATGCCGTCGTTCCAGTCGCCGCTGCCCATCAACGGCAGGCCGTGCACCCCTACGCGCAGGCTGCGGTCGATGGCGCGGGCCGCATGTTCGTACACCGAGGCCTTCTGCGCGCTGACAGCCGGCGCGTAGTAGGCGTCCTCGGCACCTTCGGGGATCGCGGCCCCTTCGATGAAGGGCACCGTTTCGTCGAGCAGTTTCAGGTCGCCGGTGGCGTGCAGGTAGTGGCTGGTGGCAAAGGCCAGCCACAACAGGTCGTCGGAGAAATGCGTGCGCACGCCGGCACCGCCCGGTGCATGCCACCAGTGCTGCACGTCGCCTTCGGGAAACTGGCGCGACGCGGCGACCAGGATCTGTTCGCGCAGCATGTCCGGCGCGGCCCACGACAGCGCCATCGCGTCCTGCAGCTGGTCACGAAAGCCGCTGGCGCCCCCCGCCTGGTAGAAGCCGGCCTTGGCCCACAGCCGGCACGACACCGTCTGGTACAGCAGCCAGCGGTTGACCAGCGCGTCGAACAGCGGGTCGGGCGTGCGCACGCTTGTCGCGCCCAGCAGAGCACCCCAATGCTCGCGCACCCGGCCCAGCCGCTTCACGGCGTTGACCGTGGCCGCAGTGGTGGCCAGCCGGCGCGCGGCACCGGGATTCTCGGCATAACCCAGCAGGAACACACGCTCGGCCGTGGCTCCGGCGGGCAGGGTCAGTCGGGTGGCCAGCGCGGCGCAGGGGTCCAGGCCGCTGCCCTGACACTGACCCAGGTGGTCGGGCAGCACCAGGCGGCCACGTGCGTCAAACAGTTCGCGGCGATCGCAGCTCCAGTCTTCGGCCTCGTCGGCATCGCCGGCCAGCGCGAAGAAGGCCGTACCGTCGCCGAAACCGGCAGCGCGCTCGCGCTGCGTGCACAGCAGCGCGGTCAGGCGACGCTCGACGCCGATCAGGGTCCCGGCTTCGTACGCCGCCGGCAGGCGCTGTCGATACAGAGCAGTGTGCACCGTACCGCGGTCGGCGCGGTTCGCACCCATCATCCATTCGGCAATGCCGGCGATGCGAAGATGCAACGTGCGGTGTCCGCGGTTCACCAGGCGCAGCCGCACCTGCTTGACCGCACTGTCCGGGTCCACGCACCACGACACGTTCACCTGAAGGCTGCCACGGTGGTGGCTGATCACGGTGTAGCCTTGGCCGTGGGCCACACGGTAGCCCGAAGCCGCGACGCCGAGCCCGGCGCGCGGACCCGCGGCCACCTGCCACAGCGCATGGCTGCGACGGTCCTGGATCAGGAAGCACTCGCTGGCTGGGTCGGCCACCGCGTCGTTAGACCAGGCGGTGAGCTGGTTCATGCGGCTGTTCACCGCCCAGGTGTAGCCGCCGCCGGCTTCGGAGATCTGCGCACCGAAATGCGGGTTGGACAGCACGTTGATCCAGGGTCGCGCCGGGCGCTGCGCGTCGCTGACCTCGAAGCGGAACTCGCCGGACTCGGCCACGAACTTGCCCTGCGACGGTGACGCGGCGGCGGCCGTGGCCACGCTGTCGGCCAGAGCCGTGGTCGACACCTCGAGGCGCTGCTCCAGCGCCACCTCGTGTTCGGTGATCCAGGCCTGCACATGGTGCAGCAGCGAGCGGCCGTCGGCATGCAGATGCAGGCGCGCCAGGCTCCGCAGCGTGGACAGTTCGTCGTCGGACAGCTCGTCGCGGCGCAGCACGTGCAAGGCGGTGGCCACCAGCCCAGGCTGGGCCGCGATTTCCGACGCATGGCGTTCGCGCAGCGCCAGCAGTTCGCGCTGCAGTGCCAGCTGGTAGGACGCGGCCTCGCTGTTGACCACCACCAGGTCGCAGGCAATGCCACCCCAGGACCACAGGCGCAGCCCCTGGGCCAACGAGCGCAGCAGCCCCAGGTCCTGCATCGCGCCGGCCGACACCAGCAGCATCGGCCGATCGCCAGAGATGCCGAAGCGCCACAACAGCCGCCGGTCGCAGACCTCGGCTGCGTCGGTGTGGCGCGAGCCGGACAGCGGCCGCGTCAGGCTCAGCACCAGGGCTGTGCTCAGCGTCTGGATCGCGGCGAAGGTCTCGGCGCTGACCCGCAGCGTGCGCAGGCGGATGCCGGCCAGCGTGGCCGACATCAGCGAGGCACGTTGCACGTGGCTGGGTTGACGGTATTTGTCGATCACCGCACGCAAGGTGCCGTCGTTGTCGCTGGCCGCCGTGGCAAAGATCAGCCGGGCCTTGGCCAGCGGTGCGATGCGCAGCCGCACGGCCATGGCGCACACCGGATCCAGCCCCGTGTCCAGCGCCTGTGGCGCGTCGGCGATGGCCGCGGGCAGGTCGAAGTCGGCCAGCGGCTGGCTGGCGTCGCGGTTGCGGCCCAACCAGCGCTGTCGGTCGGTCAGCACGCACAGGCCCTGCACCTGGGCATCGCTGTCGGCCAGGAAGTGGGCCACGCGCAGCGCAGCTTCAGTGGGCAGGCGCGGCTTGCGCTCGAACCACAGCGCCTGTTGCGCTGCCTGCCATTCGGCGCGTACGAACAGATTCATGAACGCGGGATGGGCCTCGTCGGCGCGGGCGTCCGACAGCGTCACGTCGAAGGCCGAGAGCAGCTCGATCTCCAGCGTGCGTTCGCCCAGGTTGCTGATCTCGACCTGACGGAACTCGATGTCGTCCTCCGGGCTGACCCAGACCGTGGTGTGGGCCTGCACGCCGGACCAGGCCGCATCGAAGCAGACGCGGTCGGCGTGGAAGGTACTGTGGTAATGGGCCGCCGGGTCGGGCGCCGGATGCTGCGTGATCGACACCGGGTGCGCCGGCGCGTCCTTGCGCGCGCCCTGCGGCCAGCGCAGGTAAAAGAAGCTGCCGTGCGCATCGCGCAGCGCGTCGTCGCGCCAGCGGGTCAGTCCGGTCTCGCCCCAGCGGCTGAAGCCGGCACCGTTGGCGCGCAGCGACACGCCATAGCGGCCGTTGGACAGCAGGTGGGTCGGCTCCACCGCCGCAGCGCCGGGCTGCACCTCGCGCAGCAGGCCCGAAGCACGCCGCTCGCGCACCGGGGCCGGCGGCGCGACCGTCGGTGCAGACAGGACCGAGACCTCGCGCGGCGTGCGTTCGTGCAACAGCGAGCCCACGGCATCGATCAGCGCACTGTGGCTGCCCCAGCGTTGGGCGACGCCGTCCAGCAGCACATTGCCCAATGCCACGATGCTCATGCCCTGGTGGTGCGCCATGAAGGTCTGCACCAGCGTGAACGGCGCGGTGTCGGCCTGGCGTGCCGCCGTGAAGTCCACCGCCTCGATGAAGCCATAGCGCGCACGAGCGCCTAGCGCCTGCAGTGCATGGAAGTTGCGGCTGGCGCGGCGCACGGCAATCTGCGCTGCCAGCGCGGTGGCGTAAGGCGCGATCACCAACTCCTCGCTGGGGGTGCGCCGCAACGCCAGGCGGGGCACGCCCTGCGGCGCGTACTGGTAGGCCAGCGTGTGGTCGCTCCCGGCATAGGCGCACTCGGAGATGCCCCAGGGCACCTGGTGGGCCGCGGCAAAGGCGATCTGCTCGCGCAGCGCGGCTCGGTGGGCCTGTTCCAGCACGCTGCCCTGCGGCTCGTCGAGCACCAGCGTGGGCATCAGGTACTCGAACATCGAGCCCGACCAGGAGCGCAGCCCCGCATCGGCGCCCATAGCGAAAAAGGGGCGGCCTAGCGATGCCCAGTGCCGTACCGGCACGTCGCCCTTGGCCACCGCGAACAGGCTGGTCAGGCGCGACTCCGACGCCAGCAGGTCGTAGAAGCCGGAATCGAGCGCCTGCTCGGCGACTCGGTAGCCAATGTGGAACAGGTGGCGCCCTCGGTGGTACAGGAAGCCGAAGTCGGCCTGCGCCGCCAGCTGTTGGCAGCTGCGGGCCAGGGAGCGCAGGCGGCACGACGCGTCGGCCGCCGCGCCGCTGGCCTGCGCCTGCAGGTCGAGTGCGGCCGAGCGCCGTGTGGCACGATGGTCGGCCAGGCACCAACGCAGTTCGTCCCGCCGCTCGGCGGACAGCCTTTGGCGAGAGGCCAGCAGCGGTGCCAGCCGCGCTCTGGAGGCCGCCAGCGCGCGGTGCCCCGAGGTGGGGTCGAAGGGTGCCTCGGCCAGATCCAGGCAGGCCTGCGCCAGTGCGAGCAGGTGGCCGCAGAAGTTGCCGCTGTCGACGGTGGACACATAGGCCGGCAGCAGCGGCGCGCCGCTGGCGGTGTCATACCAGTTGAGCAGGTGGCCGCGGTGCTGGGGCAAGGTAGCCACCGTGGCCAGCGTGGCCTGCAGTCGCGCCAGCAGCTCCTGGGTGCCGATCCAGCCGAACTGCCGCGCGATGGCCACGCTCAGCAGGTACAGGCCGATGTTGGTGGGCGAGGTGCGGCGCGCCAGCATGTCGTGCGGTGCGGTCTGCAGGTTGTCCGGCGGTAGGTGCCGGTCCTGCGCTGTGACGCAGCGCTCGAAATAGCGCCAGGTGTCGCGTGCAATGCCTTCCAGGTACATGCTGTCTGTCGCCGCCAGCGCGGGCCCGCGCAGCCGCCTGCGCGGCCGGCTGACCCACCAGGTCCACACCGGCGACAGGCCCCACAGCGTGCACAGCCCCAGGGACCAGGCCGGATACGGCGTGCTGGCGGCGACCAGGCCGAGCAGCAGCACGGCGGCGGCAAGCGGCTCCTGCCGATGGCGGCGCAGCAGCGGTGCGAAGTCGCGCGCGGCGGAGGCCTGTGCCACCGCGGCAGTGGTCCACTGCAGCAGGTGCCGTCGGCTCACGCCCAGGCGATACAGAGCCCGCACGATCGCATCCGCCGACTGCATTGCCTGTTGCAGCAATTGGGCCAGGTGCCACAGTGCGCCGCACACGGCGCGCAGCAGGTCGGCCCCGGCCTGACGGTAGAAGTGCAGCTTGGCGATGTCATCGCGACTGGGCGAGAAGCCGGCCACCGCGCTGATCATGGGCCCGGTGGCAAAGGCCGCCAGCACCAGCCCCAGTGCGGCCCAGGGGGTCATCCCGTGCCCGGCCAGCGCCATCAGCATCAGCGCCAGCGACAGCGGCGCCACCAGGCTGCGACGCAGGTTGTCGAACATCTTCCAGCGGTGGATGGCGCGCAGTGGGTAGCGCACGCCGTTCAGGATGAAGGGCAGCAGCTGCCAGTCGCCGCGCTCCCAGCGGTGCACGCGCGAGGCGGCGACATCGGCGTGGAAGGGCGCGTCCTCGATGAGCGTGATGTCGCTCAGCGCAGCGCAGCGGGCGAGCGAGCCTTCGAGCAGGTCGTGGCTCAGCACCTGGCCTTCCGGCAGCCGGCCGGCCAGCACCGCCTGCATCGCCTGCACGTCGAGCAGGCCCTTGCCGGTGAAGCTGCCTTCGCCGAACAGGTCCTGGTAGACCTCGGAGCTGGCCGCGCTGTAGGGGTCGATGCCGCACTGCCCGGCAAACAGCCAGTGGTACGGCGTCATCTGTTGCGGCGACGGCAAGGGCGTGACGATACGCGGCTGCAGGATGCCGTAGCCGCCGACCACGCGGCGCGCCGCCGCATCCAGGCGCGGCCGGTTCAGCGGGTGCGCGGCCACGCCCACCATCTCGCGCAGACGCCCCGGCGGCAGCTGTGTATCGCTGTCCAGCGTGAGCACGTAGGCGGTGCCATCGGCCAAGCGCGAATCCTCACCCAGCTCGAGGAAAGGACCTGGGGCGGCACTGGCAAGGCGCGCGATCAGCGCCTCGAGCTTGCCGCGCTTGCGCTCCCAGCCGATCCAACGTTGCTCCGAACGGCTGAACACCCGCTCGCGATGCAGCAGCACGAAGCGCGACAGCTGTCCCGCCGCAGGGGGATGAAGCGTGTTCAACGCGCGGATGCCCTGGCGGGCGTGCTGCAGCAGCGCATCGTCGTCCGCCGCGTGCGCGGTGTTGGCATCGGCCCAATCGGACAGCAGCGCAAACTGCGCCAGTGGCTCCGGGTTGGCCAGGTGGTGCAGTCGCAGACGGTGCAGCAGTGCGTCCACCGAGCTGGCATCGGTGAGCATTACAGGCATGGCCACCAGCACCCGGTACGCTGGCGGAATGCCCTGTGCCAGCGCCAGCCTCGGCAGTTGCTGCGGGCGTGTCGATTCGCTGATGAGACGGTTGACCAGCGCCACCGCGGCCTCGGACGCCGGAAACAGCATCAGTGCAGCTGCGGCCCAGGTCCACGGGCCGCCCGTATCGCGCCATAGCATCCAGGCCACCAGGCCGAGCGTGAGGCTCAGCAAGGTGCCCAGGTAGGCCGGCAGCACCAGGCGCCGCGCCGCGGCGCGCCACAGCCACGCGCCGCGTTCGTGCAGGCCGAGCGAGCGCAGCAATTCGGCCCGCCCGGGCCCGCTCAGCCAGTAGCTGGGCACCGCCTGGTGCGGTTGGCTGGCGTCGGCGCCGCTGATCAGGTCGAGCAGCGTCTGCGCCACCACCCGCTCGCTGCGGCCGCTGCGCCGGGCCAGCCGCTCGATGCGGTGCAAGGTTTGGTCGCGCGTGGACACTGCCTCGGCCGCGAACACCGGCGCGCCGAGCATGCGCTGCATCAGCAGGCTGCTTCGCGCGATGATGTCGCTCCAGTCGGCATCGCCGATGGCGCGCAGCGAATTGACCGCGTTGCTGACGCTCAGGTTGTCGGCCGCTTGGTCGGCCACCTGCTGCGCCTGCTGCGCGGCGGGATCTGGCAATGCGCGCGCCAGCCATTCGTGCACCCGGATCAGGTTGCCGGACTGGCGGCCGGACAGGCGCTGTGCGATCTGCGCCAGAAAGACCGTGGCCACGCCTCGCCGCTCCATCAGGGCCAGCAGCTGATCCAGCGCGTGCAGGGTGAAGGTCTCGATGCGGTCGCTGCACAGGTTGCCCGCCTCGCGTGCCGCCTTGTGCGTGGCCACGCGCTCGGCCAGGCGGCGCAGGTTCTCGACCAGCACCACGCGCACGGTGGTGGGCAGGGCCCACATCTCGCCCAGGTTCAGCTCCCGCGTCTCCTGGTAGGCGGCCAGGAAGTGCAGCAGCAAGTCTTCGTCGAAGGCGCCGTCGGTGTGGGCCACGAAGGCCCAGGCCACGCCGTAGATGCGCGGCAGGCCGGCCAGCGGCTCGTCCAGGAGCATCGGCAACGCGCGGAAGTAGTTGCGCGGCAGGCCGTCGCGGATCTCCTTGAGCTGTGCCTCGATGAGGTGGAAGTTGTCGAGCAGCCACTCCGCCGCGGGGCTGACGTCGTAGCCGGTGGCGGCCTGCAAGCCAAGATAGTGGTGCGCCTGGCGCAGGACACGGATGTTGTCCTTCAGGCGCGGGAAGAAGCTGGCCGCACGTGCGCGGGCCGCGCGATGGGTTTCGCCCAGGCTGCGCCCGTGCTGCGCGAAGCGCTGCGGCCCGAAGATCTCGGAGCGGATCGGCGGCTGTACCGGCCTGTGGCCGCTGTCGAGAATGGCACACAGCGCCTGCGGCGCATCGGGCAGCAGGCGCAGCAGTTCGGCTTGGGCCATCGGCTACAGCAGCAGCGCCAGCAGCAGGATCGGCAGGCTCAACAAGGCCAGGGTGGTGACGAGCCGGGTGCTGACGAAGCCGTTCATCGACTCGACAGCGATGCGCAGCCGCGCCCATTGCCCGGAGCGGGCCGAGCAGTGTTGCAGGTGCTCGCCCAGATCGGATAGTTCCATTGGCGAGGTATCGGCGGCGTCGCCAAACGACGCGGTGCTCCAGCGGGGATTGGCCATCACATCGGTCTTCATGCGCTACTCCGGCCGCGCAGCCCAAGGGCTGGCGCGCAATGTCGAGGGATCGGCTGGGGCACACGGGCACCCCTGCGTCGATGGGACCAGGCGGTTGAAATCTGGTGCGTTGATCCTAGGCGGGGCGTCTGGCGCTGTCTGTCGGACGGCATGCCGTTTCGCCCCCGCGCTTGTGTTCGCTAGCGCACACAGGCAACGGCCCTGGCTGCTTAAAATGGGCCTGGACAATCAGTCAGCCCGCTTCTGGGCACACCGGTCTGCATCGAATGCCTGCGCAGTCTCTGCTGAACCCAGCTGCCGAGCCCAGGAAGAACCGGCTGCTGGCCGCGCTGCCATGGGCCGAATGGCAACGCTGGCAGCCACAGCTCGAGGCGGTGGAGCTGCCGCTCGGCCAGGTGCTGTACGAATCCGGCAGCACGCTCGGGCATGTGTACTTCCCGACCACGGCCATCGTGTCGCTGCTTTACGTGATGCAGAACGGTGAGTCAGCCGAGATCGCGGTGGTCGGGCGCGAGGGCATCGTCGGTGTGGCGCTGTTCATGGGCGGCGAATCCACGCCCAGCCGGGCGGTGGTGCAAAGCGCCGGCCACGGCTTCAGGCTAAAGGCCAAGGCAGTGAAACTGGAGTTCGAGACTTCGCCGGCGGTGATGCACCTGTTGCTGCGTTACACGCAGGCGCTGATCACGCAAATGGCGCAGACAGCGGTGTGCAATCGGCACCATTCGCTAGACCAACAGCTGTGCCGGTGGCTGCTGCTGAGCCTGGACCGGGTGTCCGACAGCGAGCTGCGCATGACGCAGGAGCTGATCGCCAACATGCTGGGGGTGCGCCGCGAAGGCGTTACCGAAGCGGCACTGAAGTTGCAGAAGGCCGGGTTGATCCAGTATTCGCGCGGACGGATCCTGGTGCTCGACCGCCCGGGCCTGGAACAGCGCAGCTGCGAGTGCTATGCGGTGGTGAAGAAGGAGTACGAGCGGCTGCTGCCTACCACTGCGCTGTAGGACAGCCCCCACGGCCCGAGGCGGCCGTTCCTGATGGTCGTCGCGGCGGCCCGCGATGATCATTCAGGCTCGATGGATTCCGAGGGCAGGGCATGAACGATCATAACGTGCGGGATGCCACCTGCCTGCCCAACCAGTTGCTTGCCGCGCTGCACGCCGAAGAACGGCAGCGCTGGACTCCGCACCTGAAGTGGGTGCGCTTGAGCGCCGGGCAAGTGCTGTGCGAATCTGGAGACACACCAGCCTACGTGTACTTCCCGACCAGTGCGGTGGTCTCGCTGATGTCCAGCACACGCGACGGCGATTCGGCGGAGCTGGCGGTGGTGGGCCACGACGGCATGATCGGCATCGCCGTCTTCATGGGCGGCAATGCCATGCCCAGCGCGGCCGTGGTCCAGGCCAGCGGCGTCGCGCTGCGCTTGAGCGCACCGACGCTGCAGTCCCTGCTGCAACGCTCCGTGCCAATGCTGCAGGTTCTGCTGCGATATGCGCAGGCGCTGACGGCGCAAGTGGCCCAGACCGCGCTGTGCAACCGCTACCACTCGATCGACCAGCAACTGAGCCGCCGGCTGTTGCTGGGCTTCGATCGCTCGGCCGACGACGCCTTGTCGATGACCCATGAGGACGCCGCCCGGCTGCTGGGTGTGCGCCGCGAAGGCATCAGCGTGGCGGCACAAAGGCTGCAGCGCAGTGGTGTGATCCGCTATCAGCGGGGTCGCATCCGTATGCTCGACCGCGCCCGGCTGGAGCTGCGCGCCTGCGAGTGTTATGCCTCGGTGGCGAAGGAGCAGTCGCGTCTTCTGGCGTGCTGAACGCCACTATGTGCGCCAGCAGACGGTCGGCCCGGTGTCCAAGGCGCAGACTCGCCGCATGGCCGTTGCCTCCAATCACCTGATCGAACTGCTGCCGCGGCCGGCGCGCCGCCGCCTCCTGGCCCTGTGCGAGCCGGTGGATCTGGTGCTTTCGCAGACCCTGTGCGAACCCGGCACGCCGACGCAGCATGTGTACTTCCCTACCGAAGGTTTCATCTCCTTGCTGGCCTTGAACGATGGCAGTGCCGCGCTGGAGGTGGGCATGGTCGGCCGCGAAGGCATGCTGGGGGTGCAAGTGGCGCTGGACGTGGACAGCGTGCCCCTGCGCGCGCTGGTGCAGGGGCTGGGCCAGGCTTGGCGCATCGGCCGGGCGCCGTTTCGCATTGAGCTGGCGCGAAACTCTGCCCTGCAAAGGGTGATGCACCGCTATGTGTATGTGCTGATGGCCCAACTGGCCGCGGCTGCCGGATGCCTGCGCTTCCACCTGATCGGCCCGCGCCTGGCACGCTGGCTGTTGATGAGCCAGGATCGCGCCCAGTTGGACCGCTTTCGCGTGACGCACGAGTTCCTGGCCTACATGCTCGGCGTGCGCCGCGTCGGCATCACCGGGGCGGCCGGTGCCTTGCAACGAGCCGGCCTGATCGAATACCGGCGCGGCCAGCTCACCGTGCTCGATCGCCCGGGCCTGGAGGCCGCCGCGTGCAGCTGTTATGCGGCCGACCGGCGCGTCTACCAGCAGTTGCTCGGATGAGCCAGGCGCCGCAAGCCGGCATCACACGACGGCACCGAACAAGGCCCCCACGCCGGCGGTGATCGCCATCGCCAGCGCACCCCAGAAGGTGACGCGCCAGGCGCCGGCCAGCATGCCGGCCCCACCGGCGCGCGCCGCCGTGCCGCCGAGCACGGCCAGGAACAACAACGAGGTGAGCGATACCGCGCCGACCAGCCCCGGCGACAGCGACAGCGCCGCAACGGCCCGCGGCAG
>Ga0105097_10001287_pt1 | contig 11976 bp, 20 predicted proteins | sample PPLLak12cMay2015_FD_87035 | JGI IMG/M metagenome (GOLD analysis project Ga0105097, IMG submission 87035) | Freshwater sediment microbial communities from Prairie Pothole Lake near Jamestown, North Dakota, USA - PPLs Lake P7 Core (1) Depth... | ecosystem: Environmental > Aquatic > Freshwater >... | reverse complement strand
TTTCTGTAATGTTTTCTCTCTGACCAATCCATTTAATTACCCTCTTCAAGACGATGGGTGTTATGAATGCATTTAGCACAAAGATAATGCCCATCTGTTTCACAATGAGCAATGTTCGCTACATCTCCTAACTCGAACTCTTCACACTCAGACTCTGGGTCTCGCTTAAAGCAAATGTTCTTACGAATACCAATTAGAGCGTCTACAAGCATGTTTTCTGCTTTAGAACGGTGTAAACCACCGAGTTTCTCAAGCATATGTTCTTGACAACTTGCTTCTGCTGCATCAATTAAAGCTTTTACAATGGATGAACAATCCCTTTGAAAGTCAGAGCATAAAAAGCAGGGTACCCATTCTTCATGAGATAGTCGAGCAAAATGATTTGCACATGAGAGACAATCTTGTTTATTTGACTCTTCAAGAACGTAATTGACACAGCGAGCATTCATGCGTTGATCACAAACCTGCACATGAATACAGTTACTACAGTTTGTTTCATTTTCGACTTTTTGTTTTCGTGAATCTTTATAGAGAAGATGCTTTTGAACTTTTACTCTTTCAGACATTTAGAGTTCCCTTATCTAAGCTTTATCTGATTTCTTAGAGGTAATCAAAAGTGACACTTTTCCATGACCTTGAGTTTGAACAAGATCCGTTGTACATTGCAGGCAGTACCATTTTAATTGAGATTCTGTTTTCCCATTGAGATCTGTTTCATGAACTTTTCCACAAGGACATGTGTAGAACATAACTCTCTCCTTAATTAGATTTCTCTGGTAACTCAATTATTTTAACTTGTTCCCATGCTTTTGGTGTGAAAACTCGTCCCCACCAATGCTGGCGATATTCTTGATTCATTTTTATCTTTTGATTAGAAAGAGTGATCTGGCTAGTAACACCTTCTTCAATAATTGCTTTGTTAGAGTCTAAGCGAAGCTGTTCAATTGCAGCAATTTCTCCGGTTACATTAATCTCTGCTGAAATTCTTACTATAAATATTGAAAATAAAATTTCTATGCTAACAAAACCTAGAACAATTGTAATTGTGGCTATCGCAGCGTGATCACGCATAACTTTTATATAATAGTTCATAGTTTATCTCTCTACTGAGAATCTACATATCTTCTTTGAAAGCACTCTACGTGATTTCGTATAACAAGAATCATCTGGCACTACATATATCACTTCTCGTACTGGTTCCCTACCACGCTTAAATTTATAATATTCGAGTTTCGCCCAAACTATCCAAAGGTACCAGCCCCACTCATGCGGTAAAAATGGGCATTTAAGAACTAACTGAGCAAGAATTCTCTCATCTTCTTTAAGACTTTCAATAATTTCTTTTCTTGTTTTATATGCACCAAAAGATTTAATGCTTTCGCGACACATAATTTTTAACTCTTAATTGAAGTTATCTCTTCAATTTTCTTCTGTAAAGCATTTATTCTTTCAGTCAACTTGTCAAAGGTATATAATAATTCGGATTCAATTGTAATGTCCCCTTGATCATAGTACTCACGCCTATGTGATTTTAATAGCCCTAGAAAACCTTCACGTGTTACTAAACTAAAATCTGTTGTCCGAAGAGAGTTAGTTGATTTCTCTACTGAATAATTATCACTCATGACTTTGAGGCTCTTCTGTTCTTAGGTCTAATTGACAATCTAAACAAATATATGGTCTGCCAGTGCCACCATATACAGTCGTAAAATCTATATAACAGTCCCAACAAATTATCTCACCACACTTCTTGCATCTTTTTGGTAATTCAATTTCTTGATGACAATTTGGACAAATCATCTATTATTTCACTTTTCTTTTACAATAAATTTTTTAAAAAGTTTACGAATTCTTTTGTTCTTCTCTCTTTTTGTACCACTCCTCAACTTGGTTCAAGAGAGTATCATATCTCTCTTTATGAATCCAAAGTGCAGCACTAAATGCGTGCCCTGGGTTCTGGGCGTAGCGAAGCACAATTGCTTGATCTATAAAATCTAGAACAATCTGCGGTAATTTATCTTGTTCTGTCATTTATTATTATCTCTCAAAAACCATTTTAAATTGTACAAAGATAGATTGATAACGTTTAGTAGCAAAGGAAAAGATTTTTAGTAAAGGAAAAGATTTTACCTTAGACATATGTTATAGAAAAAGAGTTATCTCTCTTTTAAGGCATCGTCTAGCTCTTTGACAGATTTAACAACATTCTCAAAGAGATCCCCAAGTCTTTCGCTAAAGCTTTCAAGAGCTTGCTGAATCTTTTGACTGTCAGTTTCATCTGAAAAACTTGACTTTGAAATCTCTTCAACTAAACTATCAGCAAGTTCTGCCAAATCCTTATAACCAGCGGCTGCAAGATCTTTTTCTAGATCTTGTGCTAATTTCTTAAGTGAATTAATAAAATTGGCATTCTTCAAACTACTTGTTTCTCTAAAATTTGCCTCAGTTTCAATATTAGCATTTTGTTCATTTTTCTCAGCGAGCAACTTTATAACGTCATCAATTCTAATTTTTTTACCAGAAGGTAATTCAATCTCAATGCGCTCTGGAAGAACTATAATCTCATCAATATGAACACCATCTGGAGCAATTAGAACTGATTGCGCTCTTTGGGGCTTTGTAGAAGCTTTCTTATCAGAAGATACTTTCCCTAAATACTTTAAAAAATCATCCCAAAGACGACACTTATATTTCTTCATGAGACTTTGAACTAGAGGAGATATGTTTTCAACTTCAACAAGAATTGGAAGATCCGAAAGAAGAATAGCTATTTCTCCACCGTCTAAAACTCCTTTTATAAAATTCCATGCGTCTTCTATTTCTCTAAAGAAAATCTTCACGGAAGAAGTTGCACTATTTTTCTTCTGTTCATAATAAAGTTTCTTTACTTTCTCAATCAACTTTTTATCGTGAATCTGCCGCTGACAAAGATCACAATAAACTTGCTCAACTTCATCATTCCAGTATAGTGCTCCTTCATCATATTTACCACAAAGTGGACATTTAATGAAATCTTCACCAGGTGTACTTCTTTTCTCGAAACTACCTTTTACTTGCTGAATCAAATCTTTATCATAGAATTGTTCAGCACATTTATCACAACAAACACCTTGTATTTCTTCATCCCAAAATAGAATACCATCTTTACAAAGCGGACAGCCAACTTCACCAGAACTTGTCTCTCTAAAGTTTGATTCTTTTTCTTCTCTCTCACCCATATCGATCTCTCCATGAGAGTATGTTTCATGAATTTCTTTTACTAATGCAACTAACTTTTTAGTTTCCTCAAAATCAGGCGAAGTCTGAAGCAGCGATTTAGCTTCATCTTCAGTGTAGTCAAGTTGAGACATGACATAGTCTAAACTGTGCTTGTAATCTTTATGTGTTGGTCTCATTTTACTTCATAACCTAAAAAAGGTCTTTAAAAGATTCCCATAGATTCTTAAGAAAACCAGTAGGTTTGCCTCGAGTGCGCATAATTGACTCTATGCCATCTAGCTGTACAACGGATGCTAAGTGTGTTAATTGATCTTCGGTTAAATCTGCAAGAGCATCTTGCATAAGTTTTAAAATGGGACTTTCAAAAGATCTAAGAACTCTTGAATCAACATGCTTAAGTAAGTCGGGTGAATTAAAGAGCATGCCCCAAAAAGAAGATTGATCTAGTTCTTCTAAAGATTCTGGCATATCAATATTTTTAGAAATTTCATCAAGCAAACTTGGACGATATTGCTCATAATCTTTTATATCTAAATCTTTTTTAGGCTTTTTATCTGTTGCAGACATCCATAAAGAAACTAAAGACTCAATGGGTTCTTTTGAAAAACTATCCACAATCTCTGAAATGTACTTTGAAATTAAAGAACTCATATTACTTTCTGATACTTTAAAAAAATTTGAAGCAAGAAGCATAATGTCTACAGGATACTTTACATCTTGAATAGCTTTTTCAACAGCATCCAGAATTAATTGCTTCTGCTGATTAGTATCAAGATCAGAAACTTCTTCCCATGCTTTTTCAAACTTCGGGTCTTCAAAAATAGGTTCAAGATCTTTAACAACTTTTTTAGTTTTATCCGAAGCATCCCCCTCAGCTGGAACTGCATCATCTGCAAACTTTAGATCTGATGCAAGTCTTCTAAGAGAAATTATAATTTTTGTAGATCTCTCTTGCATGATTTATCTCCATCTGCAATTACTTAAGCTTACCTGTAAGCTTATGCTTTTTACTTAAATATGCTGCAACGATTGAATTGGCAGATCCTTGAGCAGAAAAGATAGGAGCAGTATCATGTTCACTTGCATCTGCGTCGCCAGCATCATTTAAATCAGACATTTCGCCTGATCCACCATCATCTTTCTTGTGTTTACGTTTCGGTTTAGATTCTTTTTCTTCTTTGGGTTCAGGTACTAGAGCCTCATAGTCGTCCATACTCAATATTTTGTCACCGAGAGCGATAGCTTTATCAGCAACCTCATGAAGATCTAAGTCCCCTGAGGCGTCTTCTCGTGCAAATTCTAGTAACCGAATAAACAGTGGTATATCGATCTTTAAAATGTTTTCTGGGTTTTCTTTCCTGGGCATTTTAATCTCCTTCTTCAGTTGTTGTATGTGCCCCAACCTCTTTTAGTTTCGTCACTGCACTATTAACAATTTCTTGTGCCTGATCACAAACTTTTTGAAAATCTTCTACAGTAGCATTTAATGCACCACAAGCCTTAAAAGATTCTCCAGCATCTATAAACTCTTTTGCTAAATTCTTAGATACCTCAATGGTTTCCAGTTCTCTTTTTAGGCGATAGCTCAATCTTGTAAGTGAATGTTCAATCTGATAGAGATCTGAAATGATATCTCCATGAGAAGCTACATTTTTAGATAAGGAATTAGCAAGTTTTTTGAGTTCTTCTGGAGTGGTCATTTTGATCTCCTAAACTATTCTTTTTCACTAAGTGGTAAAACACTAAAACCTTTATTAATTAACCATGTTACAGCATTTTGATTTAAAATTTTAAGAAGTTCTTTATCACCTTGTGCAAACCTTTCACTTATTTGATCTGTAAAATCTCGCAGATCTTTTTCATCTTCTGGAATAGCTAAATCAATTGAATATAGTTCTATTTTACTTAAATCCCAACCACCCCTGACAGAATCTGGTGCATATGGGGCTTCCCAATCTTTCTCATCAAGTTTAATTTCGTAATCTATATAAACCTTTTCAGGTTTACCATCTATTTCAAGAGTAATAGCTGGGTCTGTGAAAACAACAAGGGGTTCTCCAGTCTGAACATACCGTATGTAATAGGCAGATCTAGATAAGCTTGAGGCAAGCTTTTTAAGTTTGCTAATTTCTTGCATATTTGATTTTTTAACCTCCTCATCTAAAAATACAAATCTTAAAGGATAAAACTCATTGGAATCTGCCATCTCATTCAAATTCTCTTTTATGTCTAACTTAAGATCATCCAAATTCTCTTCAGGCTTTATAACAAAACTGGTATAACCTTTTTCTAAATCGCTTTTACTTGTTCCTTGTGGAAAAGCATAAAACATTAAATAACTAGATTTGTTAATTATTTGGGATAAATTTAAATTTAAATCACCTACTAAATACGTTCTAAGCTCTTCAGCCTTTTCAGAAATATCTTGTGAAGTATTTCCCGCAATCTCAGCCCAGATATCATCAGGTAACTCTGCATAAAATACTTCCACAGGAAGATCATAGGCTTTAGTGAGCATTAAGCGATGATTCCCACCAACTAAATATTTACGACCATGTTTATCACCAATAACAACTGGTGCTGGGATTGGAATATTCTTTTCTATTTGTGATAAAGCCCAATTAATTGTAGAATCATTTCTCCAAAATTTCTTGATATCCTCTTTATCTTTGATGTCTCGCCAATTTGTATTTTCTACCGAATTCAGCCAATTAAAATCAACGGATATTAACTTGCCATAATTCTTAATTAGATTTTTTAATGCTCCAGGCTTAACAGAAAGTTCTAAATCAACGACAGATCTAACAATCTCAGGATATTCCTCATCTAAAGAGGGTTCTTTCCAATTAACCTTATTTTGCTCAATACCTATTAAAAATCTTTCTGATTTCAAAATTTAGCCTTTTAACTATGAACGTGATAATTTCTCAAGAGCAAACCAAATGATATCTTGGGATAATCTAGCTGCTCTCTCATCAAAACCTTCAGGACCAATTAAATTCCTTGCTGATTTGAACTCGTCAGAGGACCAATCAGGGAAAGTCTTTTTGAGAGTTTGCATTATCGATGCCCTAGGACCTTTAGCAATATCTGCCAAAATTCCTTTTGAGTATTTATCTAAAAAAGTTTGGAGCTGCTCTTCAAGATCTACTTGTTCCTCAATTTGACCTATATCAGCTAAAGCGTATTTGAGAGTAATTAGATCTTGAAGATCTGTAGCAAGTTTTCTGAGTTCTTCTACAAGCATTAAGACAACCTCTGAATGATCTTTCCATTCTTAAACTCAAAACCGTTTTCTTCTAACCACTCAAGACCTATAGAATCAATTTTGATGTCTAATATCTTAGCTTTAATCGGAACATTTTCAACTATAACTTCTTCTTGGTATGAAAACCCTAAGTGGTTCTGAATGTCTTCTGGTAATTTAGTTGTGTCCAGTAAAATATCTTCAGCTGAAATTTTCGCTTCTAGAAGGATGCCAATCTGGTATGGTTCTCCACCTTCCTCTGCCTGAGTCTGAAATTCTTCTGCTACATCTCTTGCTTTTGTCCAAGAACTTTCTTCACCCCTCTTAATGGTCACTGTAGCACCTTCACGAAGATCTTTAAAACCTATACCGAAAGCCTTTCTGATGAATTCTTCTGGTGTATTCTCTGGTGGTGTATCTGACCAATCTCCTTGTCCCAGAGCTTCATCATCAAGAAAGATACCAGTTCCACGAAATAAGGTCATTGGCATAGTTTCTCGTGGAAGGTTTTCTTTAATCCATTCTCGTGTTTTTTCTTTCATAGGTGGAGCATCTGCATATGATATAGCAGTGCTGAGATCTTCTAAAATTTCTTTTGGTATTTCTACTGCTACTTTACTAGAGAAATTTAGACTATCTTGTTTAAGCATAGAAGCAAGGCTTTTGAGTTCATTAATTAAAGTGGAACCTTTCAGATTCTCTTTTCGCTCTTGAACCCAATTTTTAAGTTCTTGTTCTTTTTGCTCAACCATCTCTGGATCTCGATCAATACGAAAGGTATCTGGTTCATTTACTGGAACAACTATACCGAACTCTTGATATTTTTTTGCGAAATCCTGCGTTGTTTTATCTTCGCAGCGACTTTTTATATAATAAGAATTGCTGAGAGACAGGCCAAATGAATACCAACAATCATCTATTAAATATGATGGTGAATTTGTATAGATATCTGGACCAAGAGACACGCATTTAGCGCCAATAATCTCACAGATATCGGGTATGGTCATTTTAACGTTTTTTGCTTTAATTAAAAGCACTTAAGTTTTCTTTAAAAATCATGCTTTGTTACTAAAACTACTTTGTTATAGCCTTGAACTGCATTATCTAATGCAGTATCTGCTTTATAAAAAATACCTGCTGTAGGAGACTCTAAACCATTTGTTTCGTCTATGGCTGACTCAAGATCAAGGCGTAGCTGTTTGAGTTCATCGATTTTATTAACAATTTTTGTTGCCAAATCAATGACTTCTTCTGCTGTCCCTTCTTTTCGAATAGAATCTTTTGAGATATTATCAAGTTCTCTACTCTTTTTTATAGGTGTTAAATTGTAAATTTCTCTAATCTCATTGATCTCTTCTTTTGTTAAGCCTGGAAAAGAAGCTCGAGTATATTCTAAAGCTTGTTGATAAGTGTCGCCCATCTTCCAACAATCATATGCTTTATCATTAGGCTCATCATAAGGCAAATTCCGTATAATTTTCCATTGCTGCCACTCTGGAGTATGCCAATCTGTAATACCTTGTTCTGCTAGATCTTCATTGATCTCATATTTAGAAATTTTTGAGGCTTGTGAAAACTCTAAACTACTTGGTGCACCTCTTAAGGCTACACCACAATTTGGGCAGACTTTTGAGTTACATGGTATGCCTAGATCATGTGGCAAAACTTGTCCACAGCTTGGGCAAACACAATTTAGCGGACCACCATCCCACTGTCTTGGCCCGCCAACACCTCTACCTCTACCGCGTCTTGCTAAAACTTCCTGAACGCTCCGCCTGGCAATTTTTGGGTTCATGAGAAAATCTCTTTCAAATTGAAACTACTAACTGATGATTCTATTGTTTCACTACTATGATAATGATACTCCCAAGATCTCTTCATATTTTTTCTTCATTTCGTCATAGCGATTCTTGAATCCAATGAACCACTTCCAGAGACGCCCGTTCGTAGAGTTATTCGGGTCAATACTTTCTTCGGTCCAACCGTCTTTGACAGTGTAAACATCTCCTCCTGGACCTGTAGAAATCCCCTCTGTCTCCAGCAAATCTTGCGCAAGATCCAGGTTTGTCTTTATAGCATCAGGATGAAAGGAAAATTGAATATACTCCTTACAGTTATTATAGCCTTCATAAACAACTGTATTCGGGCCAGCTGCCTTTTGAAGGATCTTGAAAGATTCTTCGGTAGGTGGATCATTTGGGTTTATTTTTGAAGCTGCTGTTATACTTTGAAGATCATCGGCAATCTTTCTGAGTTCTTTTATTGGGTTCATTGAGTGCCTCCTAACTTAGAAAACTGCCTAACTTAGAAACTATGTTAGGCAATTGCTTAATTATCTATTGACTTAATAAAATTAACTTGTGTCAACTTCTTCATTTTCCTGGCTAATTGATTAAAGTTCGAAATTAGGAAACCAACAGTTTGTGCCTCAACACCAGCACTTTGCAATTCTCTAATGTAATTGCCCATTGTGTCAAATGTAGCTGACGTACTCTCAATGATTTCTGCACGAAAATTATCTATCTCAATGCGACGCTGTGCTTCATACCCTTGCTGAAGGAATCTTGCCTGTTCTTCGAGCTTTTTGTTAAAATCTTCTAGGTCATCTGCCAGCTTTTTAATTTCTTCTGGGTTCATGAAAAATCTCTTCCAAGTTATCTTTATTTAAGATATTAAGAAAGTATTATCAAATTCATCAATTTTAACGACAATTTTTATTGCCAGATTGGTAACTTCTTCTTCTCTAATTTCCAGTATCGAATTCAAGGGTACCATCTTCTACCCAAAAACTGGCCTCATCAAGATTGTCTGCATGTTCTTTAGGCATCTTTTTCTTGATTATATCCCAAACCTTTTCAAACTCTACACCATAAGTATCGTAATCTTCATTGGCTTTTTCAGCGAGATCTAGAATTTCTTGAGGCAGACCATGCACCCTCCCTGAAGTTGCTGCCCCATGTGCCCCATACATCTGACTTTCAACTTCGATACTTTCTGACCAATGTGCCGACGTCTTAGTCAAAGCTATTGTACCCTGGAGATCAGCAGCAAGTTTCTTAAGTTCCCTGACTGGATTCATGAAAAGCTCCTTAAGAAAATAACTTTTTAAAAGAGTATTAGTGAATTATAGTAAACCAGAAAACGCCACCCAGGTGTCTTTTTCTTCTCGCCAAGGATGGGGTCCATCATAAAAATGCCGCACTTCGTGTTTCATTGTCTTTATTGTCTCTTCTATACCATATGAACTTTCAACAACAATTGCAACACCATGTTTCCAATCTGCTTCTCCCATGCTGCCACATTTGAAGTCTGTTATGGAAGGACCTAATAAGGCTTTCTTGACCGTTTCTATAGTTATATATTTTAGATGTACATAAATTAAAGCGTAATCCCAGACTTCCTTTTCAAAGGCTTGTCTCAATAACTCTGGCGGTTTTGTTCCAGATAAATCACGAAGTGGTATATCATTAATCATTATCGCTGCGCCTTTGCGTAGAGACATTATCTTCTCTCCTTTAATTGACTATGATAATACAGTTTTTCAGAAGTAATGTTAACTAGTGAAAAATCATGCAGGCAGCGATAGTCTCGAGTATACAGACATTTTTATCAGAAAGATCAAAAGGGTTTTTTAACATCCATAAAACTCGGTAAAGCCGTTTTGCGGCTTTCTAGTTCTCTTTCTTTGTCTAGTTCTCTTTCTTTGTCTAGTTCTTTTTATCTTCATCTCTTTTTATACTTGCTTTCTATTTTCTACTTCTTTCTTTTGTATTTGTTTTCTGTAACTATATTTGGGCATATTTACTTGAATATAGATCGTTTAATCACGCATTTTAAATGCTTGTTATCTCGTTACTTACGCTTTTTGCGATATCTTATAGTCCAAATATATCTTAGGCTTACTTTGCTTTGTTACTTCTCTTTTCTATTTCTATTTCTAAAAATAGAAATAGAATCAGAAATAGAATTAGAAATAGAAATGGTAATAAGGATGGGATTAAAAACAAGACAAAGAAACTGTGATGTTCTTTTCTTTTGCTCCGGGGCAAGTACAAAAGAAATAGTATTGGATTTGGGAAAGTGAATTTTAGGAAAATTTAAGAAACGGGGAGGCGTACATTTTTTGTTTTTCTTGTTGGAGGCTGTTTGTTTGTTTTTATTTCGTTTGTGCGTCTAGCGGATCTATTTTCGTTTCATAGCGGCAATCACAACAAGATACTAACATCTTTTCTGTAGTATCGTACTCTACTCTGAATAGTTTATAGATTAGTTTCTGTAACAGACACAGTTTCGGTATCGGTTGAAACTTTACAAATATTTCCTCGCTTCCACACTTTGGGCAGCATCTGTCTCGCAGTATCGGTGGGTGGTCTATAGTATTGAAATCAGACTGATCGTCATTGTTATTATATTCGAAGCCCATTCTTTGCCTTCCTTCCTTCATATAAATATGTATTAGTGAAATATAGTAATTTTACAAAATGAACTAGGAGTGTGTTTGCCAAATTTCGTAAAGAAAGGAGGCGTACACCTTTTTAGAAATTGTTTTGTGACTGTAATGAGTGAAGTGACGGAGCGTGATTATGATAAGAAAAGTGTGTGATGACGAGTGAAAGAGTGAATAGGTGATGATGGCGAGGCGTGTTCGATATATCCGGTCACGAATCACCGGGCAAGGGTGTTAAAAACCTGCCTTTTCATACCTATGCGAAATCGCGTAAACATCACCTTTTCACAGGTTTTACGTCCTATTTACGCGTAACCCGCGTCTATATTACGCATAACTATATCTTATGTTTACAGAACCCTATAAAAACAACCGGTTTCTTTTAACCTTTTCTAGGCCCGGTACCTTCTTTTACCTATATCTTCTCGACCTTGGCCTTACCTCCCTTAGCGTTAACTTCGTTGGCCAGGGCTAAGGCCTCCGATTTGTAGTAGAACTTCCTCGGGAAATACCTTGAAGTGTAGCTGCTGGGGATCGGGCCTTCAACGGTTACAATCCAAGTACCAATGCTTCTCATTTCTCTACCTTCTTTCTTTTTTATTTATACCGTAGTCTGAGGGAGATGTTTACTTGATCTCGTTAAGGTACTCTGCGATTACTCGCTTATCATTCTGCCGCCGTAAGAGCTTACTGCCTTTCTTGGCTTCCTTCTTTACTCCCCAGTAGGCACCTTCACCATGCTTGGCGCCGGCGTGCTCGGACTTACGAATGTGATTTGCCATTGCTGTACTCCTATGGCCTTTCTTATTTATACTAAGTTGAGTGAGAGATGTTTACTTGAATTCCAGAATCGTCTCTATTGGAAAGATGCCATCATGATAAGCACTGACAGCGAAGTAGTGTTTATCATTGAGATCAAGGCGGGCAATTCCGCGATAGCTGGTCCAATCAGAGAAGACACCGTCAATCGAAAAACGGAACTGGCCATCGCTAGCCACCTCAAAGGATCTACTGTGCTTTATTGTTATCATGATCTCCTCCTATGGTCTTTCTTATTTATACT
>Ga0105097_10001286_pt1 | contig 11981 bp, 8 predicted proteins | sample PPLLak12cMay2015_FD_87035 | JGI IMG/M metagenome (GOLD analysis project Ga0105097, IMG submission 87035) | Freshwater sediment microbial communities from Prairie Pothole Lake near Jamestown, North Dakota, USA - PPLs Lake P7 Core (1) Depth... | ecosystem: Environmental > Aquatic > Freshwater >... | reverse complement strand
GGCGTCGAACGGCGGGCCGAACTCCTGCTGCCACGCCGTGGGGACTTCGAGCGGGAACGTGAAGCCCCAGGGTGTCGCGCGCTGTTCCTTGTCGAGCGTGGCGTAGGTGTCGGCAAAGCCCGACATCAGGTCGCACTTGGTGACCAGCAGGTAGATCGGCAGACGGACGCCGAGCTGCTCGTGCAGTTCCTGCAGCCGCTGGCGCACTGTTTGGGCATGGCGCACCCGCTCGGCCGAACCCTTGCCGATGAGGTCGGAAACAGAGGCGGTCACGAGCACGCCGTTCAGGGGCTGGCGAGGGCGCGATTTGCGCAGCAGTGTCAGGAACCCGTTCCAGGTGCTGCGGTCGGTCGCCTGGTCGCTGTCCTGAGTGGTGAAGCGCCCTGCGGTGTCGATCAGGACCGCACGGTCGGTGAACCACCAGTCGCAGTTGCGCGTGCCGCCGACACCGCGCACCGCCTGCTCGCCCATTTGTGCGGCGAGCGGGAATTGCAGGCCGGCGTTGCGCAGCGCGGTTGTCTTGCCCGAACCCGGGGCGCCGATGAACAGGTACCAGGGCAGTTCGTAGAGGTAGCGGCCGCTCAGTCGCTGGGTGAACCGCTGCCAGCGCCGTGATGTCGCGCCTGCCGGGCCGCCAAAGCGGGCACCGCGCAGTATCTGCAGTGCGCCCTCGAAGCGCGCGCGCACGGCGGCCAGATCGGTGCTCTCGCCAGCCGCGGCCGGGCCGGCAGGCTCCGCCAGCAGCTGCTGCACGACCTTCTCGTTGCCGCTGCGGGCGCGCCAGGTGCGCCAGCCGACGACGGCCGCCGCCAAGGCGACGATGACCGCGGTGGCCACCCAGCGTGCGTTCTCGCTCTCCAGCGGGCGCCAGTCGGCCACGGCGACCAGCGGCCCGATCACCCAGATCAGCGCCAGCAGCAGCAACAGCAGCAGTGCGGCGAGCACCCAGCCGTTGAAGATCCAGCCCAAGACCTTGCGCAGCATGGTGGGGATCACCTCGAGGCCGCCGCTGCGGCAGCAGGCGGCGCCTCGGTCTGGCGCGGGCGCGCCTCGGGTCTGGCGGTGAGCAGCATGACCTCGACACGCCGGTTCAGCGCACGGTTGGCGGCACTGTCGTTAGGCACCAGCGGCTCGCCGTCGGCGCGGCCCTCGGCGCGCACGCGATCGGCCGGCACGCCGGCCGCGACGATCAGGCCTTGCACGGTGCGCGCACGCTCTTCCGACAAGTGCCAGTTGGACGGAAAGCGCATCGACCGCATCGGCGTGTTGTCGGTGTGCCCTGTGACGACCACTTCGCCGCCGACGCGCACCAGCGCGTCGGCAATGCGACGGATCAGGTCCTCGCGCTCGGCGACGAGGGTGGCGCTGGCCGGCGCGAACAGGCCTTCGCCGCGTATCGTGATCACGCTGCGGTCGACCTCGTCGCGTACCGCCACCAGGCCGGCGCGGATGTCGGGCTGCAGGAAGACGGCCAGCCGCGGCTGTGGTGCGACTTGCACGACGGGCACCATCGGTGCGGGCAGCCGCAGGCGCTGGATCTCCCCATAGACCGGATCGGCCCGGTTGCTGAGCGACCACGCGAATGTCGCATAGGCACCACCCAGTATCAGCAGCGCGGCGCATGCCGTGACGGCCAAAGGCAGCCAGGACAGGGCCCGGTGGTCTGCAGCTGGCCGGCCCTGCCAGTTCGACGCCAATGCCGGCGGATAGGCGCCGCGCTGCTGGCGGATGATCTGCGCCAGCTTCGCGCGAATCGCCTCGAGCTGCGCCCGGCCACCGTCGATCACGCGGTAGCGGCCTTCGAAACCGAGCGCCAGCGCGGCATAGATGAACTCGAGCAGGTCGAGGTTGATGTCGGGCTTCTCGGCCAGCCTGGCCATCAGCTGGAATACCTTCTCGCCGCCGAAGGACTCGCTGTAAAACTCTGCAAGCAGGCTGTGACGGCCCCACAGGCCGGCGCCACCCCAGGGGGTGTCGGCCGCCGCCTCGTCGATCATCGTGCACAGCACGTAACGCGCGGCCATGATGCGCTCGGGCGCGATCCCGCGCTGCTGGGCGGAGGTGGCGAAGTCGCGGATGCCCTGTGCCAGCAACGCGCGCAGCGCCGCTGGATCCGCGACCTGCCGCGTCTGGCGCAACTGCGGCACCATCACCATCAGACGGTTGGCGAGTGCGAGCAACGGGTTCAGGCCGTGATCGGCCGGCGGCAGGTCGCTCGCAGCGGCGTCCAACGGTCCCGCTACCCCGGACGCCCGCACCCCGGGCCATCCGCCAGGCATCGGGCGGGCGAAGGACGGTTGACCGTCGAACTCAGCGAAGGGGTCGGGGACCGCAGGCGGGTCGATGGCCATCGGTGCCGCCTCGACGCATCAGGACTGGCGCACGGCCCACAGCTCGAGTTCGAGGCCGGGGAAGTCGCCGGTGACGAATAGCGCCAGGCTGCCGCTGCGTTCGAGTTGCTTCCAGAGTTCGCCCTGGCGATCCAGTTCGAAATAGTGGCTGCCAGCGTGGTACGGGAGCTGCCGCGGTGCCACGGGCAGGCTTCGCAGCGCGATGCCCGGCAACTGGAGGTTGACCAGTTCCTTGATGCGGTCGACCGGGCCGAGTTTGCACTGTGACGGAAAGCGCTGCCGGACCTGCTCCATCGGCAATTGCGAGCGCACCGCCAGCACGAAGCCTGCACTGCGAAGCAGATCGGTGTCGGCAATGACGGCGGTGCGCACGCCATGGCTGCGGTCGACCAGCTCGATCGGCACCGCGTGACGCTCGATCACGGCCGACAACAGCTCCCGCAGGTCCTGGATCACGGGGGCAAAACAGCGCTGCAGGTCGTCGTGCTGGTACAGCGGGTACTCGGGCGGCACGCGCGCGCTCGAAAACGTCGCCAGTTCGCCCGCGAGCTCGAGGCAAGCCAGGAAGAACGGCCAAGGGTGCACGCTGGGCGCGCCTGCGAACTGCCGCCAACGCGGCTCGGTGCGGTTGAGCGCCTGCAGCACCAGGAAATCGGCGACTTCCGAGACCCCGTGTCCGAGCTGGCCCATGCCATCGGCCAGTGCTCGTGCCCGCTGCTGGATGAGCCCGTGCAGCAGCGTCGCTGTGGCCGAGAGCTGGCCGCTGGCGTCGATGCGGTGCTGGGGGGCCATATAGCCGCGGTCCAGCACGATCTGCCCGTCGCCACGGCGCTCGACAACACGCGCGATGCCGAGCCCTGCGTAGGCGTCGCTGGCGTCTCGCTGGCGAATCAGCCTCAGGCGCAGGGCGCCGGTCTGCACCGTTTCGGCATCGTCGGCGGCGTTGGTGTGGTCGCGCAGGTCCTGGTCGAGGACCGTGTAGCGGGACATCGCGTCGGCGCGTCCGTCGCCGAAGTCGACCTCGGTCACGCCGACCCGCGCTCGCGGCGCCGCAAGGACGACCAGTTCGCCGTGCAGGTCCGGCGGCACCTCGAACGGCGGCGGCAGCGCGTCGCCGTCGGGGATGGCGAACGGGGTGCCGTCGGGCAGCACGCCGCGGCCGCGCAGCAACGCCACGCGGCCGAGGGCGAGCTGCGCTTCGTCGAGCACCAGTTCGCCAAAGCCCCAGCCGTACTGATGGGCAGCGCGCACCCGGGCGTCGATCAGCGACTCGACGAAGCGTGCCTCCTGCTGGAAGTGGTGCGGCTGCAGGAAGATGCCCTGCAACCAGATGACGCGGTGGGGGGTCGTCATCGTCTACGCGAGGTCTGCGTCGGACCTCAGGGCGACACCGTCGCCGAGACAGCAAGCGGCTCGGCGCGGATCGCGATCTTCTGCGACTGGCCCGGCTGCACGGCTGCGATCGATCGCCATGTGGCCTGTTCGAGATTCCGGTACGCCCCAAAGACGCCAAGGAAACGCGTCTCTGCCGACAGCTTCTTCGTGTACTGGCGCGACTCGCCAGGCTGCAGCATCATCTCTTCCTTGGCCAGAAGGTCGGCACCCAGCGTGACTTGGTCGGACTGGTACAGCGACATGAAGTCCGCCTGGTTGAACGCGGCGGCCGATTTGAGCTCGTAGATGCGAATCATCAGCGGCGACGGGCGCTGTGTCACGCTGGGATTGAGCCCCGCCGCTGCTTCGATACTGCCATTGACGGTCGTGGCCTTTGGGACGCTGCTGCAAGCGACCATTGACATAACCATTGCCGCCACACAGGCCATATGCCCAGGACCGCGTCGAAGTGCCGCGCCTCGTGTTCTCGGCGAGGGTCGTCTGCGTGCTGCCACTAGCCCATCCTTTCGCTGGAAGAGCATAAGCATGACGCTGGCGACTGCACGATGACTAAGGTAATCCGCAGACGGTCGGCTGGGCGCCCAGGTGGAGGACCCTCAGGGCACTTTCCGGTCCGTCAGTCTCGGCCCGGTCGCGCCGTGCGTAGCTCAGATCGTCCAGGTCGATGCATCGCACCGGCTTCCTGGCCAGTTCCAGGTCGAACCCGGCGCGCCACGCCGATGCGTTGCAGCTTGCCCACTGGGTCTTCATCGCCTTGACGGCCCAGGCAGCGACCTGAACCCCCGGAACCGGCTGCCACTTCTCCAGCAAGGGCGGCGTCAACCGCGAGGGTCACGGCGCCGCCGGCTCGTGCGACCCGATCTCCAGGCAGCTGAACTCGGCGACCTGCACTGCCTCGACGCGCGGCTGGCCGAACGCGATCCAGCCGTGACCGACCAGCGGCAGCTCCTCGTGGTGGACCTTCGTCTCCGGCCGGCCTTCGAAGGTCACGAAGGTCCCGTTCGAGCTGTGGTCGACGAGCACGAAGCGCTCGCGCCGGCGCTCGATCATCGCGTGTGCCCTCGACACGCAGGGGTTGCGCACGGTGAAGTCCGCCTCGAGGTCGCGTCCGATCGTCGCCTTGCGGCGCTGCGGCCCCATCTCGACGTGCGTGCCGTTGCAGTCCAGTTCCAGGCGCGCCCGGCTGGCGGCCGCCGCCGCCGACGGGGCGAAGATCACGGTCTTCTCGGCGCTCGACGACTCCCAGATGATCTCGACGAGATCGATCTCCTGTTCCTTGCCCTTCACGGGGATCGAGTAGAGCGTGCGCAGGTTCGCCGCCTGGGCGGCGGACAGCATCGCGGCGGTGTCCACGTCGGTCACGATCTGCCGCTTCGAGGCGAGGTCGCACAGGCGCGAGGCCAGGTTCACGGTGTCGCCGAAGACGTCGTGGTCGTGCTCCACCACCGAGCCGAAGTGAAAGCCGATGCGCAGGCCCAGGCGCAGGCCGACCGCGGGCCCGAGCCGGTCGACGCGCAGCTGCATCTCGGCGGCCGCCGCCGCGGCGTCGTCGGCGGTCCGGAAGACCGACATGACGGCATCGCCGATCGTCTTCACCACGCGGCCGCGCGCCTCGGCGGTGCAGGTGGACATCGTCGACAGGCAGCTCTCGATCAGCGCGAAGGCGTGCTGATCGCCCAGCACCTCGTACAGCGCGGTGCTTCCGGCAACGTCGGCAAACAAGACTGCGCAGTCCATCCAGACCCCCTTCGTCGCGAACGATTCTTCCGGCCACCGGCTCGCCGCCGCATGACCTGGGTCAATCGACCCGGGTCGCCCGGCGCACGCGCACATCTTGACCTGGATCCTTGCACGCCCGGCAGCACCATGCCAGATTCGCCGGGCCATGTTCGAATCCGCAGAACTCCAGCACGAAGTCGCCAAGGCCACCTACCAGCGCGAGGAGGCGCGCCTGCGGGCCGCCCTGCTCGATGCGCAGTACGACCTCAAGCTCGACGGCCGGTTTCCGCTGCTGATTCTGATCGCGGGCGTCGAGGGCGCCGGCAAGGGCGAGACGGTCAACCTGCTCAATGAGTGGATGGACCCGCGCCACATCCAGACCACCGCCTTCGGCCCGCCGTCGGACGAGGAGATCGAACACCCCGCGCACTGGCGCTTCTGGAGGGCGCTGCCACCGAAGGGTCGCATCGGCATCTTCTTCGGTGCCTGGCACACGATGCCGATCCTGCAGCGCGTGATGGGCGAGATCGGCAACGGCGCCTTCGACAGTGCCATCGGCGAGATCCAGCGCCTGGAGAAGATGCTGTGCGACGAGGGCGTGCTGCTCGTGAAGTACTGGTTCCACCTCTCGAAGGACCAGCAGCGCAAGCGGCTCAAGGCGCTCGAGAAGGACCCCACCACGCGCTGGCGCGTGACCGACACCGAGTGGTCGTACTTCAAGCTCTACGACCGTTTCGTCGAGGTCTGCGAACCCTTCGTGCGCCAGACCTCGACGGCGCAAGCACCGTGGATCGTCGTGCCGGCCGCGGACCCGCACTACCGCTCGCTCGCCGTCGGCCGCCACCTGCTGGCGGCGATGCGGGAGCGGCTCGACGCAAAGCCGGGCCGGCGCCCCGCCAGCCCGACACCGCCGTTGCCGCAGCCCGGTGACAAGCTGAACGTGCTCAGCGCGCTGCACCTCGACCAGGGCATGGCCAAGGACCGCTACGAGCGCGAGCTGGAGAAGTGGCAGAGCCGGCTGAACCTCGCCTCGCGCGACCCGCGCTTCAAGTCTCTGTCGGTGGTCGCCGTGTTCGAGGGTAACGACGGCGCCGGCAAGGGCAGCGCGATCCGCCGCCTCACGTGCGCGCTGGACGCCCGCTGCTACGAGAACATCCCGGTCGCCGCGCCCACCGAGGAGGCGCGCGCCCAGCCCTACCTCTGGCGCTTCTGGCGTCGCCTGCCGCGACGCGGCCGATTCGCGCTGTTCGACCGATCCTGGTATGGCCGCGTGCTGGTCGAGCGCATAGAGGGCCTCTGTACCGAGGCCGACTGGACGCGCGCCTTCAGCGAGATCAACGACTTCGAGCACTCGTTGGTGCAGCACCGCGTCGTGCTCGCCAAGTTCTGGCTCGCCATCACGAAGGACGAGCAGTACCGGCGCTTCAAGCAGCGCGAGAAGGTCGCGTTCAAGCGCTTCAAGATCACCGACGAGGACTGGCGCAATCGCGAGAAGTGGGATGCCTACGAGACCGCCGTCTGCGACATGGTGGACCGCACGTCGACCGCGACGACGCCGTGGACGCTGGTCGAGGCGAACAACAAGTACTTCGCCCGCATCAAGGTGCTGAAGACGCTGTGCGAGGCCGTCGAGGCGGCGCTCGAGGGCGTCGGCGCCAAAAAGCGCGCGAAGAAGCGCTGACGCCGCCGGCAGCACGAAGCCTGCCGATGAACTTCTAGGGCCGACCCGGCGCGCTGGCGACGTGGCTGCGGAGGTGATCGAGCGCCTGCAGCCGCGGCTCCATTGCCGCGAACCAGAGCCGCGGCACCGAGGCCAGGAACAGGCACCCGGCGTAACCCGTGGGCAGTTCGGGCCCGGGCAGTGCTTGCAGCTCGGCGAATGGTTTCCACGCCTGCATGTGGTGGTCGCTGTGTCGCTGCAGGTTGGCAATCACGCTGTTGGTCGACACGTGGTCGGCATTCCACGCGTGGTTCACGCCGAAGGGCTCGGGTCGGCCGCTGCCCTTCCTGGCGCGCACCAGGCCGTAGTGCTCGATGTAGTTGATGGCCTCCAGCAGGAACACCGCGTGGCCGGCCTGCACCAGCCAGAACAGCAGCGCCAGCGGGCCGAGCCCGACCGCGAGCCCCACCAGCCATGCGGCCTGCGCGGCGGTCGCCCAGACGAGCGGGCTCGCGCGCCAGCTGCGCCGGAGCTGCGTGCGCTGTGCCGCCTCGAGACGCCAGGCGCTGACCCAGCTGCCGGCAAGCGTGCGCGGAAGGAAGCGCCACAGCGTCTCCCCACGACGCGCGCTGGCCGGATCATCGTGCGTGGCCGCCCGCGGGTGATGACCACGGTAGTGCTCGACCATGAAGTGGGCATACAGCACGCTCGTCATCAGCAACCAGCCGAGCACGCGGTCGAAGCGCGAGCGCGAATGCCCGAGTTCGTGCGCGAAGGTGATGCCCTGGCTGCCGGTGACGCCGCCCACGGCGATGCCCAGCGCAATGGCTTCACCGACACCGTAACTTCCGGCCGCCGCTGCGCGCACCAGCAGCCACAGCGCCAAGGACAGCAATGCCGCCTGCAGCGGTACATGGAAGCGGATGCAGAAGCGGTGCCATGCCGTCGCGCGCACGGCCGGCGGCGAGTGCTTCAGCGCCGGCACGAATTCGAGCAGGGCAAACACGACCTGCCAGCCGAACAGCGCCGCCCACGCGGCCCACGGCGAGCGCCAGGCCGCGGCCGCCACGGCCAGCGGCAGCAGCCACGCCAGCGCGAAGCGCAGGGAAGTGAGGTCGAAGCCGGACGGCAGCGGCGCGGTCGCGCCGGCGCCTTCGCCATCCGAGGACGGTGGACTCGATGTCGTCACGGCACTCCGATCCATGCCGCAGGCCCGAGGATGAACCGGGCTGCAGTCAACTGCAGGCTGCCCAGTCCGGCTCCCTCACGGTGCCCCGGTCGTCAGTTCGGCCGCCTGAGGATGATGGACCGCGGCATCTCGGATCCGACCTGGCTGACGACCGGCGTGGCGCGACGCATCAGAATCGATAGCCGACGCCGACGCTGAACAGCCACGGATCGACCTTGAAGTCGCCGAGGGCGGCGCCGCCGGCCTTGACCGTGGTGCCGATCTGCACCTTCTTGACGTCGAGGTTCAGCAGCCAGCCACCGCCGATCGGGTAGTCGAGCCCGGCCTGCAGCGCGAAGCCGAAGCTGTCGCGGTCGATCGTGATGCCCGGCGGCAGTTCGACGTCGGAGAAGCGGTTGTAGTTGATGCCCGCGCCGACGTACGGCCGCACCGGCATGCCGGTGAAGTGGTACTGCAGCGTCAGTGTCGGCGGCAGGTGCTTCAGCGACCCGATCGTCGTGCCACCAGCCCTCAAGTCGTGCTCCTGCGGATAGGTCAGGATCAGCTCGAGCGCGAGATTCGGCGAGAAGAAGTAGCTGAAGTCGAGTTCGGGGAACCACTTGTTGTTGACGCTCAGGTCGAGGCCCGTGCTGTCGTCGTTCGACGAATCGAGGTACAGCGCGCGGGCGCGCACGATCCAGTTGCCGCTGTCCTGCGCGTACGCGCATGCGGGGGCCAGCGCGGCGAAGCCGGCGACGAGAGCCGCCGCCGCTGCGGCGGCGGTGAGGTGACGAGATTTCATGAGTCCTCCATGCGATCAGTCCCGGGCCACGTGCCGGGACACACCATTCCATCAGCAAGGTCAGGCGTGACTATTGCGTTGCAGCAAACCGGGTTGTCGCAGCCGTTGGTGCGCGCGCGGGGTGTCGGCTTCCCGCCACGCCGGCGGGGTCGGTCGGGTACCGACCCGAACCCGGTCGAAGCTGGCCACGGTGCAAGGCGGTACGCCCCGAGACGGCGCATCCGCCCGGGCGTCAAGCCCGGCGCGCGGCGCGCAGCCCGCGGGGCGGCAGCGTGGTCTCGGCCCACGGCAGCATCAGCGACAGCAGCAGCAGTTGTTCGAACTCGAGCGCGAAGCGCTCGATGATGCGATCGGGCTCGGGGCACAGCTTCTCGTCGGTGACGAGGCCGAACTGCACGCCGCCGGCGTACGAGATGATGCTCACGCCGACGCCGACGTCGCCCGACGAAGGCACCCAGAAGATGCTCTGCACGACCTCCGAACCGCACAGCCGCACGCTTTCGCGCGGGCCGGGCACGTTGGTCATCACGGCCGTGGTCTTGTCCAGGAAGAGGCCGGACAGCGCCTGCTGTCCGCGCTGCACCAGCAGACCCGACACCCCCAGGATGCCGTAGGCCAGCAGTGGCTGGTAGCTGCGCTTGAGCGCCGACATGCGCTCGTGCACGATGCGCAGCCGCTGCAGCGGGTTGGCCGTGCCCACCGGCACCAGCAGCGGCACCAGGCCGAAGCGGTTGCCGAGCTGCCAGGCTTCTTCGAGCGGACGCAGGTTCACCGGCACCAGCGCGCGGATGTCCTTGCCGGCCGGATCATCGCCGGTGTCACCCAGCCAGCGGCCGATGGCGCCGGCCGCGCAGCACAGCAGCACGTCGTTCACCGAGGCGCCCAACGCCTTGCCCACCGCCTTGACCTCGTCCAGCGGCAGCGGATCGCACCAGGCCACGCGCTTGCGCCCGCTGCCGTGGCCCTTGAGCCGCGTCGGCGAGTCGTTGGGCATCAGGGCCATGGCGGCCACGTCGTCGAGCAGTTGCCGGCCCTCGCGCGCCAGCCCGTAGACGTCGCGCAGGGCACGTCGCGGGTGCCCGATCACCTTCAGCGCCTGCGCCAGACCCTCGCCGTAGAGGTCGATGGCCTTCACCGTCAGGCCGGTGAGCGGGCGCAGCAGTTCGTCGGCGATCCAGTCATCGAGGTGCGTGTCGTGCGGATCGGCGTCGCGGCGTGCCAGTTCCGGCGGCTCGCTGCCGTCGTCGCCCAGCGACATCATCACCGAGTTCAGCGCCACGCCGTCGCCGATGCAGTGATGGATGCGGCAGATCAGCGCGCTGCCTTCGCCGTGGTGCTCGATGAGCTCGAACTGCCACAGCGGGCGGTCGTGGTCCAGCGGCGTCGAAGCCAGCTCGCCCATGCGCTGCTGCAGCGCGGCGCGCTCGCTCTGGCCTCGGCGGCGGCGGAGTTTCCGGACCACGACGTGGTGTCCGAGGTCGAAGTGCTCGTCGTCCACCCACTGCGAACCCAGCGCGCCCTGCACGACCTTCTGCCGGAAGCGCTCGTACTTGAGCAGGCGCTCGCGGATGCGCTCGCACAGCACGTCGTGGCGGATCGCGGGGCGCAGCAGCCAGACGCCGACGATCATCATCAGGTTGACGTCGCTGTCCATGCGCAGCCACGCGGTGTCGACGCGCGACATGGGGTGGGTGGTGGCGGTCATGGCCGGCCTTTCTTCGGTGCCGACGCGGCCACCAGTTCGTCGAAGGTTTCCAACAGTGCTGCCGAAAGCCGGTGCGCGTCGGGCACCGCGTTGCGCGCCGTCGTGAAGCCGAAGCCCATCGTTCCGGCATAGCTCATGACCGTGAGGTTCAGGCCCACGCCGTGCTCGGTGATCGACAGCGGCCAGTAGGTCGCCATGCGCGCGCCGGCGGCGTACAGCGGCACCTGCGGACCGGGCACGTTGGAGACGACGACGTTGGCGATCGGCGGGATGCGGCCGGCCAGCCCCGCGCGCCCGTACAGCCAGGCCAGCCCGTGCAGCGCCCAGGGTGTGAAGAGGGTCGGGAAGTCGGTCGGCAGGAGGCTGCGGGCGCGACCGGTCAGCGCCTTGGCCGCGCCGGCGGCGTCGCGGATGGCGCGCAGGCGCCGCACCGGGTCCTTGAGGTGGGTGTGCAGGTTGACCACGGTCATCGTTGCCTGCGTCCTGAACTCGGTGTTGCCGGCGGCACGCAGCGAGATCGGCATCGCTGCCGTCAGCGGCTTCTTCGGGATGCCGCCGTGGTGCGCGAGGTAGCGCCGCAGTGCCCCGCTGCACAGCGCCAGCACGACGTCGTTGAGCTTGGCCTCGTGTCGCGCTGCCAGCTGCTTGAGGGTGGCCAGCGGCAGCGTCGCCGCGGCGAATCCGCGCTCACCGGTGATCGGCACGTTCAGCGGCGTGTGCGGGCCGAAGCTGAAGTTCTGGCCCAGCCGGCCGACACCGAGGCTCGCTGCGCCGCCGAGCAGGCCGGCCAGGGTGCGCGCCACCTCGGGCAGGTGACGCAGCAGCTTGATGTACTGGCCGACGTCGTGCTTCAGTGCCGCGGCCGCGAGCTCGATCATGCCGGGCTGCTCGGCGGCCGTCGGCCCGCCGCGCGCTCGCGGCACGGCACGCGGCCGCGGCGTGACGTCGAACAAGGCCTGCGCCAGCAGCACGCCGGCCTGGCCGTCGATGACGGCGTGGTGGACCTTGATGTAGTAGCCGGCCTGGCCCGACGCCAGGCCGTCGATCACGTACAGCCGCCACAGCGGCCGGCTGCGGTCCAGCAGCTCCGAGTGCAGCCGCCCGGTGAGGTCCTCCAGCTGGACCTGCGTGCCCGGCGGCGGCAGCGTGACGCGCTGCACGTGGTAGGCCATGTCCGGCTT
>Ga0105097_10001285_pt1 | contig 11983 bp, 1 predicted proteins | sample PPLLak12cMay2015_FD_87035 | JGI IMG/M metagenome (GOLD analysis project Ga0105097, IMG submission 87035) | Freshwater sediment microbial communities from Prairie Pothole Lake near Jamestown, North Dakota, USA - PPLs Lake P7 Core (1) Depth... | ecosystem: Environmental > Aquatic > Freshwater >... | reverse complement strand
TACCACCTTCATCGCTTCTTACAAAGATAATCTGGATGCTGATTACGCCAGGGGTAGTAGATATGTGACAGCAAGTGGTGGAAATGTATCAATTACCAATGGTAAATTAGTATTGGGAAGTGGATTTGGAAATTATGTTAGATATTCAGCTGTTAATAATGCCAATTTCACTCAACAAGGAACAATTCGTTTTAAGATTACACCCAATTATAGTGGAGTACCAGTTAGTGATACATGGTTAATTTATATTATTTCTGATACATCCACTAATGGAATCTTCTTATTACATACTAATGCTCTGGGTTTATGGTTTGGAGTTAGAAATTCCAGCGGGGGTATTATTATTGATATTTCATTAGGAAATTGGAGTCCAGTAAGTGGGACTACATACGAATTTGAATTAAATATTGATATAAGTAATGGAGCATCACGACTATTTATGGATGGAAAACAATATGGCGGTACAAGAACCGAAACAGGTATACGTAGTAATAGTTCGACACAAATTACGATTGGTTCTGGTTATACCAGTTTTAGTATGAGCGATCTCCAAATCTTTGACAACGTTCAGCATACAGTCAATTACAACCCTAGCAGTTATGCCCCAGATTACACCTTACAATCGGCGGTCACCACTTATGGGCTCAACGCCTATGGACCCACCAATCTAGATTCCCTGACCGTCAAAGGGCAACAAGAAGTCACCTTTATGGCTAGTTATGCCACCACCACTACGGCTGACTATGGATTGGGAAGTACAGCGGTCTCAGCCAGCGCGGGTAGTGTGGCCATTGGTCCAGCAGGAACCGCCAATTCATCATTTATTGCCACATATAATTCCGTCTTAACGGCCGACTATGGATTGGGAAGTACAGCGGTCACAGCCAGCGCGGGTAGTGTGACCATCACTAATGGTAAATTAGTCTTGGGAACAGGAGCGGGTAATTATGTCCGCTATGCGGCTGCAGGTAATGCTGATTTTACACAGACAGCAACCATCCGCTTCCGTCTAACACCTAATTATACTACATCATTTGCCACCAATACGGTATTTGTCAATATCGGGACGGTTGGCAGTGATGCTGCCAATGCTATTTGGTTGTTCCATGCAGCAGCTGATAAAACAATCAGGTTGAGGATTAAAGATTCCAGTAATGCAAGTATATTCCCCGATGCTTCATTGGGTGTCTGGACGCACGTCCAGTATCAAGAGTATATTTTTGAGTTAAATATTGATATTACCACGGGGGCCACCCGATTATTCATTGATGGAATACAACAAGGTAGTACACTGACAGGTACAGGAACTAGAACTGCGACCGCACCGACATTGCAAATCGGTGACTGGATTGTTGGTGGTAGTAATCTCAGTGATTTCTCAATGCGCGATCTTATTATTTACAATACGGTGCAACATACGGCCAACTACTCCTCAAATTATGTCTTACAAAACTTAAACACTAATACCTTAGTCTTGGGGGCAGGAACGGATAATTATGTCCGTTATGCGGTCGCAGGTAACGCTGACTTCACACAAGCAGGAGCCATCCGCTTTAAACTGACACCAAATTATTCAGGAATACCATCAGGATCAGTTGGTATTATTAGTATCGGAAATGCTAGTACTCTACCAAATCTATTCGTTTTAAGGCATGTCGACACATCGGGAAATTTAAACATATCTTTTTGGAATTCATCGGGAACAAGTATTTTTGAATCTAATGATGCATGGTCTCCAATTTCTGGAACGGAGTATGAATTTAGTTTAAATTTTGATTTTACTTTAGGAGCCACCCGATTATTTATTAATGGGACACTGTTTGGAAGTCTACATACTCAAACTGGTATTAGAACGAATGCAGCATCATTTGTTCAAATTGGAAGTTATGTCTATGGTGCTGGACACCTATCCAATTTCTCAATGCGCGACCTTATTATTTACAATACGGTGCAACATACAGCCGATTACAATCCTGGTTATACCAGCGAAAGCATTTATACTACTCACTTAAACGGCCCCACTAAGGTCTCAGACGCAGCGTACTTCGGTAACGCCATGACACCACTGGGCAGCTTTAGGTGGGGCGTTTCGGGAACCATTAGTATTGGTGGAACCGAGGCCATTACTTTTTCACCCGCCTTCCCAACCAGTTGTGATAGTGTGATCATCACTGCCACTGACGCTGCGACTGCTAATTCGTATACCTGGACAGTTGGTAATGTCTCTAATACAGGTTTTACTATTTACAGCAGGCTTGCTGTGTCATCGACGGTGGGTTGGTTTGCAATTGGGGGAACCTAGTGGGGGAACCTAGTGGGGGAACCTAGTGGGGGAACCTAGTGGGGGAACCTAGGTTCCCCCATACCCCCTTCCTCTATTAGGGTGGGTGGGGGAACCTGGGTTCCCCCATACCCCCTCCTCTATTAGGGTGGGTGGTGTTCTTTATCCGTTTATTATTGATAGTTTTATATTTTTTAATTAAATTGGGGGAACCTAGGTTCCCCCATACCCCCTTCCTCTATTAGGGTGGGTGATATTCTTTAACCGTTTATTATTGATAGTTTTATATTTTTTTTAAATTAAATTGGGCTTATCAAATATTATAAGCCAAATTTAAGATAAGAACATTATATAGAGGAAGGGGGTATGGGGGAACCTAGGTTCCCCCAAACTAGGTTTCCCCACATTAAGTCTGATTATATAAAAATATATACATTAATATTATATATTAATGAGTTTGTGGAATACATATATACCCTATCCTAAAAATGATAGGCACCCTGTCATCTCAACTGATGCTGAGGGTAATTCATATGTAGCCTATTTTGTTTGGGGGTCCACAGGTCCAGCCGCGGCCAATGTTGACCTAATTTCTTCACCTGAAGCATATGGTGCCATTGGTGATGGTTTAACCGATGATACCAGTGCTATCCAAACGTGTATTAATAACAATAGGAATATCATGTTCGGGCCAGGAAAAACATATAGAATTACAGCGAGTTTAACAGTTCCTTCAAATTCAGTCATTGATCTTAACAATTCCACTGTTTTAACTAATGATGGATCCACAGTGACAACTTTTTTGAATGGTGATGGCACCTTTGTGTCTCCAATTTATCAAATCTTTGACCTTTATTCGGTTGAAAATATTATGATTATCAATGGTAAAATCGCCCAATGCGCTTCAGGTATTAACTGTTATCAAGCCAATAATGTGCGGTTGGATAACCTTGAAATTTATTGGTGTGGTGATGCCTTTTTAACATATAGTTGTAACCGACATGAACTCTCGAATTTATATCTTCATGACAATCGCAGAACCTGTCTCAGTTTAACATCGGTCGATAACTGTAAATTTGACCATATTAAAATCTACAATCACGGTATTTGGGCGATTTACGCATATACCGTCAACCACAGTACTTTCACTAATGTTAACATTGATTATGATACCACTTACGCTACTTTTTATGGCGGTGCTACCGCAGGTGTCATGAATCTGGCCTATTTAAATAAACAAGAAGCCCCCTATAGTTGGGCCTATGCTTATGGGCAAAAAACGATTGAGTATACGGCTTATCTGTTTGGTGTGGAGAATACAGCCTTCACCAATTGTGAATGGTCGCATACAAACTTGATCACACGGCTGGTCAATGTCTCACAGAATGAGTTTAATCATTGTCAGTTCAATTTATATTGGACCATGCCTGAGAGTAATGGGAGTGGCATCTATACTGCACTCCAACAGAAGTTGATTGGATGTACTATCAGTGGATTATTGTTGGAAACCTATACCGCTGATGGTGCGCAATGGGATCTTCAGTTGATTGGCTGTGATATTTCTGGTCAGGTTTCCACGCATAATATGAATAGTGGAACAGGTGTCTTCAAGGATTCGCGCTTGTGGTTTGACAGTTGTCGTTTTACTTGTCCTAATACTCCACGGGAATTGAGTCAATTTGAGGGTGAGATTAAATACGATAATTGCGATTTCTACTCTAATGCATTAGTTCCTCAGTATTGTTTAAAGTTTTATTTCAATGGCACACAATTAAACACCCAAGCCAAAATACGTTTAAACAGTTGCCGTTTTAGGAACCCAGACCCCAGTTATTATCCTTTAGTTTTTGAAAACAATCTGGCTTTAACTTATTCTCCGTTTATTTATGTCAATAATTGCCAGTTTGTCAACTGTCAAGGTCACGCCATTTCCAATACCCGTTGTAATGTTTTTTGTCTCAATATGGACTTTGAAAACAATTTTAACACTAATACAGGTGGCACCTTTACTTTTAGTAATAGTGTGTATAGTGATTTGAGTATTATCAGGTATCCTCAATTAACCTCGCCAAATTGGTGGGAAATCTCGGCTCTCGCCACCACTGATATTCTCAATTTAACCGCTAGGTCTCCGACTAATAATCTGCAAATTTTAGATATTAATCAAGGCACCATTGTGGATAATCGTCAAAACTATGATGCCACCAATAGCCCGCGTTTCGTGATTGCGGGTCATATTGATTTACCCACCATGTTTTTGGATTATGTTGATGCTCATACGCGGTTTTCTTTTCCTTTGGTCAGTGGTGATGAAGTGTATCAGACATTGACCCCAGATACGACTTTTTACATGTCATCAATTGGGACTTTAGAATCAACCATGGGGTCATATTATTGGTCTTTTTATAGTGGAGCGGGAACTAGTGGAGCTCTGTTAGCATCAGGTACTAGCATAGGCGGAACGCAAGATATTGCAGTTTTCGATCATGTGGTGCAAGTCATAGCAGGTCAATCATATACTATCTGGCTTCAAGCTACCGACAATTCCACCATCTTGAGAACCACCAGTGGTTGGTATGGGAGCAATACTTTTTTCAAAAACAGCGTGGACCAGCACCCAACTGATTGGGCACTCTATGGTTATGGTGGTGTGTCCTTAGACTTATATCATATCTATGCCAGGGGTATTCAGAATACCGAAATTATCACCTCCTTTTTTGATCAACTAGATGTTCCTTTTACTGATGCAGGAAGTGGAACTTGGCCCACTGACGTCACAGGGGGTATGATTGTCTATGATAGTAACTCATTAACCAGTCAAATGATTCGTGACCGTTTGAGGATTACTGACACTACCCAATCGGTTAGCACTTCCACAGGTGCTCTGGTACTTGATGGCGGTTTGGCTGTCGGTAACCGTTTAAACGTGGAAGGACGTACTACTGTCCATGGAAATGCCTATTTTTATAGTGATACGGCTAATACTAGTTCAACCAGTGCGCCAATCTTCGGTGGCTCAGGTGATAACGGTAGTTATCGGTTCTATGATAATACCAATGCCTATAACATGACTATGGGGTGGGATCCAGTTAATAGTTGGTGGGCGCTTCAGAGCACTCGTCCGACTTTTGACAAGGCTGATATGTATCTCAATCCAGTCTACGACAACTCATATGGGCGAGTCTTTATGGGGCGTGCGATTGTCGATGATGTCTTGAAAGTGGATACTATTGCGGAGAAAACAGGTAGTAATGGAGTAGAAATTACATCAGGTAGTAAATTAATCATCAATGATACCACGGATGCAACCTCATTCGGCACAGGAGCGGTTCAAATTGCGGGTGGGCTCAGTGTCAATAAAAATGTTTATATTAACGAGACTCTGCGAATTGGTGTCAGTGATGGAGATAAAATCGTATTTACCACCAGTGGGGGTGATGGTAGTAAAATTGCCCATAGCAGTGGTTGGGAATTAGGATATTATACGGGTCGATCGGCACAAAATCAAGGCGGTAGTCACCAGTTTTATACTTCATCATATTTGGGATATGATAATCCATTATCAGTCGATGCGACCACGGTTAGCATTAATAATACCACCGAATCTACCAGTACTTCCACTGGTGCTCTGACAACCGCAGGAGGTGCGGCCATTGCCAAGAATCTGTCTATTGGTGGGACTCTGTCGACGTATGGTCTGGGCTCTCTGTACTATCGTGCTTATGATAACTACCAGACAGGCTCAGGCAGCATCCCGTATAATACCGCCACTGGCAAAATCTTGGCTTGTGGGACCACCACCACACTGACTCTGACCACTCCGAGTTATGGTGGTCAGTCCACATACTATGCACTTCGGATTATGGGATGGATTCGTCCCTTATACACTGAATTATACACTTTTTATCTAACATCAACTAATGATAGTGCGGTTTTATTTATTAATCATCGGTCAGTGGTCAAATCCTTTAATGATAGTCAAAGCGGTACTATCAGTTTAACTGCCAACCAATGGGTTCCCATTTATATTGAATGGATTAACGGGTCAGGTGCATCTCACTTACAAGTCCAATGGAGTAGTGCGTCACAGGCCATTGAGGATCTCCCCAATAGTCGCATGGCCTATCATCAACTGGATAATGCCCCCAGTGTTTTGGGAACATCCGTTGTTAATGGCATTTTAACTGTAACTGCCACAGATAATAGCACCAGTACATCCAGTGGTTCAATTACTACCGCTGGTGGAGTAGGAATCGCAGGATCCTTAAATGTGGGTGACACGATTAAAACCGATCACATTGCTGAATTAACGTCTGGCAATGGTGTGGAAATATCCAGTGGTAGTAAACTGATTGTTAGTGATACCACCGATTCAGGTTCGGCTTTCAGTGGTGCCTTCCAGGTGGCTGGTGGTGCTGCGATTGAGAAGCAACTATATGTGGGTGGAGCGGCCACTTTTGCGGGAGCCGTTAATATTTTAAGCGCCATTAACAATAATAAAACCATTGTTGGAATGGACGCCAGTCATACAATGTTTATTATCAGTTATCAAGAGTCACTTAATGCTGATTATGGGCGCGGTACCACCTCCGTCACTGCCAGTGCAGGTACCGTCAGTTTGACTAATAGTCGGCTGGTTTTGGGTAGTGGAACGGGTAATTATGTCCGCTATTCGGCTGTTAGCAATGCTAACTTCACTAATCAAGGAACCGTTAGGTTTCACTTGACACCAGCTTATTCTGGAGCTCCAGTGGCTACTTCATTTATGATCAACATTGGGACCATTGCATCATATAACAATGCTTTATACATGTACCATGAAGTGACCACAGGGGCCTTGAAGATTGCGGCTTACAATTCCACAGGAACTCTCATTTTTAATAGTTCATTGGGTGTCTGGACTCCTACCATAGGAACCGAGTATGAGTTCGAATGGGACATTGACCTGAGTAATGGAGCAACCCGTGTCTTTATAGAAGGAGAAAAATTTGGATCCACGCAAACATCCACAGGTATTCGTACGGCCACAGCCACCACTATTCAAGTGGGTGATTGGATTATATCAGGTAGCAGTGGTGCTAACTTTAGCATGCGTGATTTGGTCATCTATGATAACGTCCAACATACGATCGATTACAGCCCAGATAGTTATATTCCAGACTTTACTTTCCAAAGCGCTGTCACCACACACGGTATTAATGCCACAGGACCTGCCAATCTTAAATCTGTCAGTGTTGATGGAGGTCAAGAGGTGACTTTTATGGGTGAGTTGGAATATATGATTGATGCGGATTATGGTTTAGGTAATACCGCGGTGGTCACATCCGTGGGCGCCTCTATTTCTGGAGAAAGATTAGTGATTGCTAGTGGGACAGGTAATTATGTCCGCTTTGCAGCCACAGGAAATGCCGATTTCACTAATACTGGTGCCATTCGTGTCCGCCTGACACCAGCTTATTCAGGTACTCCCACCACAACCGTAGGACTTATTGGGATAGGTCAAACAGGGTCTACATGGAATCAAATCTATTTATACCACTCTTCAACGGGTGGGTTCTTGACACTGTTGAGTTATGATGCCACGGGAACCGTGATTCACAACAACGCTGCACTGAGTGGCAGTGCTTGGGTTCCTGTTGCAGGTACCGAATACGAGTTCTTCCTAAATCTTGACCTGACCCTAGGTCAAACCCGATTGTTCATTGATGGAGTTCAATATGGTACCACACTGACTAATACTGGAACCCGTGGCTCAACCGCAGGTGTTCTCCAAATTGGAGGCAATGTTTATAATCCGAGCGCAGATGACGCCAATTTTGCGGTCCGAGATTTGATTGTCTATAATAGTGTTCAGGAAACCGCTAACTATGCCCCAGGTTATAGTACGGAAAGTATCTATACAACTCATTTATCAGGACCCATTAGAATCACAGGTAAGTCCCTGATTACCAATACTACGGAGTCTACGTCAATCGCCAGCGGTTCAATTTACTCATTGGGAGGTATTGCCACCGCCAAAAACTTATATGTGGGTGGTGAAATCCACGCGGTTTCAACGACTGATTCCACCAGTACGGCGACAGGGTCTCAAGTCATCTCAGGTGGAGTCGGGATTGGCAAGAATCTGAATGTGGGAGGCACTACCAGTCTGATTACCACCACCTCCAACCAGTTAACCGTAGGTTATGATAATACCAATAAGGTGACCTTTGATGTCTCCACTGTGGGTGACCTAAGTATTGATGCGAGTGGTAATGATGTCAATTTTGTCAATACTGATACGGTTCGAATTAATAATACTGTGGCTTCCACCAGCACCTCCACAGGGGCTTTAATAGTGGGTGGTGGAATTGCGGTCGATGGTAATATGACCATTAAAGATTGGATTGATCATGAACAACAATCAGGTGATTCTTATTATAAAAACAAAACATCTGATGCGGATGGGTTGTATTATCGGACTTACTATAACGCTACTTATGATGCCTTAACAGTTGACAGAGGTGCCAATGTGACCAACGAAAACTTAAGAATCAATTTGACCACTAACTCCACCTCGACATCCACGGGTGGACTGGTTACCACTGGTGGTATGGCTGTTGCCAAAACACTTCGGGTTGGTGAGCACGTTTATGTCACTAGTGGTCTGCATGCGGCGACACTGGAAGCTACCGCCACTACTGATTCAACCAGCACTTCAACAGGTGCCATCTTATCCGCAGGCGGTCTGGGGGTGGCCAAACAAGTTCACATTGGTGGAATTGCTCACATGGAATCCACGGTTGATTCTACCTCGACCTCAACAGGAGGACAAGTTGTCACTGGAGGCCTGGGAGTCGGAAAGCAACTCCATGTTGGTGATGTGGCCACCATGGAATCCACTCTTCAATCGACGTCAATTACGACAGGAGCTCAAGTGGTCATCGGTGGTCTGGGAGTTGGAAAGAATCTGTATGTGGGTGGTGATGCTCATATGGTCTCAACCACGGAATCCACTTCATTCACTACTGGAGCTCAAGTCATCGCAGGAGGTTTGGGAGTCGCCAAACAAGTTCACATCGGTGGGATTGCTAATATGGATTCAACCATCGATTCCACTTCTACTACCACAGGAGCCGCCATTGTCCTTGGTGGTCTAGCGGTCGCTAAACAATCCCATTTTGGTGGAATCGCACACATGGACTCAACTGTTGACTCTACTTCCACTTCCACAGGAGCACAAGTAATCACAGGGGGTCTGGGTGTCGGAGGCCAACTCCATGTCGGTGGTGTGGCATATATGGAATCAACGACTCAATCAACATCAACATCGAGTGGTGCTCAAGTCATCACTGGAGGTTTGGCCGTTGCTAAGAACGTCAATATCGGCGGTGACCTGATTGATACACAGACTACTACACTGGGTGGTGCTAACAGCGCAGTGACTTTTATTGCCTCATATAAATACTACATGACTAATACTGCATATGGTATCAATCTATCTGCTGATTATGGATTAGGTGACACTAAGTATGTCTCTGCATCGGGTGCCACTAATACCACAGGTTACTTATCTCTACCAGGAGCGGGTAACTATGTCAGGTATTCGGCAGTGGGTAACGCGGATTTCACCACAACTGGGACCATTAAGTTTAAATTGACACCTAATTACTCTGGTACGCCTTCATCAGTCAGTTCTGGATTAGTCAATATTGGAACGGTTAGTAGCTTGGTCAATTTAATCTGGTTGTATCATGACGTCACAGGGGGACATCTGCGCTTAAGGGTCTATAATTCCAGTGGAACGGTTGTCATTAATAGTGTTTCTTTCGGTGTGTGGACCCCCACGGGTGCCACGGAATATGAGTTTGAATTGGATATGGACTTGACAGGAGGAGCCACACGACTATTTATTAATGGAGTTCAATTTGGCAGCACTATTACCAGTACTGGAACCCGAACCTCTACGGCAACAGTCTTACAAATTGGTGATTATATTGGTGATGGTGGTGGTAATAACGGCTCTAACTATTTAATGCGTGAACTGGCTATTTTCAATACGGTCCAACACATCGCGAATTATCCACCTGGCTATTCTTTACAAAATCCCTTAACCGTGTATGGTTCAGCTAATATCAATGGAACCTTGAATCTAACGGGTCAGTCAGTTATGACAGCAGGTAAAGCTAACACTTCATCAATCGTTGATGTTTTTGGTGATGCCAGTGGTAATGGTAACTTCTTCTCAGTTGATGTTAATCAGCAATATGTCTTAGCATCAGGTTGGGATCCAGTTAATAACTGGTGGACTTATCAGGGTGTTGAGCCTGGAATTAATCCCAGAGATATTGCCATCAATCCAGTTTCATCGGGAGATGCTGGTCGGGTGGTCATTAGTCGTCTTCATGTCACGGATGACCTCAAGAACTATGGCACGATTTATACTGATCATGTGGCCGAATATACTGGTGGTAATGGTGTGGAAATCGCCAGCGGTAGCAAATTGATCGTCAATGATACCACTGACTCAGGTGCCCCCGCCACAGGTGCCTTCCAAACCGATGGTGGTGCTGCCATCGCCAAACAGCTATATGTGGGTGGTGCCACCACCTTAGCGGGACCCACTACCGTCTTAGGCCCTCTCAATCTTGATAATACTCTAGTGGACCACCAAACTATGGTCGGATTAGATGCTAGTCACTGCACTTTCGTCGCTACCTACGGAGACTCCATGATCGCTGATTATGGGCGTGGTGATACGGCAGTGGCTGCCACCGTGGGGAGTGTGACTTTAAACAATAACCGACTAGTTTTGGGTACGGATACTGTGACACAGAGCTATATTGAATATTCTGCTGTAGGCAACGCCCAATTCACACAAACAGGAACCATTCGGTTTAAATTAACACCTAATTATGCCACACCTGTTAATGAGATTGTTTTTATCAGTATTAGTAACAGTGGTGGTAATAATGAAGTAACATTATATCAGGATGCAACCAGAGCATTACGGTCTGTCATCCGCAATTCAACAGGTACTCATATAGGAAGTGGCAGTAGCACTTTATGGGGTACCTGGGCATATACCGTTAATACTGAATATGTGTTCGAATTGGATATAGATATTAGTCAAGGCACGACCCGATTATTCATTGATGGTGTTCAATTTGGTGCGACCAAAACAGATACAGGAATCAGAACTAATGCTGCTAACCTATTGCGAATTGGTAAGTCATCAGCTTTTAGTGGAGGTTATAGTAATTTCTCGATTCGTGACCTTCAAATCTTTGACAACGTCCAGCATACAGTCAATTACAACCCTAGCAGCTATCCATCAGACTACACCTTACAAGATGCGGTCACCACTTATGGACTCAACGCCTATGGACCCACATCCATGGATTCCCTGACCGTTAAAGGCCAGCAAGAAGTTACCTTTATGGCCAGTTACGCCACCACCACTACGGCCGACTATGGACTGGGTAGCACCACGGTGACTGCTACCGCAGGCACATTGGCCATCACCAATGGCAAGTTGGTGTTTGGAGGAGGCGTCACGGCAGGTAATTATGTCCGTTATTCGGCCACAGGCAACGCAGACTTCACACAAGCGGGAACCATCCGCTTCCATTTAACGCCCGCTTATTCAGGTGCTCCTGTGACAAGAAGTAATGTCTTAGTTAATGTGGGAACTCTTGGGAGCACTGTCAATAGTTTATGGAT
>Ga0105097_10001283_pt1 | contig 11995 bp, 11 predicted proteins | sample PPLLak12cMay2015_FD_87035 | JGI IMG/M metagenome (GOLD analysis project Ga0105097, IMG submission 87035) | Freshwater sediment microbial communities from Prairie Pothole Lake near Jamestown, North Dakota, USA - PPLs Lake P7 Core (1) Depth... | ecosystem: Environmental > Aquatic > Freshwater >... | reverse complement strand
CTCATTTCGCATCGCATCCCAGCATTCCGGAAATCCTTTAGCCTGAATACGAAAACGAAACTTTCTGGCTCCGCCATCGAGGTTCTGATTGCATATCAAAAATACGTCGCTTCCAGCCTTCAACCTGTGCAAAACGTGCACCCAGTTGTTTGTCAGACCTTCAACCATATCCAGAACCGGCTCAACTCCAGAATCCTTAAGAACTTTTCGAACATCATCAGCCAATGGTTTCTCTGTCAGAAAATATGACCGCCCGCCCAAGCGGTTTTTCCTGCATACCTGCAGCGATTGTTTAACATCACTTCCCCAAATCGCTTTACATATTCTGGAAATATCTTTTGAATTGTAACCGATTGTAGCGGACTTCGTCGGCAAAAAGCCGTAACCGATAACAACTCCGCCTTTATCGAAAAATTCTTTTGCCTTCAGCATCGTTTCATACGGCACAACTTCTGCAGGCGGCACTATCAAGACCCGGTAGGCCTCATCATAAAGTTTGATTTCCCTGTTTTTGATGCGGCAGTCTTTTTTAAAAACCTCGTAAGGCATCCAGTCGCAGTCGTACAAAGCATCCTGAATCGAATCCGTAAATTCATCAGGCCGGATGGTCTTGCCCATATTATAGCTTTGCCCTATGAAAAGAAACGCAATCGGACAGATATGTCTGCCGCCGGTAAATAGAAGACTGATTCGGCTGGTGTAGTCTGCATATACACGGTACAAGGGCCATCGCGGCTCAAATCCGCCGTTATAAAAATAGGGAGGAAAATCTTTATCGTAAGGTGAACGCGGATTAAACGAATGGGGAATCATAAAATTCGTGCCGCGAACCTGCATCTGGTCAGTAAGCAATTTCATCTGCGGATATGTCAAGTCCTGCTCGTAGCCGCCGAAAATTTCGCACATCGCTAAATCATCTTTTTTGTTATAAACATGCGCAACCGAGCTTCCCAGTTTTGCCATCTGCCACATTCCCGGAATTCTCTGGCCGGGATAAAATTGTCGGCATACTAAATCTATTCCTCCCATATCACTGTATTTTTGAAGCCCGAACATATTCCCCGCGCAAAGTTGCCTGTCAAATAAAAGATTTTCGTGCTCCATAAAATGGCCCATTGAGACAACATTATGTTCGCTGCACCATTTCGACATCCCGCCGTACATCGTCCGTCCCCACGCTTCTGCAAAGGCATCAAGATATTGATAACGTCCGGCAATATTATCATCGCCCTTCAATCTGAACTTATAAGCAGCAAGCGCCTTCTTCCAGTCAACCTTCCGCTCATCAAGGACCTTTCTTACTTCTGTCCCCCAGTCCCCCTGTGTCTCCGGCTCATCATAAAAAAATCCCTGTATCGTCTTGCCGAAGTCATTTTTAAACCGGTCATAATGAGGCTGATAGACCGTCTTTAAAAACCAGTCCACACAATCTTCGCTCGCACCATCTACAGAAACACGCTGCTGCTGAAGCCCCTTTTCGCCCGTCAATCGCCAGGTAAATGTCATTATCTTCCATTTGCCGGCCGGCACTTCCCAAAAAAGCCTGTTATCAAAATCTTTAATTCGAACCGTCAGGTCCACGATACTTTCGCCATCTATTCCCTCGTTCGAATCTCTACCTGCAAGAATTGCAATAAGATGTGTCCTGTCAATTCTGCTCTTACTGAATTTTGCCGGTCCTGTTATATTCTCTTCTGCCGCCTCCATAGTCTTGCAGCCGAACTGCGGCGGAACCCTGCCCGCAACCATTTGGCTCGGCCACCACTGCTCATCAAATATCCACATCGTCAGGTTGTTCTTTTTCGCAGCGTCAAGGCATATCTGCAGGTCCCTGTACCACCCTTCCCCAAGCCAGTCATTGTGAGGCCGTGACTCGGCTGTGAAAGTGCCATTGCCTCCCTCTGCTATTTTCTGAACATAGAACTCGAGCCTCTCTTTGCTTTCATCGCCATGAAGCCAGAAAAGCGGCCCTGTCAGCCTTCGTGCCTCCATCGGCAAATCTCTGAATTGCTCTTCAAGCGCCTTGACGTCTGTTTCTTTTCCGCTGTCCGCCGGACAAAGCAGTCCAGCCGACAGAATAAACAGAAATATGATCTTATATCTCATTTGTATTTCCCCACTCTTACCCCTAAATATACAGATAAAACGTTAGTGTCATTGTGCCGGCATGCATTGTATCTGCCAAAGGTTCACCGCCTTCCAGTTTGCTGCATCCGCTGGTCCAAGACTCACCTGATAAACACCCGGCGAATCGAACTGGATTTGTCCTATCTCAACAAACTTTGCATCATTCCAGCCGTTCGTCTGCAGCACATCGAAGGCAATCTCATCATGCACAATTCTCATTTTCAGACTCGATTTCCCCCCAGCCGCTGCAAACTCTCCCCTGAAACGATATTGTCCTGCCTTTGGGATCTTTAGCAGCCAGTGCACTTTCTCTTTCGGGTCGTCCCAGAATCCGATATTTTGGCGGCTGTCCTTTTTCTCTAACTTAATTTGCTCTCCCTCGAGCACTGCACTCTCGGCTGTCAGCGACACTGCCTCCCGAATCGGATTGACATCCAGCTTGAATCCTGAAAGCTTGAAACTATACGCATATTTACATGGTCTCTGCTCCTCTGAAAGCTGCGGTACTTCAATTACAAGTTGTTTATATTCATTTATTCGGTACTTCAGAGGCTTATCGAATCCGAGCATTGTCACTTTTGCATCAGCTGCTGGCTCTTTTACGTAAATACTCTCGAGTGTCATTGTTTTATCCTGCGGCCATCCGAGGCTTATTACATAAACAGTCTGGCCATTCTTTGTGTATCGTATATCGTTGCCTGCGAATTGTGCAGCCGAACCGCCGAAGCCTCTGCCTCTGTCGTAAAGCCTCGGCCCCTCACCGTGAATAAGCCATTGTCTCGTCCCGTAAATCGCCTCGCCGTTGGTCTTAAGCCAGCCGCCCGTTTCAATAAGAAGTTTTTTCTGCGCATCATCGATTGTCCCATCCGGTTTCGGCGCAACATTCAGTAAAAGCACACCGTTTTTGCTCACTATATCGACAAGCTCATGAACAAGTTCCGAAGCGGGCTTCAACTCGAGATTTTTGACATATCCCCAGCTGTTGATTGCAACGCTGTCATCCGTCTGCCAGAGATTCTCAGCAGGCTTATCCATCTTGCCCCGCTCGATATCCAGTGCACCAACACCTTCTGGCAAATCATTTCCCTTACGGGTAATAATCACAGGCTTCCCCCACTCCGCCTCCTTGTTATAATAATATGCTGCCATTTCACGCTTATATTCATCCGGAATCTTGCCTAAGCAGAAATCGTACCAAATCTGGTCCGGCTGATACTTGTCTATCACCTCTTTTATCTTCGCAAGCCAGCGGTCATGAGCAACCTTCTGGTCCTTAAATTTCCCATAGAGGTCGCCATAATTCGGATCGTTCGTGTCCCAATTGTCCTTCGCTGTATAATATCCCTGAATATTGAAACCATGATGGAATGAAGTTATGACTTTTATATTACGTTTCCGAAGCGCCTTGACAAGCTCTCCTGTGATATCTCTCTTAGGCCCCATATCTGCTGCATTCCATCTGTTCACCTTGCTCGCCCACATCGAAAAACCATCGTGATGTTCCGCAACAGGTCCTGCAAATTTCGCACCAGCTTTCTCGAAAAGCTCTGCCCATTCTTCTGCATTAAAATTTTGGGCATTGAACATCGGTATGAAGTCTTTATATCCGAACTTCGATTGGTCACCGTATGTTTCTACGTGATGTTTGAATTCCGCCGAACCTTCTATATACATATTTCGCGGATACCACTCGTTCCCGAACGCAGGCACAGCATAAATCCCCCAGTGCGTATATATCCCGAACTTCGAATCCTTGAACCATTCCGGTATCTGATGTTTCGAAAGCGACTGCCAGTCTGTATATTTCACCGACCCAGTATCGACCTTCTTCGAATCCTCCGCCGCCCTCCCGCACCCCGCTAAAACCATCATCAAACACACTACTACGTTAAGCTTCTTCATATTCTTTACCTCCTGATCTTTTTTAAGGCAATCATGTATATATTATTTCACAACTTCTGTCCCCCAACCGTCATATTTTCCCCCCATCGAATCAGCAAGTTCTTCAAAATCCTTCCGAATACCCTGCAATTCCGATGATTCAGGAACCATTGATTTCTAGAGAAGCAAAGCCAATTCTCGCCGCCTTCTGATTTGCTGACTTCAACTTGAAATCCAGAATTTCTGATACGGTTTCCAGCTTCCTCTGCGGAAAACTGCGAAGGAAAATAAATAAAGAATTCAATCTTGTGTGGTTTCAATAGATTTGAGCCTGCTTTTTGAAGCTGCATTATGACAGCTTCGTCTGGATCCAATTGTCTATTATTACTAAAAAAATCCCATATTCCCATAAACTTTTCCCAAATATTCAATACAAATAAACACTTTTCGAATTATTGTCCGTTGATGATTTATTGTCAATCAGGAAATAATTAGAATCACAAATAATGCCTTTCTTATCGAAAAGAAATATTCGAATAATAATCGTAAAATTCTCGGATTCAAGCTCAGAACAAGCTGACAAATTTCTTTTCTCCGGTTTAACAGATTTTTATTCCCGGATTTTGAGGCAGCTTATCGAACTGCTGCTGAAGAATCCTGAAAAATTTTTCGTTATCAGGCCAGATGATACCGCCATCTTCAGGCATAGGTGTATCGATGGAATGCAGAAACCGCCTCATCGACCTTTTATCAATCTTCTCAGCCTGTATCCCAAGCCCGAGCTTCTCGACATATTGAGCATTGATTATCTGCTCATACTGTCCTTCCACCGGAACAAGCAGCATCTTTTTCCTAAAGTAAAGGCATTCACTAATCAGCGAAAAACCAGCAGAGGCCGCTATCCCGCCGCAGCCAGCAAGGTCCTGCAGAAAACCTTCCGTCGAGCGATCTTTAAGAATACAGTTGCCGATTTTCGCATTTTCATTAAAACCATAAATTACAAATTTCTTTTTAGAAAATCTCGAAAGGACCTCCAGCAGTTTTTCCTTGCCGTACGAAGTGGTAACATAAAGCAGGATATAATCGCCATTGTTTGCCTTAAGCTCTGTAACAATCGGCCTTACAATCGGCGGCGCTAAAACAGCTTTTTCATTTTTCAGCGGCGCATTGAAAAAACTGAATACAATATATGCATCCGCCCCGAAATAATACGACTTGGTCACGGCCTGCGCCGTAAGACGCGGATAAAAATTTCTTATCCTGTGCTCCAGTTTGCATACCGTCAGTATATGCTCGTTGTCGATGCTTATAAACGGCACCTTTTTTACAAACGCCCACCACGCTGTGAATGGTTCGAAATCCGTCAGCACAATGTCCGGATCGAAAGGTTTAAAATGTTTCTCGAAGAGCGCCTTGTTTTCCCTCACTGCATCCGGGATATCCATAAATGTTTTCTTTATCGTTCGAAGAGGCGCGACCTTGCCCTTGTGATATGCAAACGATAGGCTGAATCCCCCCTTCACACGTTCGCCGAAATACTGCTTAAGATAAACGTAAGATTTCTGAGATGCCGCAAAAATTACATCACAGCCGGCATCGATAAGCCTCTGGCCTATCAGGTGCGCGCGGCTGCTGTGTCCGAATCCCTCACCTGCCACTGCGTAAATTATCCTGACCAATACAAGCGTTCCTTAAAAAACTACATGCTGCTGGTTTCGAGATAGTTTAACACAGCCTCGATGATTTTACCAGCAGCAGGTGCCGCTGCCGCACCGCCTGTATAGCCCTTGCCCAGTCTCTTATTCGGCTTGATTACTGTTACTAAAACCAAAACCTTTGGATCTTCCGCCGGCGCTCCCCCTATGAACGATGCCGCATAATCCTCGTCAGAATATCCCCTCTGGTTCTTTAGCGGAAGCTGTGCTGTCCCCGTCTTGCCGAACACCTGCCATTTTTTAAGTTTCGCCTGTTTTCCCGTCCCCTCGTTGACAACACCAACAAGCGCTTCCCGTATAATCCAGTTTGCTACATCAGGATGTATTATATATTCAGGTACCGGCTGCTGATGCTGTTTTACGATATTTCCGCTGCTGTCAACGACCGCCTGCACGACATACGGTTCGATTTTGTATCCCCCGTTCGCAAGTATGCAGTAGCCTTTCAGAAGCTGCAGCGCTGTTGTGGATATTTCCTGTCCGAAAGGTATTCTTGTTACGCTGTATCCGGTCCATTCTCCGGGCGGACGAAGCTTCCCTTCAGCTTCGCCGGGCAAATCCACCCCTGTCTTCGAACCGAAACCGAATGCGGTCAATCCCTGGTAAAGTTTTTTCGCCCCAAGTTTCTGCCCGATTTTCGCCATCCCTATGTTGCTCGATTCCACCAGGATCCCCCGCACTGTCATCGAGCCGTACCTGTGATTGCCGTATTCACCGATTCTTCCGAATCCCTTGCCGCGGTAAACACCGTTCTCGCAGAAAATCTTTTCGCTGGTGCTCAGCACTTTATTTTGCAGCGCAATCGATGCGACGACGGGCTTTATCACACTGCCCGGCTCGTACTGGTCGCATATAGTCCTGTTGCGGACACGCGGCATATCAGATGGCCGAATCGTCTTGTTCGGGTCGTAATCCGGCAGTGAAACAAGAGCTAGTATCTTGCCTGTCTTTGGCTCAATCACCACCGCAGAAGCCGATTCTGCCTGAAAACTGGTCAAAGCCTTCATCAGCTCAACTCGTGTAAATTCCTGTACGGCGGAATCAATCGTCAAAATCACACCGCAGCCGTCCTTTAGCCGCGCCGTCTGTTCCTTAAGACGCACAGGCCTGCGCAGAACATCCGCAAAAACAATGTTTTGCCCTTCATCGCCGGTAAGATCCTTATCATATTTCAGCTCGACCCCCTCCTGTCCTTTGTTGTCATCACTTGTAAAACCGACTACATGCGACGCAAGAGGCCCCATGGGATAATACCGCTGCCAGTACGAATGAATGGAAATACCGGGTATTTTAGATGCCTGTTTGCATTCCGCTTCGCTCACTCCGGCCTTGATTTTGGCGTATCCGGGATTCTGGCTGCTTTCTATAATTTGAAATATCCTGTCCGCATCTATACGCAGAATTTTAGATAACTTTTGCGATACGCCTTCGAGGTCCTTGATTGCCCGCGGTTCGGCAAATATTACTTGTATTTCGTTGCTCGCTGCCAGCACTCTGCCTTTGCTGTCGAGTATTACCCCTCTTTGCGGCTGCTGTATTACCCATTTCTGTCTTTGCTTGGCGCTCTCGGAGCTGAAATAATCGCTCTCTAATAACTGCAGATAAACGCATCGCGCCGCCAGGCAGAAAAATCCTGCTGTCAGCAAAACAAAAAGAACGTTGCTTTTACGGATGTCTTTCAGGTTTCAACCACTATTTCGGATATAATAAATTTGCTTCAACCGCTAAACTTAAGGCTGATTTTCCCTGTCGATCGATCTCCATACCGATGCGGGGCTTATCAGGCTCTCTACCTGGATTTGTGCCTTGCCGAGCTGCTGTCTGATGCGGTTCTGTTCGGCTTTGCATACAGAGAACTTGTAATACATCCTGTTGTTGACGCTTCGAACGTAAACCGCCCCGACCAGAACAGCCGTAATGACAAAGACAACAATAATGAAATATACACGGTGCATCACAAACCGCTGAGTTCAAAAATGACTTCGGACAATCTTTTTATTTTGCCGGCAGCTTCAGCTTCATCCCGACCGTCAGGCTGTCCTCATTTGTCAGCTTGTTCAGCGCAACGATTTCATCGTATCTGCTTCCGTCTCCGAGCTTCGAAGCTGCTATCTTCCAGAGACTGTCGCCCTCGACCACAACATATTCTCTTGTCCCGCTCGAAGTGCCGCCTGTTGTGCCGCTGCTGATGCCTGATGTGCCTGTGCTTGACGGCGCATTTGTCGACTGGCTTGCCGAATTAGTTCCATCCAGCGGCGGTATCACAAGCTTCTGGCCCACGAAAATCTCATTTGCCGACCTTAGTGTACTCTTGTTGGCAGAGAATATCTTGTCGATGTTGACCTTCCTGTTGCCTTCTTTGGGGCCATAAAACTTAATCGCTATGGATGCAAGACTGTCACCCGACTGGACCGTATAAGTCCTCGGGGCTGATGTCTGAACGGTCCCAGTAACCTGATTTCCCGTAGTCTGAATTGGCCCGGATGGAATGCCGGTATTGCCTGTTGGAGTAATTGTCACATTCCCCTGCTGATTATTTTGCGCAACTCCCGGCGGCGGCTGAATCTGTCCTGCGCCGGTATTGCTTACCAAATTGGTGCCGGGGGTATTTCCAAGATGCATTGATGTCCTCGTGTCATTGCCAGCAGGATTCACCGGCTGAATATTTTGCTGATTTAAGACGTCACGCTGCGCACCGCCTAACGCCGGATTTTCCTGCTGCCTGCCTGCCATCAGTTCCATACCCTCTGCCGGCGGTTGGTCGCCTTTCTTGAAACCAGGCAAACCGTTCACTACAAATGCAATTATAAATATTACTACCAGCCCCAACAGTAATCCAATTTTTGCTTCCGAAGTCATTTTTGAACTCCTTTTCTTTTTTGTTTCCTTTATTGTCTTTCGGCTATTCGAAGCTTCGCGCTTCTCGCTCTTATATTTTCAATTATCTCCTGCCTGTCCGGCACAATAGGCTTTTCCGTTATCAACTTATAAATCCCTTCCTTCCTGTTTTTCCTGAAATTCTCTTTTACCATCCGGTCTTCGAGGCTGTGATAGCTTATCACGGCTATCTTGCCGCCCTGCTTGAGGACATCCGGCGATGCTTCAAGAAACTTCCCGAGATTTTCCAGCTCATTATTGACTGCGATTCTAAGCGCCTGAAATGTTCTTGTCGCGGGATGTATCCTCCTGAAGCCCGCCCCGCCCCGGCGGCTCAAAGCCCTGCTTACTATATTCGCCAGTTGACCAGTTGTTGTAACCTTCTGCTTCTTTCGACTTTCTGCTATAAATCTTGCAATCCTCCTTGACGCCCTTTCCTCGCCAAATTTATATATCAAATCAGCTAATTTTTTTTCATCCGTATAATTAATTATATCGGCAGCCGTCCTCTCTAATCTTTTGTCTATTCTCATGTCCAGCGGCATGTCCTGCTGAAAGCTTAATCCTATCTGCCAATCCGTCAGCTGTCCGCTGCTTATGCCCAGGTCCGCCAGGATAAAATCCGCTTTCCCTGCCCTGAGCTCTTCAAGTTTCTCCTTTATCCGCAAAAAATTCTCGCAAACCAGTATTTTTCTGCATTTTAGGCCTTTTAACCGCTCTTCGGCCTCTTTTATGGACTTTTCATCCACATCGAACCCGATGATAAGCCCTTCATTACTTAAAATCTGGCCGAACAGGTAGCTGTGACCTCCTTGCCCTATGGTCGCATCGACCATCACCCCATCCGGCGGTATCTGTATCTGTTCGGCCAGTGTTGTTACTAATACGGGTTTATGTTCCGCACGGTCAGACACTTCTTTTCCATCAAACCATTACCGATTCCTTCTCCGAAAGCAGCTTTTCAACTGCTCTGGAAAACTTCACACCGCTGAAAATCCTGTCCATTCTCTTTAATTCTCTCAAACGCTCGTCCAGTATCCATATTGATGCCAAAGCCTGTTCATCCAGAATCTTTTTCCCCTGCAGCACGTCTTTTACAATCTGATAGTGATTTGTTCCTAATTCAATCATTGTGCCTCCATACCTTTAATACTGTCTTCACTCTTATATTCCTGCAGGACAGCCTTCCGTGCCTGCGACATTTGCTTCTGATACTGCGGCATATGGTCCGTCATATATTGCTCCCAGCTCTCGCTGTTCCAAAGTTCTATATGGTCACGGACCCCAACTAATGTGATATTCTCCTTTAGACCCGCTCTTTTCCTCAATTTATCATTCAACAGCAGCCTTCCCTGGTTATCCAACTCAATCTTCGAAGCAAGCGCAAAAGCCATTCTTTCGAATGAAACGGCCTCATCGGGAGCCACAGTCTGGGAATTAGCTGCCAGCACAACCTGCTCGAAATACCTCTCAGGGTATAAGCACAAAATTCCGTTCGCACCCAGAACAAGATAAAAATTGCTTCCGTGCTCCTGAGAATCTATCTGGTTCCTTAGCTTATTCGAGACAAGGACTCTGCCCTTATTATCCACAACGTGCGTGTATTCACCTGTTAATAAAAGCATACCTTTTCTCCCACTAAACTATAATGGTTAGGGGAATCTTACCACTAACCCCCACTGTGTCAACAATATTTCCCACTTTTTTGAAAATTTTTTGAAAATTTTTTTATCGGACTTGGTTCTTTATCTCTAACTGAAATAAAGACAATATCTTACAATCTTAACACCCTATAATATTTTTTTCTCTCCCAACGAAAATTTCACATCTCCTCCGTTACTTTATCTTTCATTAGAAAAATTTCCCGCAATATTGCAGAAACTTTTCTCATCCTGCATCAGGCATGCAACAGGAACAATTCGGTTAAAACCGAACTGCGTGACCAAGGTAAAAGAAAAATGCTATTGCAATGATATGAAGTATCCACCAGTATATTGTAAACATTCTGAACTGATTCATATCTGCCTCCACAGCAAATTACCGAGATAATAAACAATACTTACCCCCGCTAAATGTATAAGCCACCAGCCGAGGTTCGGATAACGGTATGTCACCCCCTTCTTCTCTTTCGCTGCATCGTACCCGAAAAATTCCAGATCGAAAATCGCCTTGCCGACAAAGAACTTGCCCCACAATATCAGTATGTCCGCCAGCAGGGTATTCGTCATGAGCAATCCCACCGTTATTTTGTCAGGCGGGAAGACAATCGAATAGTGCGCCATTGTTATCGTGCCGACTATGACCGTAAATCCATTCAAAACATAACCGTAAGCAATCGTCCTTCTGAACAAAAAAAGAATCGGCACGACAATGATGCTCAGTATCCCGCAAACCGCCGGCACTATATTCGCGCTCCTCCCCGATACCATATTTTCTGTCTTCACAGGCAAAGGATGAATCCTGCTGTGAAGCAGAAATCCTCCGAGGGCAAGTACAATCAGCCCAGCCAGCAGAATCGTTTTCGTATAGGCTTTTACACTCATATCTTTCTCCCTAAAAATGTTTCGATACAATTTCCTAAAACATTTTAAGTATTTCACTCAGGTTCCAGACAAACTGGCCCTGCCCCTGATGAATGAAAAGGCCGATTTGGGCAATCAGAGAATAAGCAGTCGCAAATTGCGCTAATGCAAAACCCGCTAGTGTAAACTGGCCGACGCTGACAATCCCGATACCGAACTGCGAAATCGTCACTACGCCGATTGCAAACTGACCTATCGCAATTACTCCCTTTGCAGGAACAGGCATCCTGTTCGGCCGGTACTTAAACGAAATATGAACAAGCGGCAGGCCCATTATCGCCGCATCCGTTTTATACTCGAATCCCCATCCGTCCCACTGCTCCTTCGCAGGATAAGGCGCACCGCATTGAGGACACGCAAAAGCCTGTTCAGATACTTCTCGTCCGCAATCTCTGCACCGCCTCATTTTCTTTCTCCTTTCTTTTAATCCCAGCCCTGAAAATCCTCAATTCTTCATTCTTAATTCTAAATTCTTACTTCCCTTCCATCATTTCCTCCGCAATCTGAATTGCATCACGCACAACGCCGCAGCAGACCTTATGATGCAAATCATCCGCAGCAAATTTTGCCGCACCTTCAGGCGTTCCGATATTTACTCCCAAAAGCTCCCTGCATATAATACTTTTGTGCTGTCTTGTAAATCTTTTCTTAAATTCATTTACTATCTTGTAAACTTCCATCTTCGATTTCTGTACATCATTCGTCTGAAAGTATTTCAGCCCAAGCGCCATAATCGCCCCTGTGACTGCTCCGCATATATCACCCCCGCGTGCAATGCCCCCGCCGAATCCGCTCGCGATCCGACACACAACT
>Ga0105097_10001282_pt1 | contig 11996 bp, 10 predicted proteins | sample PPLLak12cMay2015_FD_87035 | JGI IMG/M metagenome (GOLD analysis project Ga0105097, IMG submission 87035) | Freshwater sediment microbial communities from Prairie Pothole Lake near Jamestown, North Dakota, USA - PPLs Lake P7 Core (1) Depth... | ecosystem: Environmental > Aquatic > Freshwater >... | reverse complement strand
ATTACAAAAAATATATTTTCAAAAATTACAAAAAATATATTTTCAAAAATTACAAAAAATTAATTTTCTAATTTCTGTGGTAAAGAATTAAGACCACCGCTGATACTGAGAGCGTAGTAAAAAAACATTTACAACCTTTACGGGTAATTTCTTCAGATAAAACAATCCTCCAATTTTTGGTTTTGTTTTTCTTCATTTTTTATTACAAAGGCATTAAGGCTATATAAATTGGTTGTCCATTTAAAAGATATCCTAATACAGCACCTGGTATGATATTTGAGTCTTCAGAAGAGTTTCCGATTTTATTTATAACTCTATCATTGACATAACTGTAAATATTAACAGCGCTATTTAAATTCAATTCATTGTTTTTGAGCGATTCGATTAAAATATCTTCATGAGGATTGTAACCATATTGATACCAGAATTTAACAAAGGCGATAGCTAAGGCTAGGCCATCCGGGCCCCGCCCGAAGGATAAGTGATCTGTATTTTGAGCGATAAAAATTATATTTGCCAAATGTTCATTGTAAAAAAAGTAAGAATATATTTCTCCAGGTTTGATATTTTTTGTTATTGTATTTTTAGTGTGATAACTTTCAATTAACCCTTTCACAGCGTTAGATCCATCAAGTAATAATTCAAATGATTTTTTTTCAAAATCAAATACATCTTCAAAAAAATCATCAATATTAATTCGATCTTTGTATTCTACAAGCTTCTCAAAATTATTTGACTGATATAATCTTAACATATACATCAATCTTCTTACCATTTCTTTAGATGTAGTTATTAATTTAGTTCTATTTTGAACAAACACTGAATTTAAATCGAATTTTGGCGATGGGTCACCTTGTTGAGTGAAGCTTTCTTTTTCAAAATTATAATCAGGAATTATTACAATTCGCTTATTTACAAAATCAACTAATTCTATTTCAGTTAATGGTTGACGTTTCCCAGCTAAATAAATTGAAAAAATATAAAGCATATATTGAAAAATAATTTTGGCAAGTCTTTTGTTCATTGTGAATCTTGAAATAATATTATCTGGTTTCCCAAAAATATTTTTATATTCTTCGTCATCGTATACGATAGGAACATTATGGAGTCGAGCAGTATCATTACTGAGAAATGTAACGTTTATATTTCCTGTACTGATTATTGCATTTACCTCTCTGACTTTATTTTCTTTATTGACTCTCTGTCTAACAAAAACCGCTCCAATCGTATCTGCATATATTTTTATATTTACAAGACTTGCTCTGTACACAACAGTAGCAGTTATTGCAGCGAAGGGAGGAATTGGGTCTGAAATCATTGTAATAAAATTATTTGAATTGGATGTAGATGCATTAATCACACGGCATTTACCATATATGTCAATGATTTGTGAATTGATATTTAATTTATGAAAATTAGCTAAATTAAAAGATGGTGTCATTACATTAAATATGAAGGATCGGTTTAGTTTTAAAAAAACGTCCCATAATTTAACTACGATTTGATCATGAAATGCAAAACTTGTTATTTCTGTTTTTTGTTGAGTTTTTTTATTAATACTTGTTCTTACTATTAATTCACATTGAGGATATTTCGCGTTATCGCTTTCACTTCCGGTATGTTGAAAAATAAAAATAGTCTGTCTTCTGGGTTTTGATTTGTAATAAGATTGAACATGTTTTGGAATAATAAGTGATCCGTTTGGATCTTTATTGTTAGATTCAAATATGAAAATATCACATTTGAACGCTTCTTCCATTAAATGAACAAATTCGGTAGCGTTTAAGTTGTAATCGGTTGATTTAATTTGATCAATTATTTCATTAATTGATAAATTATACAATTCTTGTTTGCAAGCCATTGCGTTTTGTATCGTAGCTAGTTTTAATCTTGCTGCTTCTAATAATGGTGCTCGCTGTTTTGGTTCTACACTGCGAGGAATTATGTTATTAGCAACTAGTACACATTCTAATAACGAATTTATAGTTTTGTTCATACCAATCCTATTGAAAGAATAGCGCGGATCTGTCTCAATTAATGAAAAAAGATTGCTAATGTTTTTAGGTAAAATTCCTGCAACTCCAGGTGGTAAAATTTTATTAGTAATAAAGAGGTCTTGTGCTTGTTGTTGTTTTTTTCTTAATTTTTGACGAAAAAAATAATGCTGATATTTACTACCTTCACGATTTTTTTGATCTTTTGAATAACAACATGGTAAAAATGCGTATTTATGTTTGTTTTCTAATTGATTATCTCTCAATCCTGGAAAAGGATGTGTTTCGTGATAGCATGTATAATAGCGAGGAATAGATTCGCCATATTCCGGAAAACGCATGACCTGTTTTTCTTTTGTTGCCATGTATTCGGCAGCTTTTTCATCGGAAATTATAGTAGGTCTTTTCAAACATTTTCTAGAATAATTTGGAAGAAATAAATCAGGAACTATAGCACGTAGTCCTAAATTTTCCGTACGTTCTATATTTAATCTTTCTGTACATTTCTCTTCTTCATCTTGTAAAAAATTTGGAATAAATGATCTATATACACTCAAAAGCTGACTTTTTTCATTATTATAAAGTGTAAATAAACGAGATATTATTTTTTGATATTTTTCAACATCTTTTAACGTTTTTGTTTTTACACGAGAACGAATATATCTTTCTCCTTCACGTTCCATTCCATATATATTTGGCCTATCTGTTATCTTCATCGTCAAACTTATAGAATCTGATCCATTTCCAAGCATATGAAGATAAATATTAGGTTTAGATTTAGATGCTTTTATCGATTCATTAATTGCCACAACTTTTTCGAAATATTTATTATTCATAGCCAAATCTACCCATATTGGAATTAACATCGTTTGAAACGGATAACTAAAATAACCTACTATCGACAGTTCCTGAATTTGACTTTCTTGCACAGAAGGGATTGGACCCCGCCCTACAGAACCCAAAGCGTCTAATACTCTTGCAATAAAATCAGGTCTTGTTACATTTCTATACCCGACGTTCATGTCCATGGTTGCAATTAATCGATTAACAGATCCGGGTTCTTCCAAAATAGTGAAAGCAGCGTTTGTGTATTTTTTGTGAGGATTCTTAAATTCTCTCAATTCAATTAATAATTCACAATCAACTTTCATTAAAATTACATTTTTTGTTTCAAATTCTAACCATTCACTGCTTGGAATAAAATTATAATGTATTTTAAAAAATTTATCCATATTAACATATGGAACGTATTTAGTGACTTGAATATTATTAAATAATTCTGCAAGCGTCATATTAGTTGGACCAAAGTTTATTGTGAATTGAGAGTTGGTAGTTTCAAAATTAGAATATTCAATTTCAGGAATTCGTTGAAATTCTATACTTCGTTGTATATGGGTTTCGACATCATTTTTAAGTTTATCGAATTCGTCATTATATTTTTTTTTAAAAGCATTACGCTCCTCTTTCCACCACTTGTTTGAATCAATTGTTATATTTTCCAAACTTAATAATACCATATCTAAAACATTTTGTCCATATTGATTTGATTCATTTTGTTGATTTAACATAGTTTGTTGCTTGTTTAAGTCGATGTTTGTGAATATAAAAAATTTTTCAAATTCTTCTCGAGGAATATTTTTGAAATTATTTTCATCAATTTCATCTATTGGAAAAATTAAAGTATCTTTATTTAGAACTGGTTCCAAAATATTGGTTACGGTAATATTATCTTGCTCCTTTTTAATTTCTGGATCAAATATTAAATATTTTACTAAAGTATTCATTTGAACAGCTATTCTGTTTTTGATCGAATCAACGTTATCAAAAAGAAAAGTTTCAAAAACATTATTATTTATTATCATTTATTTACAAAAAATATTTTAATTATTATCCTCCACTCTAAACGATTTATTTGAAAAAATTTAAGTTTTTTAGGACCTCTACAGGTCATAAAAATTACATAAAAGTAAAAATCAATTTTTTTGATAAAGCAAAAGTCTTCAAGTCGTGTTGACGATAAAGTTTAATTAATAGTCGTGTTGAAATAACCATTTGTAAAAATTAGTTTTTTGTTTCAAAAACTCAATATCAATTTTACAATCCGTATCGCGAATTTTAATGTTATCAATAAATGACGCAGTTGGTTTATTACTTTCTATTGATGTTCTTAATTTAAAACACACAGAACACGTCTGATCATCAAGTAGGCCATTAAGGTCGTTTAGACACTGCCCGGAGGGTAGAGGGGTGTCTAAAATAAATTGCTCTTTACGGCCTCCTTTTTTGACTCTGTATTTATGACCACATGGATAATGTTGAGCAAAAATGTTGCTTAATCTATATTTATCATGAAGTTCAGATTCAAGATCTCTTAATTCTTGCAAACAATAAGGTCTGTCCATCATGTTGAATTATTATTTTTATTTCAAAAAGATAAAAAAAATTACTTAACTTTTTTAGTAATATGTCAAAAATGATGAATATGGCTGAAAATTTAATTACAAAATTGAGACACTCTGAAAAATACTATGCAGGTGCATATTTAGCTGAAGAATTTTTAAAATTATATCCTAAATCTAATACATTACGCGATGAATACGCTTTTTGTTGTTTTTATATTAATAAAAATCAAAAAGGACTTCAATTATTAAACGAAATTGAAGAGGACAGACATGGAAGCGTTGAGCTAATGGAACGAGTTTTGTACAATAAAAAACTATTTTTGAAATTTTTTGAAGACAATGACCCCGGCGCCTTTAAAACTTCAATGGCGTCGAATGCTACGGAGCATCTTGTAATGAAAATACATAGTGTTACATTTTCAACAACGACATGTAGACGATTAGATTTATTTGTAAAATCGATGGATGCTTTTTTAGAAAACTGCGTCGATAAATATTTAATATCTAGATGGATTTGTGTTGACGATAATTCATCAGAAGAAGATAGAAAAATAATGAAGGAAAAATATCCTTTCTTCGAATTTGTTTGGAAAGATTATACAAATAAAGGACATCCAGAAAGTTTACAAATCATTACATCAATGGTTGACACTCCATATCTTATTCATATTGAAGACGATAGAATGCTCGTTGATAAAAGACGCTACATCTCAGATATGGTTGATGTTCTTGACAGCAATGATAATATTGGTCAAATCGCCTTTAATCACAATTATAGTGAGACATTAAATGATAATATTAAAGGAGGTATTTTAAAGAAAACACCAAATAATGTTTTTTATTATGAACACGAATATTGTTTAACTGAAGATGACAAAAACCAATTTATTGAAAAACATGGCTTTGTATCAAATTGCAACTATTATCCTCATTTCACTCTGTCTCCTAGTATGATTAAAACTAAAATATTCAAACAACTTGAATTTATTAAAGAAAGATGGTTCGAATTTAATTTTGGACTAAGATATGTTCAAGCAGGTTATGTGACAACTTTTCTTCCAGGGTATCACATTAAGCATATTGGTAGATTAACAAGTCAAATGAATGATATGAATATATTGAATGCGTATGATTTATTAAATACAGAGCAATTTCGAGAAAAAATTAAATATAAATCTTTCATGATAAATTTAGATAGAAGACCTGATCGACTTGAAAAAATGAATAAACAAATTCAAGATAATTTATTACCAACAGATATCATACGCATTAGTGCAATTGATGGATTGAAATTAAAAATTAATCCTCGTTTACGTTCTTTATGTCGTAAAAATAATTTCCAAATGCGCCCTGGTGTAATTGGATGCGCCTTATCTCATATTCAATTATATCAAAAACTACTTGAAGATACTGAAGTAGACGGATATGTTATTTTTGAAGATGATGTTATTTCGAATAAATCATTTCCAATGCAAATGCGACGAACCTTCACAATTGCAGAAAGTCGACCAATACCTGATGTTTTATTTTTAACAACTACCATTCAAGCAACTCCCGAAGAAAGGAGTACTCTTCTGGCCGAGCACCTTAACATGAAGAGTGTCCAAAAACTAAATGGCCCCTCTGATCAGACTACGCCAACGCTTTTTAAAAAAGAAAGCAGATTTGAAATAGAACAAATAAAAATTATTGGTGGATCAGGTTGTTATTATATTTCGAAAAAAGGTGCCCAGACTGTAATTGATTTTATTGAACAGAATACGCTTGATGAAGCAATTGATGCAATATTATTCAAACAATCACCTTTTATAAATATGTACTTTGTTCTTCCAGTTTTAATTTATTTTGAACCTTTTGTAGACACTGACATTCAAAATGATTTTCATATTAGATCTCATTTACTTGAAGATAATATTGCTGAATCTGAATATTCCCCTTATGTAATGTATGGCAAAAATGGTAAATTGGACTTATTTGAAAACTTAGAATACAGCAAATAACATGTTAACTCTTTGTCAGTTGGGTGCGACGCTTCGATAAAATTTTGCAGGACAACCAGAAATTGTTAGCCGTACTGTCATGAATAAGGCAAAAGTCATTAAAGACTGCGTATTCAAATAAAGACAGTAAAAATACAGTAGCGAAACGTAGGATAAATGCATTTTAAACTTGAGTTAAAAATTTCATTTTTTTGACCACAATATCAAACTTTATAAAATAAAATAAAATGAGTTAACAATGTTTACATAACAACAAAAATATGGAGTTTGAATATATTGTCGACTTTTTTTCATCACTAAATTATGTTAAAAGAAAATATCCTATGATTGTCACTTACGTTAACAAATATCTTAACACACTTGAAGACGAAAATGCTAAATTTAAAGAAATAAATCATTTACGTCAATTCTTGATTATTAATCCTGAAATCAAAAATAAAGTTTTTACACATTCTAATTTCAAAACAGGAAAACAATCTCTTACTCTCATTATGGATAATTTTTTAATAGGTACTCAAGAACAAATTGATTTATTCTGGAAAAAATTAATTCAACTCGAAAATATTCTTTTTCCAAATGGTAAACCTGACCCTCCTGCTGAAACTTCAAATTCCGGCGTTTCTGGAATAAGTGGTGCAATGGCTTTACTGGAATCAAGTCCTGTCTTTTCGGATGTCATAGATCAAGTAAAAACTTCAGTTGCCAATATGGGAGATAATACCGATATTAATGCAATTATGGAAATGCCTGATTTCAAACAAATGGTTGAATCAATTAAATCAGGCCTCACTTCTGGAAAATACAAACTAAAAGATTTAACAACAACCGTAGGCACCATAATCAATAGTGTTCAAGACGACTTAGACGATGATACACGCGAAACATTGAAAGCAGTAACAGACACTATGAATGCAGTAGAGAGGGGAGAGACACCAAATGTGGCTAGAATGATAAATGCTGTTACAAATTTAAAAATTAAAGCGCCAGATTTACTCAAATTAGAAGATCAAAAAGACAATATTTTGAAATTGTGAAGATAGATTATGATTGATTTTTTATTGCAAAACACACAATAAAAAATGGATGCAATGAAATATATTTATTCAAACGCAAGTCGTTTTGCTGAGTTGGGTACTGAGTTGAGTAATATATGGTCTTTTTTTTTTGCGGCTAAATGAGCAACTTTTTGAGACCGATTTTCAGTGATCTCAGGGCGGGGCCCGGATGGAGGTGTTTTTGATTGAGTGAATTCATCAAAACTCTCTTGTCCAAACGTAGAAATATATAATTCTTTTTCATTCTCATCCAATAAACTGGGATGAAGACCATCACGTAACATAAGTCTAATTTGAGTTGCAGCTTCAATATTAATTATGTGAGGATCATCTATATTTGATTTGTCAAATAATGATTGAGCCATTTTTTGATATTTATAATATTTTTCGGGATCGGTGCGCTTAATTGTATCTTCAATTGCAGAATTATTCCATAGCGATTGATCGTTGATTTTGCTCATTTTTAATTATTGTTCCATATGTTCATAAATTAATTTAATTCCTCAGTGTTTTATGACCCCAAAGGGTCCTAAAACTAATTTTCTTAAAGATCCTATTTTAAACATGTTTTTTCATATTTTTAATAATCTTTATACATTTTAAATGACCAGTTAAATAACCACGTGTATTTTTATTTTTAGGTTTTTTTACATTTGTTTTAACTACATTCAAACATTCTTTCAAACATTCTTTATAATCTATTTTACATTTAACATCATTGTCAATTATATATTCAAAACAGTCACTACTACCATACTTACATGCTAATATAGCTAGTGATATAAATAAATTTTTAGACCATTTACACCCATTTTCGCGAGAATACCTTAAACAATCCAAATTATTTCTTTTAACAGCTGCTTTACTTGTGAATTTGTCTAATTTACATCCACGCTCGTGAACAAATTTTAAACAATCCAAACTACCACCATCAGCTACTGCCGTTTCACATAAATAATGTTCGTAGTCATCCCATGCACATCCATTCTCGCGAGCAAATTTTAAGCATTCAAAGCTGCCTTTTCTAACCGCTTCCATACATGTTTCTTCGTCCCATTTACATCCCTTTTTATGAAGATATTTGATACATTTAAAACTACCATTTTCAGCCGCTAATGTACATAAGTGTTTACTATTCCCCCATTCACATCCATTCTCATGAGCAAATTGTAAACAATCTAAATTATCTTTTTCAATAGCTTTTAAACATGTTTCTTTGTCCCATTCACATTTATTCTCGTGAGCAAATTGTAAACAAGCCAAATTACCATTGGCTGCGGCCGCTTTACATGTTTCTTTGTCCCATTTACATCCATTCTCGTGAGCAAATTGTAAACAAGTCAAATTACCATTGGCTGCGGCCGCTTTACATGTTTCTTTGTCCCATTTACATCCATTTTCGTGAGCATAAATTAAACAAGCCAAATTACCATTGGCTGCGGCCGCTGCACATGTTTCTTTGTCCCATTTACATCCATTCTTGTGAGCATAAATTAAACAATCTAAATTACCATTGGCTGCAGCCGCTTTACATGTTTCTTTGTCCCATTCACATTTATTCTCGTGAGCAAATTGTAAACAAGTCAAATTACCATTGGCTGCGGCCGCTTCACATGTTTTTTTGTCCCATTTACATCCATTCTTGTGAGCAAATTGTAAACAGTCTAAATTACCATTGGCTGCGGCCGCTTCACATGTTTTTTTGTTCCATTCATACCCTTTTTTGTTAGCTTGCCGTAAGTAATTCAAGTCGCCGTTTTTCGCCGCTTCCGTACATTTCTTGCCATTCACATACTCATATAATGACTCGCTATCGCTATTGTCATCGCTATCAATATCGATATTGCTATCGCTATCTCTATAGCCGCTATAGCAATTATCGCTATCGCTATTATAGACGCTACTATCGCTGTTATAGTTTTTGTTGTATCTGTTGTAATAATAATCTCTTTCGTCGTCGCTGCTGGTATAATAATCGTCAGAATATACGTTTGTCATATTGCTTGTATATTTTTAGTTAATATTTTTTACAATTAAAAAATCAACTTTTATTTTTTGGCCGACTTCGTGTCTTTCTTACTTGCTTCTTGCTTCTTTATGGCAAAGAAAAAAAATAAAATTAAATTTTGAATAAATATTTGTCACATTGGTTTAATCTGCAATTGCAATTTTTAAATTGTCCATAATATACTCTAGCATTCCACTTTGTGTTTGGAAAACGACACATTGAAAAATTTTTAGTAGCGCATGACAAATCTGGATAACATAGAGGTTTCACCGGAGTAATAGGTAACAATCCCAATTTATAAGAGGTTGGAGCGGTCTTATCATTATTAATCTGTAAAATTGATATCATTTTATAAATCTATTTATTTTTATTTCTATCGTGGCGTCTCGTCACAAAGTATTTTAATTATATTTTTCCACGAATCGTCAAATACAAATTGGGTATTGTATTTAAAATATTTTTTATTTTTACAATGTATTCGTTTATTAATGAATCGTATAATTCTGTTTGCGATTGAGAATGAGTTGTTTATTAGGGCCTTTGATAAATTTGTTAAGGCCGTGTTTGACTGTATAAATTTTTTGTTCATTTATTTCAGACATTTTTATTTTTGGAATTGATTTTCGAGTTAAAAATCAATTTTTTTGATAAAGCAAAAGTCACTAAGTTACTGCGCGTTCTATTCAAGAGAACGTGAATAATTTAATATCGAGCCCGGAAACGCTTCGCGTTTTAATTAAAAGAACAAGATGAACAATTTCTATATTTCAGATACAATAGTAAAGTAATAATTAAAACTACAACACCTGTTCCTATCATTATCCATTTTCTTTTTTTATATTCTTCTCTTGTAGACAGTCCTGCAATTCCAGCTCCTGCTAAGGCGATAGGAACTGCCATACACATTCCACAAAAATCTTCACGAATTTCAACCATTATGTTTTTAAATTAATAAAAAAAATGTGAACTTTTTTTTTGAAGAAAATTAATAAAAATGAACGCATTTGAAAGTGATAATAATTTAATAACCAAATTATACTCTAAACATAATATTGGGGCCTAGATTATTAGTTGGCGCCATAATATAATGAATAGTTCGACCGTAATGAGTTTGAATTTCTTGCATATTTTCAGTTACAAAATGAAATAAAGATTCAATCATTTTGTCATTAGAAGTGTTTTCATTGTCAGATAAAATTATATAATATAAACAATGCAAGCATAATTCTAGAAGAGTTTTGGTTTCTTTATTTCGTCTTTGTGTGTTTATATGTTGTTTAAATTTATTTTTCCATTGAACGAATGTCAATTTTTTTGTTAAAAATTTTATTCTATATTGCTCTCTTATCAAATCATCTCTTTCGTAAATCTCTTCAAACCCTCCAATTGAATGTTGAATTACATCGTGAACAATTTTCAAAAAATTTCCATGTTCTAATTCATCACATTTAATTAAAAAATGTCCTTCACACGGATTATCATTTGGTTGTCTCTCTTCTATATTATTTCGCCGTTTCCATTCAAAAAAATGAGGATTATGTCTCACTGTATTCGTTGTAGCTATTTTTCCTGTTGTCCATGAAAACGTAGTGTGACATTTAACACAAAACATTTGATCACAACCACCATCTTCTTTTTCAATTAATAATTTGCAATTTGGACACGTATGACAAGTTTCAGTTACTTTCTTTAAAGTTTCAACTACTAAAGGATCACATTTGTGTGCAGAGGTCGATGGTGCAAGACATTTATCACATAGCTGTAAATGACATTTGGAGCATTGAAAATTATAAATAAGATTATTACATTTCGGACAAGAATGAATTGTTTGGGGAATTTCATCTTTTCTTTTTTCAATTGTATACCCCATGTCTTCGAGAGTTTCAGAGATGATGTCTTCAGTAAACCCATCGGACGCCATCCAGTGTCTGATCATTGTAATTTCATGAATGATGCGTTGTTCTTCAATAAATTTTTCTGTGTCTGGTAATAGAGTAAATTCTTCATTAAATAGAGCATCGATTTCTTCTTTTATAATTTTTTTATAAATAGTTTTTGGTAGAAAGTCTCGCAGTTCATGCATAATTATAGGTTCGTTACAAAATAAGCATGTTATTTTTGTCAATCCATAAGGTCCGAATGTTGATTTTGTTGTAAAATTGTTTTTAATATTTGTAATAATACATTTTGAGCAACAACTTTCATTGCAGTTATGACATGAATATTTTTTTTTAATTTTTGTTGTGTATTTTTCACAACAAATTGAACAATTCATTTTTTTTAACGAAAGATTTTGTTAACTCATTTATAGTGACATTAATTAGAGAGCCGAGTACAATTTAAGCATTTATAACCCTTTGCGGGTTGTAAATTATTTTTTGAAATTTTTTAATTAACTCTCATAGTACATCTTTGAGCACAGCGAAGCTGCGCCGGGCCGCGTAGCGGCCACATTACAGCTTTGTCAGCTCTTTGTGATAATTGACCATTTTCATATTTAAGTTTGTCAATTGTTTTTTCACGACTTTTAATTTCAT
>Ga0105097_10001279_pt1 | contig 12008 bp, 11 predicted proteins | sample PPLLak12cMay2015_FD_87035 | JGI IMG/M metagenome (GOLD analysis project Ga0105097, IMG submission 87035) | Freshwater sediment microbial communities from Prairie Pothole Lake near Jamestown, North Dakota, USA - PPLs Lake P7 Core (1) Depth... | ecosystem: Environmental > Aquatic > Freshwater >... | reverse complement strand
GTTGCTGAGTGGCCTCTGTTATTACGCCCTGGTCGATTACTTTGTCCACCGTGTGCTCGCTGATGCGGACGTAGCCAGCCATGCGGCTTAGGTCGCGATCGCGCTGATCCTGACCAACAGCCGCATGTGCGCCGAGGGCCATCGGCCGATCTGCCAGGACACGGGCATCGTCAACGTGTTCCTGAAGATCGGCATGGACGTGCGCTTCGAGGGCTTTGCCGGCAGCCTGGAAGACGCCATCAACGAAGGCGTGCGCCGCGGCTACAACCACCCCGACAACGTGCTGCGCGCGTCGATCGTGGCTGACCCGCAGTTCGAGCGCAAGAACACCAAGGACAACACGCCCGCGGTGGTGCACATGAGCCTGGTGCCAGGCCACACGGTGGACGTGCAGGTGGCGGCCAAGGGCGGCGGCAGCGAGAACAAGAGCAAGTTCGTCATGCTCAACCCCAGCGACAGCGTGGTCGACTGGGTGATGAAGACCGTGCCGACCATGGGCGCCGGCTGGTGCCCGCCGGGCATGCTGGGCATCGGCATCGGCGGCACGGCAGAGAAGGCCATGCTGATGGCCAAGGAAGTGCTGATGGACCCGATCGACATGTTCGAGCTCAAGGCGCGCGGTCCGCAGAGCAAACTGGAAGAGCTGCGCATCGAGCTGTGCGACAAGATCAACGCCTTGGGCATCGGCGCGCAGGGCCTGGGCGGCCTGACCACGGTGCTGGACGTGAAGATCGCGATGTACCCGACGCATGCCGCCAGCAAGCCGGTGGCGATGATCCCCAACTGCGCGGCGACAAGGCATGCGCACTTCGTGCTCGACGGCAGCGGGCCGGCCTACATCGACCCGCCCAGCCTGGACCTTTGGCCGAAGGTGCAGTGGCAGCCCGACTACCAGCGCAGCAAGCAGGTGAACCTGGACAAGCTGACGAAGGAAGAAGTCGCCAGCTGGAAACCCGGCCAGACGCTGCTGCTCAACGGCAGGATGCTCACCGGCCGCGACGCCGCGCACAAGCGCATCCAGGACATGCTGGCTTCAGGGCAGAAGCTGCCGGTGGACTTCACGAACCGCGTCATCTACTACGTCGGCCCGGTGGACCCGGTGCGCGACGAGGTGGTCGGCCCGGCCGGCCCGACCACGGCCACGCGCATGGACAAGTTCACCGAGATGATGCTGAGCCAAACCGGGCTGATCGGCATGATCGGCAAGGCGGAGCGCGGCCCGGCGGGCGTGGAGGCCATCCGCAAGCACAAGAGCGCCTACCTGATGGCGGTGGGCGGCGCCGCCTACCTGGTGGCCAAGGCCATCAAGGGCGCCAAGGTGGTGGGCTTCGCCGACCTGGGCATGGAAGCCATCTACGAGTTCGACGTCAAGGACATGCCGGTGACGGTGGCCGTCTCTTCAGACGGCACCAGCGTGCATGACACCGGGCCCAAGGAGTGGCAGGCGAGGATCGGCAAGATTCCGGTGGTGGCCGGCTGAGGGCGGGATTGCCGGATCGGCCTGCGCTGGCTTCGCCGCGACCCAAGCCGCTCACGCCTTGCCAGCAGGTCCACCAGGAGCTGCTCCTTGCCTTCCAATTCCCGGAGCCTGAATACAGCTCGCGATCAACCCGGTCCCATTGGCAAGGCCGTTTGAGCCGCCGGCGGGCCGTGCAGCACACGCTGCGGGAACGGGATCTGCACTCCCAGCTTGTCCAGCGTGCGCAGCAGCGCCAGGTTGACGGCCGAGCGCACGTTGCCCTGGCCGTTCTCCGGATCGGAGATCCAGAACAGGACGGTCAGTTCCAGGCCGTCGGCGGCGAAGTTGGACAGCTGGACGCCCGGGGCCGGGTCGGAAAGGACTCGCGGCACGCCAGCGGCGGCACTGGCCAGTTGCGGCATCAGCGCCTCGACATCGCTGCCGTAAGCCACCTGCACCACGGTACTGACGAGCACGTTGCGGTCGGCCAGCGACAGGTTCTCGACGCGCTGCGTGATCAGCATCTCGTTGGGCACGATCGATTCGCGGCCGCTGAGCGCGCGGATGACGGTATAGCGGGTCTTGATGTCGGTGACGTGGCCCTCGAAGCCGTCCACGCGCACCAGGTCGCCGATGCGCAGCGACTGTTCGGCCAGGACGACGAAGCCGCTGACATAGTTGGCCGCCAGCTTCTGCAGGCCCAGGCCGATGCCCACGCCGATGGCGCCGCCCAGCACCGACAGCGCGCTGATCGGAATGCCCACCGCAGTGAGCGCCACCAGCACGCCGATCACCAGCAGCATCGCCCGCGTGGCATTGGCCGCCATCTTGCGCGCCGAGATGCTGCTGCCGACCGCGCCGCGCAGCAGCTGTGACTCGATCGTGGCCGACAGCCACAGCACCAGCAGCAGCACCGCGCCGGCACTGATCGCGCCCTGCAGCAGCATCAGCAGCGAGATGCTGGCGCCGCCGATGCGCCACTGCACGCCTTCCATCTCCTCCATCAGGAAGGGCAATGCGCCGGTGAGCCACAGCACCAGCCCGCCCCAGACCATCCAGGAGAAGGTGCGTTCCAGCCGGCGCACCAGCGTCGAGTTCGGGAAGGCGGTACGCAGCACCTGCGCGCTCAGGCGGATGAGCAGCAGGCTGGTCAGGATCGGCACCGCCAGACGCAGCAGGCCCACCGGCAGCAGGTCCTTGAGCGCCCACCGGGCGACCACCCCGGCCAGCAGCGCCGCCAGCGGGAACAGCACGCCGTCGTACAGCCGGCGTCCGAACCAGATGCTCGGCCCGGCGCTCGCCGCGCGACCCCGCGCCAACCAGACCAGGCCGTAGGCTATGGCCAGTGCGCCGACGAGCACGACCAACTCGACGGCGGCGCCCTGCGGCGTCAGGTCCTTCAGCGCCTGCTGAAGCGACGTCAGGTTCTGCACGCCCAGCCTTCGGTACTCGGCCGCTCGACCCGGCCCAGGCGCATCAGACGTCCGCCAGCACGCGCAGGTGGGCCGCCACGCTGCGCGCCAGCGCGCTGAGGTTGTATCCGCCTTCCAGGCAGGACACGATTCGCCCCTGCGCATGGCGCTCGGCCAGCGCCATGAGTCGCTGCGTGATCCATTCGTAGTCGGCCTCGACCAAGCCGAGCTGGCCCAGGTCATCTTCGCGGTGCGCGTCGAAACCGGCGGAGATGAAGATCATCTCGGGCTTGAACTCCTCCAGCCGCGGCATCCACATCATCTCGATCAGCTCGCGCACCGCGCCGCCTCGGCTGTAGGCCGGGATCGGCAGGTTGACCATGTTGGTGCCCAGCGGCGTGCCACCACTGAACGGGTACAGCGGATGCTGGAAGAAGCTGACCATCAGCACCCGGTCGTCGTTGGCAATGATGTCCTCGGTGCCGTTGCCGTGGTGTACGTCGAAATCGACGATGGCCACGCGCTGCAGGCCATGTACGTCGAGCGCATGGCGCGCCGCCACCGCCACGTTGTTGAAGAAGCAGAAGCCCATGGCCTGGTCGCGCGTGGCATGGTGGCCCGGCGGGCGCACCGCGCAGAAGGCATTGCTGGCGCGGCCGGCGAGCACCTCGTCAGTGGCTGCCACCGCGGCACCTGCCGAGCGAAGCGCGGCCTGCAGCGTGCCGGTGCCCACCGTGGTGTCGGGGTCGACCGCATAGTGCTCGCCCTCGTCGCGCACGCGCTGCATATGGTCGAGTACCTCGGCCACGTAGCCGCTGGCATGCGCCCTACCCAGCTGTTCCAGCGTGGCCACCGGCGCGTCGCGGAAATCCAGCGCGATGTCGATTCCGGTGGCGCGCAGGTGGTCGGAGATGGCATCCAGGCGCTGCGGGCACTCGGGGTGGCCCGCGCCCATATCGTGCAAACGACACTCCGGATGACTGTAGTACGCGGTGCTCATAGGGGGCCCGGTCGGTGTTTTGGGTTAACGTGGCGGCAATGAATTCGAGTGTAGCGCGCCAGATTTCGCGCCTGGTGGATCAGATCAGCACGGTCATAGTCGGCAAGCGCTCCCAGATCGAGGACTGCGTGGCCTGCCTGCTGGCCGGTGGGCACCTGCTGATCGAGGACGTGCCTGGCGTCGGCAAGACCACGCTGGCCCATGCGCTGGCGGTGTGTCTGGGGCTGAAGTTCTCGCGTGTGCAGTTCACCGCCGACCTGATGCCGTCCGACCTGGTCGGCGTCAGCGTCTTCGAGCGCAGCAAGGAGGCCTTCGTCTTCCACCCCGGCCCGGTGTTTGCGCAGGTGCTGCTGGCCGACGAGATCAACCGCGCCGGCCCGAAGACGCAGAGCGCGCTGCTGGAAGCCATGGAGGAGCAGCAGGTGTCGGTGGAAAACGAGACCCGCGCACTGCCCAAGCCGTTCTTCGTCATTGCCACGCAGAACCCGACGGACCAGCTCGGCACCTATCCGCTGCCCGAATCGCAGCTCGATCGCTTCCTGCTGCGCATCACGCTGGGCTACCCCGACCGTGCCTCCGAACGCGCCCTGCTGGTCGGCGAGGACCGCCGCGAAGCGATCACGCGCATGCCGGCGGTCATGCAGCCGGGCGAGCTGGAGCAGGCACAGCGGGCGGTGCGCGAGGTGCTGGCCTCGGAGGCGCTGCTCGACTACCTGCAGACCCTGATCGCGGCCACGCGCTCGGGCGCGTGGTTCGTCGAAGGCCTGAGCCCGCGCGCCGGCATCGCCGTACTGCGCGTGGCCAAGGCGCGCGCGCTGATGGCACAGCGCGACTATGTCGCGCCTGACGATGTCCAGGCCATCCTGCCGCAGGCCATCGCGCACCGCTTGCAGCCTATCGCAGGCGCAGGGCGCGGTGCCATCGAACAGGTGCGCGCGATGGTCGAGGCCACGCCGATTCCGTGACCCCCCCCGTACGGCCTTCGGCCGCCCCCCCAGGGGGGCCGCGCCAGTGGACCGGCGAAGCCGTATCCACGGCGCTCGCTGCAGGGCCTGGGCTCGCGCGCGAGGCAGCGCAGGGCGGGCTGCGCCAGCGCGTGCGTGGCTGGTGGCTGGCGCGGCACCCGGTCACCGACACCTGGACGCTGAACCAGCGCAACATCTACATTCTGCCCACGCGGGGTGGCTGGGCCTTCGGACTGACCCTGGTGGTGATGCTGTTGGCGTCGATCAACTACCAGCTGAACCTGGGCTACGTTCTGACCTTCCTGCTGGCCGGCGCGGGCTTGGTGTCGATCCACCTGACGCACGGCACGCTGCGCGGGCTGACGCTGCGATTGCGGCCGCCGGCTCCGGTATTTGCCGGCGAGGCGGCGCTGCTCGAGGTGGTGATGTCGAACACGGGCGGCGCGCGTCATGGTATCGGCCTTCGCTTTCAGGATCAGCGCATGGAACAACGCGGCGCCTGGTGCGACGTGCCGGCCCTCGGACAGGCGAGTGCGAACCTGAGCGTCGTGCCAGCCACGCGCGGTTGGCATGCGGTGCCCACGCTGGTGGTCGAAACGCAGTTTCCCTTCGGCCTGTTCCGCGCCTGGACCCATTGGCGTCCGGCCAGCCAGGTGCTGGCCTACCCCAAGCCGGAGCAACCGACGCCGGCTTTGCCGCTGGCGCAGAGCGCCCCCGGCGGTGCGCCACAGGCCCGTCCGGGCCAGGGCGGCGAACTCGATGGGGTGCGTGCCTGGCGCCGCAGCGACGGCCTGCGTCAGGTGGTGTGGAAGAAGGTGGCGCGCAGCGGGCAACTTGTCAGCCGCGAAACCGTGGCCGAGAACAGCCGCGAGCTGTGGCTCGACTGGCACGCCACGCTGGGCGCCGACCGTGCCGGGCCCGAAGCCCGCCTGTCCCGCCTGGCCGCCTGGGCCTTGGCGGCCGAGCGCCAGGGCCTGAGCTATGGCCTGCGTCTGCCCGGTCAGCAGATGACGCCAGACCGCGGCGAGGCCCACCAGCGCCGCTTGTTGCGTGAACTGGCGCTATGGCGTTGACACAGCCGCGGACGCTGCCGCGTATTTGGCCCGGCTGGCGGCACCTGCCGCGCGACAGCCGCGACACGCTGTTCCAGCTCGCAGTTATCGGCTGGACGATCCTCCCGCACATGGCGCACCTCGCGCCGTGGTGTGTGGCGCTGACCATGCTGATGCTGTTCTGGCGCGCCCAGCTGGCGCTGACCAATGCGCCGCTGCCCAGCCGCTGGGCGGTGGCCGGGGTGCTGGTGGTCGCCGCGGCGCTGACGCTGTGGTCCGAGCGCACGCTTTTCGGCAAGGAGGCCGGTGTCACCATGCTGGTGGTGCTGATGGCGCTGAAGACGCTGGAGTTGCGCGCCCGGCGCGATGCGATGGTGGTGTTCTTCCTCGGCTTCTTCCTGGTGCTGACCAACTTCCTGTACTCGCAGTCGCTGGCCACCGCCGGCGCCATGCTGCTGTCGGTTTGGGGGCTGCTGACGGCGCTGGTGCTGGCCCACATGCCAGTGGGCAAGCCCCCGCTTTGGCAGGCCGGCGCGCTGGCCGCGCGTGCCGCCGCCCTGGGCGCGCCACTGATGGTGGCGCTGTTCCTGCTGTTCCCGCGCATCGGCCCGCTGTGGGGCGTGCCACACGATGCAGCAGGCCGGACCGGCCTGTCCGGCTCGATGCAGATGGGCGCGATGGCCGAGATCGCCAACGACGACGAGATTGCCTTGCGCATCCGCTTCGACGGCCGCGTGCCGCCACCCGAGGCGATGTACTTCCGCGGGCCGGTATTGACGCGATTCGACGGCCGCGAATGGACGCGCCAACCCGGCAGCACGCCGATGACGCAGCGATTGCGCGCCGAGGTGCAACTGCTGGGACAGCCGCTGCGCTACGAGATGACGCTCGAGCCCAGCCGTCTGGCGCTGCTGCCGCTGCTGGAGTTGACACCGGACCGCGGCGATGCCGCGCCGCAACTCGAAGGACTATCCGCCTGGCTGCGCAGCGACCTGCAGTGGCAGACCGACCGCCCGGTGGCCGAGCGGCTGCGTTTCCAGGCCTCGGCCTGGCTGCAACACCATCACGGGCCTCGGCAGATGACGCTGGCAATGCGCGACCATGTGGCGCTGCCACCGGACCACAACCCGCGCACGCTGGAATGGGCGGCGGCGCTGCGCCGCCAGCCCGGGCTGGCGCAGGCCGATCCGCGCACGCTGGTGGCGGCCGTGCTGGAGCACCTGCGCCGCGGCGAGTACCTGTACACCCTGGAGCCGGGCAGCTACGGCAAGAACGCGGTCGACGAGTTCTGGCTCGACCGCAAGCTCGGCTTCTGCGAGCACTTCGCGGCCAGCATGGTGGTGGTGCTGCGTGCGATGGACGTGCCGGCGCGCGTCGTCACCGGCTACCAGGGCACCGACCCGATCCCGGTCGATGGCTACTACATCGTGCGCCAAAGCAACGCCCACGCCTGGCTCGAATACTGGCAGCCGGGTGAAGGCTGGATCCGCGTCGACCCCACCGCCACGGTGTCGCCCGACCGCATCGTGCGCGGCGCCAGCCTAGTGCCGCGGCAAGGCCTGGTGGCCGGGGCTCTGGGCAGCGTCAGTCCGCAGCTTCTGGCGCGCGTGCGCAGCGCGCTGGAAGCGGCCAACAACCGCTGGAACCAGTGGGTCATGAACTACTCGCGCGGGCAGCAGTTCAAGCTGCTGCAAAGCCTCGGGGTGAACGCGCCCACCGGGCAGGACCTGGTCCTCGCGCTGATCGCATTGCTGTGTGCCGGCAGCCTGGCGGCGGCTGGCTGGGCCCTGTGGGACCGCCACCGCCAGGATCCATGGCAGCGGCTGCAGCAGCGCGTGATGACGCGCCTGGCGCAATTGCAGGTGCCGGTGCAGCCACACGACCCGCCGCGCACGCGCGCGCTGCGGGTGCGCCAGCATCTGGGCCAGGCCGGTGAGGCACTGGCCCTGGAACTGGAGGCTCTGGACCGGTCACGCTATGCGCAGCCGGGACGCCCGGGCGTTGCGCGCGGCTGGTGGAAGCGCTTTGCCGGGCTCGCGGCGCAGGCGGGTCGCCGATAATCCTCCCATGTGTCGCCTGCCCTGCCGGCTGGTCCTGCTGACCCTGATGCTCGTCCCAGCCTGGTCCGGGGATGCCTTTGCGCGCAAGCCGCGCAAGCTGCCTGCCGAGATTCCCGCCAGCCCGGTCGCCGGGTACGGCAGCCAGCGCGACGACGTTCGTGAGTTCGCGGCCGAGGTCGCCGAGCGCCGCCAGTTGCCGGCCGACTGGATTGAGGCCCAGCTGGCCCAGGCCAGACGCCAGCCCAGCGCGCAGCGGCTGATGATGCCGCCACCGGCCGGCACCGCCAAGAACTGGGCAGCCTATCGCGACCGCTTCGTCGAGCCGCAGCGCGTCATGGCCGGAGCTCGTTTCTGGCAGGACAACGCCGACTGGTTGCAGCGTGCTGAAACGCGCTTCGGCGTGCCGGCCGAGATCGTCGTCGGCATCATCGGCGTGGAGACCTTCTACGGTCGCATCACCGGCAACTTTCGCGTGCTGGACGTGCTGACGACGTTGGCCTTCGATTTCCCCACCGGGCGCAGCGACCGCAGCCCGTTCTTCCGCAGCGAACTGGAAGAGTTCCTGGTGCTGTGCCGGCGCGAGGGTCTGGACCCGACGCAGCCCAAGGGCTCGTTCGCCGGTGCGATGGGCTTGCCGCAGTTCATGCCCGGCAGCGTCAACCGCTTTGCGGTGGACTTCGACGAGGACGGCCGCATCGATCTGAACGGCAGTGCCGCCGACGTGGTCGGCAGCGTCGCCAACTATCTGGCGGCACACGGCTGGCAACGTGGCTTGGCCACCACCTACACCGTAGCGCCACCGGTGGACACCAGTGCACGCGCCACGCTGCTGCAGCCCGACATCCTGCCCAGCTTCAGTGCCGAGCAGATGCTGGCCCTGGGCGCCGAGCTCGACGACGCCGGCCGCGCCCATGCCGGAACGCTGGCGCTGGTCGAACTGCAGAACGGCACCGCGGCGCCGAGCTTCGTTGCCGGCACCCAGAACTTCTATGCGGTGACACGCTACAACTGGTCAAGCTACTACGCGATGGCGGTGATCACGCTGGGCGATGCAGTCAAGCGCCAGCGGTGACGCACGGCGTGTACTGAGTCGCGGTCGACGGCATTGGGGCTTGAGTCGGCTGACGGCGCAACGCTGAAGGTCAAGACTTCCAGCCGAACTGAGAGTGTCGGCCATCAACTGCCGCTGACGAGGGGATGCTTCCAGGCATCTTAGCTGCAGGCGTCGCGGCTGGGGCTTGCGCTGTGGATCGGTTCGAGTCTCGACACTTGCGGTGCCGGTACAGAAATCTGTATCGTGTTTTTATGAAGACCACCCTGGAGCTCAACGATCAACTTCTCGCCGATGCCAAGGCGCTCGCGGCTCAGCAGCGCACGAGACTGACTCGCTTGATCGAGGAAGGCCTGCAGCTGCGACTTCGCGCCAAGGCAGATTCCGCGAAGCGCCGTCGCGTCCGCCTGCCCGCATTCAAGGGTCGCGGGGGTCTGGTAGCGGGTGTAAACCCGCTGAGCAACAAGGCATTGGTCGAGGCCCTGGACGATGACGCCTGATGTCAACGTGCTGGTCGCCGCTTCTCGCACCGATCATCCACATCATGCCGTAGCGCGCGATTGGCTCGAAGAGGCGATCAGCGCATCAGGGGCCAGCGCGGTCCTCAGGCTGATGCCGATGGTGCTGGCCAGCTTTCTGCGACTGGTCACGAGCCCGAAGATCTTCTTACAGGCAACTCCGATCGAGGATGCCGTAGCGTTCGTCGATGCGCTGATGGCGTCGCCCGGTGTGCAACTTGCGCCCCTGGGCCCGGAGTGGTCGAAGCTGCGTCAGCTCTGCCTCGACAAGCAATTGGCCGGCAACGATGTGCCTGATGCCTGGCTGTCCGCAGCCATGGCGCAAATGGGCGAGCACCTCGTCTGCTTCGATCGAGACTTCAGGAAGTGGCTCCCGCGCGGCCAGTTCACGTTGCTCGCACCCGCTTAGCCGCTGGCACGCACGCTGGTCGGGATGAAAGTCCGCTGCAGCGCCGCGGCGCGAACTCGCGGTCCAAGCCATCAAGAGTCACTGGCGACAAGCGGCTTGCGGCCGTGGTGAAGCTCATCGACAACAACCTGGTTAGGCGGATGATCGAGAAGATCCTCAACCACCCAGGATTGTGTTGCGTGCGCTCAATTTCAGACCGACGCCTTGGATATAGATTGACCTTTGCCATTGCCAGATGTGCAGGTTGTAGAGGACCGGACTTTGACCCAATAGGGAGATTGCCATGCATTCCACGCTTTCTACTTTCTTAGGCGCCTCACTGTTGGGGGCGGCTTCGCTTGTGGCGGCGGCCGACATCGACGTGATGACGCAGAACCAGTATCTCGGTGCGGACTTGGCGCCAGTGCTCGGCGCGGCGACGGCCGAGCCGTTCGACCCCGCCGCGTTCAATTCGGCTGTGGTCACGGCGCTGAAGAAGATCGCCGCTACACGTCCGGCCGAACGTGTGCAGGCACTGGCCGCGGAGATCGCCCAGCGCAACCCTGACGTCGTAGGGTTGCAGGAAGCCTACACGTTCGTGTGCCTTCCCTACCCCGGTGTGCCGGACGTCGCCGGCAAGGGTTGCGACGACCCCGAAGTAAAGGGTGCGTTCACCGACCAACTGCGCAATACCGGTCTGGCGCTGCGCGGGACCTACGCGGTCATCGGCAAGGTCACCAACCTCAAAGTCGACGCGCTCCCGTTTGCGGTGAACGGGTTTCCAGCGGTGCTGCAATTGGCGGATCGCGATGCGATCCTGGTGCGCCGCGGCTTGCCGGCACGTGCTGTGGATCTCGCCGCGCTGACGGGTTGTCGCGCCTCGGACCAGGGCTGCAATTTTGATACCCGGCCGCCGCCGTTTTCGACCCCGCTGGGACCGATCGCGATCGAACGCGGTTTCCTCGCTGTCGACATCACGGTGAAGGGCCAGCCCTACCGTGTTTTCAACACCCACCTCGAGCAACGTCTGCTCGCGCCCAACTTGCCAGCGACCCGTCTGTTGCAGGTCGGACAGGCCTTCGAGGTGCTCAACAAAGCCCTCGGCACCTGGGATGGAACGCGCAGGTTGCTCGTCGTAGGCGACATCAACTCGGCGCCGCAGGACCAGATCGAGGGTGCACCGACGCCGTATCAGGTCTTCACGATGAGTGGCTTCACGGATACCTGGACTATGCGGCCGCAGCGCGATGAAGGCCTGACTTGCTGCCAGTCCGAGACTTTGACGAACCGCAGGTCGGGACTCTACGAGCGAATCGACATGATCTTCTCGCTCGCACCGCCGAGCCGGGTGGTGAACATGACGCTGCTCGGGATCACGATGGGCGACAAGACCCGCCCGTCCGGCCGCGACGGCCTGTGGCCGTCGGATCACGCGGCCGTGGCAGCGAAGCTGTTCTTCGACTGATCGGCCGTTTCGCGCGGCGACTCAGGTGCTGGTGACTAGTGGGGGGGCGCCGCAGGAGCAAGTCTGGCGCCTCGAGGAGGCGGCGGAGCGGTGGATTCTTGGACATCGAGCGTGAAGTCGCGGTCTCGCGCATGTCGAGCATTGATCAGATCGCCTGTCAAAGTTGCGAAGGTTGTCGTGCTTGCCTTTGCCGGATGTGCGCAGCCGGTGATGGAGCAGGCCTACGACGTCGACCTCGGTTCGCGCATTCACACGGTTCTGCTGGTACAGGGGCCGAACCGGCAGAGCTTCACCACGATACGCAACTGGTTCATTCCCCCCGGCAATCTCGGTGCTCCCTTCGCTCTGGCCACGTTGGCGGACACGCTGATCAGCACGGAGCGGATCACCGCGGCGCTCGATCCGAAACAGACTCGACTGCAAGACCGCTTCAGTGAATTGCTGCACGCGACGGCCTGGTTGCCCAGGGCTATGAGACGCGAATCGTAGTGCTGCCCGCAGCGGACGAGCCCGACAAGCTGCTGACATTGCTGCAGCAGCATGGCCGCGCCGATGCCGTGCTCGTTGTGACGCTCAAAGGTCAGGTCAGCTGGAGTGAACCGCTGGCGAACCCGACCCGGGACCCACCGGCCGGGACG
>Ga0105097_10001277_pt1 | contig 12018 bp, 10 predicted proteins | sample PPLLak12cMay2015_FD_87035 | JGI IMG/M metagenome (GOLD analysis project Ga0105097, IMG submission 87035) | Freshwater sediment microbial communities from Prairie Pothole Lake near Jamestown, North Dakota, USA - PPLs Lake P7 Core (1) Depth... | ecosystem: Environmental > Aquatic > Freshwater >... | reverse complement strand
TTCGCGGTCGTGGAGGGCGAGCCGGTTACGCAGATGCCGCGCGACCTCTACATCCCGCCCGAGGCCCTGCAGGTGTTTCTCGAGGCCTTCGAGGGCCCGCTCGACCTGCTGCTCTACCTGATCCGGCGCCAGAACCTCGACATCCTGGATATCCCCATTGCCGAGATTACCCGGCAGTACATGCGCTACATCGAGCTGATGCGCGAGCTGCAGCTCGAGCTCGCCGGCGAGTACCTGCTGATGGCGGCCACGCTCGCCGAGATCAAGTCGCGCATGCTGCTGCCGCGGCCGCAGAGCGAGTCGGGCGAGGAGGGGAACGACCCGCGCGCCGAACTCGTGCGTCGCCTGCAGGAGTACGAGCGCTTCAAGCAGGCCGCCGTGGACATCGAGACGCTTCCACGCGTCGACCGCGACACCTTCCCGGCGTCGGCGGAGCTCGGCGAACGGCGCGTCGTGCGCCTGCTGCCGGAGGTGACGCTGCAGGAAATGCTGGTCGCGCTCAGGGACGTGATGGATCGCGCCGACATGTTCGCGCACCACCATGTGAGTCGGGAACGGCTGTCGGTGCGCCAGCGCATGTCGGACGTGCTCGGCGCCCTGAGGAGCCAGGCGTTCGTCGAGTTCACGCAGCTGTTTCGTGCGGAGGAAGGCCGCATGGGCGTGACCGTCACCTTCTCGGCCGTCCTCGAGCTGCTGCGCGAGGGACTCATCGAGATCGTTCAGGCCGAGCCGTTCGCGCCGATCCACGTTCGCGCCGGCGCACCGAGGCATGTCACGCTGGTGGTGGACAACGACAGCGCCGAGATCGCCAGCCGGAACGAACCATGAACGAAATCCCACTGTCACGCGTGCTCGAGGCGGTACTGCTTGCGGCGGGCCGGCCGGTCGGCGTCGAACAGATGCGCGAGCTCTTCGAGGAGCACCAGCGGCCGACCGCGGAGGAAGTCCGTGCAGCGCTCGGCGAACTCGACGCCGAGTGTGCCGGGCGGGCATTCGAGCTGCGCGAAGTGGCGAGCGGGTGGCGCCTGCAGGTACGGCCGCCCTTCGCGGAGGTCGTCTCGCGCCTTTGGCAGGAGCGGCCGAGCCGCTACTCCCGTGCGCTGCTCGAGACGCTGGCGTTGATCGCCTACCGTCAGCCGATCACGCGCGGCGAGATCGAGGATATCCGTGGCGTCACGGTGAGTACGACGATCATGCGCACCATGCAGGAGCGTGGCTGGATCCGGGTCGTCGGACACCGGGAAGTTCCCGGCCGCCCGGAACTGCTCGGCACGACGCGTGAGTTCCTCGATTATTTCGGGCTGAAGAGCCTCGACGACCTGCCGACGCTCGCTGAGCTGCGCGATCTCGACGACATCAAGTTGCAGCTCGAGTTCCCGGGCGGCGCTCCTGTCCCGGAAATCCCGGCATTGCCTGCGCCGCTCATCGGCGACTCGCAGGAAGAGGAGACCGCTACCGAGGAGGACGAGACGGAGTCGGGGTCCGATCCAGAGCAGGTCCCGACGCTGGTCGCAGGGCCTTCCGGCGACGAACGCAGCTGACTACCAGCTTGGACGAGCGTCTCCACAAGCTTCTGGCCCAGCACGGCATCGGGTCGAGGCGGCAAGTTGAGGAGTGGATCCGCGCCGGGCGGGTGCTCGTCAACGGTCGTCCCGCCGAAGTCGGCCAGCGCGTCCGGACTTCCGACCGAATCACCGTCGACGGACGCGACGTCTCCAAGCGGCTTGCGGTGGCGCCCTCACTTCGGGTCATCCTCTATCACAAGCCTGGCGGAGAGATGACGCGCGGCCGCGAGGGCGACGATCGAGCTGACGTCGAGACTCGGCTGCCGTCACTGCGCTCGGGCCGCTGGCTGCCGGTGAACCCGCTCGGCTTCGGCGAGGAAGGTTTGCTGGTCCTCACCAACGACGGGACGCTCGCTTCGGCCATCGCGCGCAGCGCGGGCCTGCAGCCGGTCGAGTACCGCGTGCGCGTGCTTCGCCCGCGCGAGGCGGACGACTGGCCGGCCATGCCGCTGCAGATCGATGTGGCCGGCGAAACGGTGGAGTTCGCGGCGGTCGAGCGCCTCGAAGGCGCCGGGACGAACGTTTGGTTTCGCGTCGCCGCAGCGCGTCCGCTGAGGCGCGGCGCGCTGCGCGCGCTCTTCGATGGCGTGGGACTCAAGGTGAGCCGGACACTGCTGGTGAGCTGGGGGCCACTTGCGCTGCCGCGCGACCTGCCGCGCGGTCGCTCACGTGACGCGGACGGCCCGCAACTCGATGCCCTGCTGGCATTGGCGGGGCGCCAGAAGCCGCCCCGTCCGCGTGGGCCCGCGCGCGGCGCGCGCGAACGGCGGACTACTGCGCCTCGAAGCGGCGGCCGGTAGTCCCGCGTGCGTCGGGCCCCAGCAGGTAGAGGAACGGCGCGAGCACGTGCTCCGGCAGGGGCACGGTGGCGGGATCCTCGCCCGGATAGGCCTTCGCGCGCATCGGCGTGCGCATCCGCCCCGGATTGACGCTGTTGACGCGGATGCTCGTGACCGTGTCGGTCTCGTCGGCGAGGACCTGCATCAGTCCCTCGACCGAGAATTTCGACGCTGCGTAGGCGCCCCAGTACGCGCGTCCCTGCACCGACACCCCGCTGGTTACGAACACCACCGAGGCGTCCTCCGACGCGCGCAGCAACGGCAGCAACGCACGTGTCAGGATGAAGGCGGCATTGACATTCACGTGCATGACCTTGAGCCAGGTGACCACGTCATAGTGCTCCACCGGCGCGCGTTCGCCGAGCAGGGCGGCGGCGTGCACGAGTCCGTCGAGCCGTCCGAACTCGTTGCGCACGGCATCCGCGAGCGCTTCGTAGTGCGTGGCGTCGGCCCGCTCGAGGTCGAGCGGCGCAATCGATGGACGCGGGCCGCCGGCGGTCACGATGCCGTCGTAGATGCGCTCGAGCTTCGGCACCTTGCGCCCGCACAGCACGACGCGGGCGCCAAGTGAGGCGCAGGCCGTCGCGAGCGCGCCGCCGAGTCCGCCTCCGGCTCCCGTCACCAGGATGACGCGGTTCTCCAGCAGATCGGGCGCGGCAGTGTAGGACTTCACGTCTGGGTCGGTCGGCACGGTCGTGTCTCCATCAAAGAGGCCGGGTGTTCAGGCGTGGCGTAGTGCCGTGCGCCAGGCGGTCCACAGGCGCGCGAACGGCTCGAGATCGAGCCTGCCGGCCGGCGCGGGGTGATCGACGAGGCGCACGTGCAATGCCGCAAGCACCAGGCCGTGCCGGTGGATGCTGCGCAGTTCCGGCGTGTCTAGCAGCGATGGAAGCGACTGCAGTCCCCGACGGACCCGGTCCTGCCAGTCACCGAGAAACCTCGCAGATGCCCTGTCGTCCCCACCGCGGCCGAACACGCCGGGATCGACCTGCGCGGCCGCGAGCGCGTCGAGCGGTGCGTACACTCGCCCGCGCGCGACGTCGAGCGGCAGGTCCCGCAGGATTTCCGCCTCGCGGATGCCGACGCCGAGCCGCCGCGCGAACTCGCGTTCCGCGTCCGAAAGGGGCCGCCCGCCGGCCAGCACCCCCGCGATCAGGGTCTGAAGTGCGCCGCTGGAACGGAACGCGTAGGCCTCGAGTTCCCGCCACTGGAGATAGGTGAACCGCGCCAGGTCGAGATCGGCAGACGAGAGCGATTCGTGGAGCAGGCCGAGGTCCAGCTCGCCGCGACCCTGCAGCGCGCTCAGCCCCTTCGCAATGGGGTGGGACGGCCGACCCGCGATCAGCCGGTCGAGCTCGCCGCGCCACCACTGCAGACGCGCGTGGGCGGCCTCGTGCGACGCGCTCGCCACGACACGACGGATCTCCGTCTCGAATGCATACAGGGCGCCGAGCAGCGGTCGCGCGGCGGGTTCGGCAAACAGCACCGCGAGGTGACGGGGCGACCCGGGAGCCAGGCCTCGCCGCACGGCGTCATTCACCGGGTCCGCGGTGGAGGGATTCGCTCCATCAGGCATCGGCGGGCGATCCTTCTTCCGGTCGAGGCGTGCGCGGCAGCTTCTCGACTGGCGCGAGTTCCTCGATCTCACGCTCCGGCCGCAGCCCGAGCTCGGTGAACTTGCGCGCGCCGGGCAGCACCTGGCGCTCGAGCGAACCGACCGCGCCGTTGTAGGCGTCGATGCTGGCGCCGAGGGACTTGCCGATACGCGCCATGTGATCGCCGAACCTCGCGAGCCTGCGGTAGAGATCCTCGGCCAGCGACTGGATTCGGGCGGCATTCTCCGCGAGCGCATTTTGCCGCCAGCCGTAGGCCACAGCCTTCAGCAGCGCGATGAAGCTGGTGGGCGTCGCCACGATCACGTGCTGGCGGATCGCGTCCTCGAGCAGGGTGGGGATCTGCTCGACGGCCGCGGCCAGGAACTGGTCCCCCGGGATGAACAGGACCACGAAGTCGGGGCTGCGCTCGAACTGCGACCAGTAGGACTTCGACGACAGCGCGCGCACGCGCTCCATCACGGCCTGCGCGTGCCGACGCGTGGCGACGGCGCGCGCGTCGTCCGTGGTCGCCTCCACGGCCGAGAGGTAGGCGTCGAGGGGCGTTTTCACGTCCACCACGAGCTGGCGGCCGTCGGGCATGTTGACGATCATGTCGGGGCGTTGCGCGCCATCCTCGCCGGGCACGTGAACCTGCTCGACGAAGTCGCAGTGCTCGAGCATGCCGGCAAGTTCGACCAGCCGGCGCAGCGTCATCTCGCCCCACTGGCCGCGCACCTCAGGCCGGCGCAGCGCAGTGACGAGGTTGCGCGTTTCGCGCTGCAGCGCCTGCTGCCCGAGCGCCACGCCCTCGAGCGAGGCGCGCAGCGCGCCGAAGGCCTCGGCACGCTCCTTCTCGATGCGTGCGATCTGCTCGTGGGTCTGCTGCAGCGCATCGCGTACGGGGGCCAGCATCGCGGCCACCGCCTGCTCGCGGTCGGCGAGGTCGCGCGTGGCGCGCTCCCGCTGCTGGCCGAGCACCTGCCCGGCCATCTGCAGGAACATCTCGCTGTTGCCGCGCAGCGCCTCGCCCGCGGCGGCGTCGAATCCGGCGCGCAGCCGCTCGGCGGCCAGTGCCAATGCCTGCTCGCGCTCCCCGGCGAGCGCATCCGCCGACTTGAGTTCTGCCCGAGCGACAGCCAGTTCGACCTCGAGCCCGTGCACCCGGCGCCGGCCGAGCAACCAGCCGGCCGCCAGCGCAATCACCGGCAGCAGGAACAACAGCGGCAGCAAGAGGGGCGATGAATTCATCCTGTCCGCAGGGCCGCGCTGCGGACGGACTCGCCAGCGATCCAGGACAGCAGGTCGCCCGGTTCCTCGACGATCCCATCGGGCTGCCAGCTGTGCGGGTCGTCCTCGGCCGACAGGTACCCATATGCGGCGACGACCGTGGTCATGCCGGCCGCCCGACCCGCCTGGATGTCGCGTTCCGCATCGCCGACGTAGACGCAGCGTTCGGTGGCGATTCCGAGCAGGCCGGCGGCATGGAGCAGTGGCAGCGGGTGCGGCTTGCGTTCCGCGACGGTGTCACCGCTGACGGCGCACGCAGCCCGGCCGCTGAGCCCGAGTGCCTCGAGCAGCGGGCGAGTGAGCCAGCCCGGCTTGTTCGTGACGATGCCCCAGGGCGTACCGCTAGCCTCGAGCGTCGCGAGGACCGACTCGAATCCTGGAAACAGCCGCGTTCCCTCGCTGAGGTGCGCGGCGTACAGCTCGAGGAACCGCAGCCGCAAGCGCTCGAATTCCGGACCGGTCGCCTCGGGGAACCCAAGGGCAACCAGTTTCACGGCCCCGTGAGAAACGACAGGCCGGATGCTCTGCGCGGGCAGCGGCTCATGACCGTGCTCCAGCCGCAGGCGATTCAGCGCGCCGCCCATGTCGGGTGCGGTATCGAGCAAAGTGCCGTCGAGATCGAGCAGTAGGGCTTCGTGGCGCATCGTCATGCCGGGGCGTCGACCGCAGCCGGCCGACGGAAGTGCATCAGGTAATTCACGCGCGCGTCGGTCGTGAGGCCAGCCGAGCGGGAGAAGGGATCGTAGGCGAGACCGGCCACGTCAACGTGCACCAGCCCTGCGGCCCGTGCCCAGGCCGCGAGCTCGGAGGGGCGGATGAACTTTGCATAAGTGTGCGTGCCCGCCGGCAGCAGGCGCAGCACGTACTCGGCACCGAGGATCGCCATCGCGTAGGCCCGTGGCGTCCGGTTCAGGGTGGAGACGAAGACGTCGCCGCCGGGGCGCACGAGGGTCGCGAGCGCAGTCACGACCGCTGCCGGGTCGGGCACGTGCTCGAGCATCTCCATGCAGGTGACCCGGTCGTAGCGTGCGGCATTGGAGCGGGCGTGCTGCTCCGCGGACTCGGTCCGGTACTCGACTGCAACGCCGCCTTCGAGCGCGTGCAGCCGTGCCACATCGACGAGCTCAACGGCGAGGTCGAGTCCGACCACGTGCGCGCCCTGGCGCGCCATGGCCTCGGCGAGCAGGCCACCACCACAGCCGACGTCCACGACCGAGAGCCCGGCAAGCGGACCGCACCGCTCGACGTACCGAAGGCGGACCGGGTTGAGGTCGTGCAGCGGGCGCATCGCGCCGTCAGGGTCCCACCAGCGGCTCGCGGACGCCTCGAAGCGGGCGAGTTCGGTCGGGTCGGCATTCAACTGCTCAGTCATCGTCGCCGGTCTCCTCGTCCGCGTTCGCGTCGAGCCGTGTGCGCCATGCTTCGGCACGCCCCAGAACCGCGGATTCATCCATAAAGGCAAGGCGGGACTCGGCGAGCAGCCGTCGGCCTGCGACCCAGGTGTCTGTGACCTGCTGGGACGACGCCGCGTAGATCACCGTGGAAGCGACGTCGTGAACCGGCCAGCTGCGCGCAGCACGCAGGTTCAGGCAGCACAGGTCCGCCCACTTGCCGGGCACCAGGCTGCCGGTCACCTCGCCGAGGCCAAGCGTGCGTGCGCCCTCGAGCGTCGCCATCCGCAGCAGGTCGGTCGCGATCAGGTCGCCGGGTGTGGCGGCAACCCCGGCGGACAGCAGTCCGGCGATGCGCGCCTCCGTGAGCAGGTCGAGGTCGTTATTCGCGGCGGCCCCGTCGGTGCCGAGCGCCACCCGGACCCCGCGACCGAGCAGGCGGGCCACGGGGCAGACGCCGGACCCGTGATTAAGGTTCGACTCCGGGCAATGCACGATGCTCGCACCCGAGCCCGCCAGCAGGTCGATGTCCCGGGGCTCGGTCTGCGTCATGTGGATCGCGACGAGCTGCGGACTGACGAGCCCGAGGCCCGCGAGCCGCTCGAGCGGGCGTTGCCCGAAGTCGTGCAGGCACTGCTCGACCTCCAGCGCCGTTTCGTGCAGGAGCATCGCCACCGGCACGTCGAGTTCGTCGGCAAGGCGACGCACCCGGGCCAGGGTCGCGTCGGACGACGCCTGCATGGACTGCAGCGCGAAATGCGTGGTGACCAAGGGGTCGCCCACGTACTCGTCGCGCAGGTGCATGCCGCGGTCGATGTATTCGTCGGGGGACGACGCCCAGCTCGAGGCCGCCTCCGCGATCACGAGCCCGACGCTTGCGCGCATATGAGCGGCCGATGCCGCCCGGGCAACGACGTCCGGCCAGAGCTGCATGTCCGCGAAGCAGGTGATGCCACCGCGCAGCATCTCGGCGATCGCGAGTTCCGTGCCGTCACGGACGAACTCGGGGTCGACCGGGAGACGTCCGTCCGGCCAGCCCGCCATGCGCAGCCACCGCTCAAGCGGCAGGCTCGCGCCACGGCCGCGCTGCAACACCATTGCGGCGTGCGTGTGGGCGTTGACGAAGCCGGGCAGCACGACGTGGTCCGGCCGCTCGATCGTCTCGTGCGCGTCGAACCGACTGCGCGCCTCGCCGGCAGGCAGCACTGCGAGGATTCGCCCGGCCCGGATCGCCACGGCGTGGTCTTCGAGAACGCGGCCGTCCGGTTCGACCGGAAGCACCCAGCGGGCACAGACGAGCGTGTCGATGGGCTCCATGCGGACCGGGTCGAGAGGAGGGGTGCCTATGGTATCATTCCGCGTCTTTGGGCTGGCCCCGCGCCGCCCGTCGCCGCCCAACAAAAGCGCACCGCATCCATGGCTGAAATCGCCCGCGAAATCCTGCACGTCAATCTCGAGGACGAGATGAAGCGCTCCTACCTCGACTACGCGATGAGCGTGATCGTGGGGCGGGCACTGCCGGACGTCCGTGACGGGCTCAAACCCGTACATCGGCGCGTGCTCCATGCGATGCGCGAGCTCGGCAACGACTGGAACAAGTCCTACAAGAAATCCGCTCGCGTCGTCGGCGACGTGATCGGCAAGTACCATCCGCACGGCGACACGGCGGTGTACGACACCATCGTTCGCATGGCGCAGCCGTTCTCCATGCGCTACCTGCTGGTGGACGGGCAGGGCAACTTCGGCTCGGTGGACGGCGACGCTCCGGCGGCGATGCGCTACACCGAGGTCCGCATGTCGCGCCTCGCGGCCGAGTTGCTCGCGGACATCGACAAGGAGACGGTCGACTTCGTCCCGAACTACGACGAGTCCGAGTCCGAGCCTTCCGTCCTGCCGACGCGCGTGCCGAACCTGTTGGTGAACGGCTCCTCGGGGATCGCAGTCGGCATGGCGACCAACATCCCGCCGCACAACCTGACCGAAGTCATCAACGCCTGCGTCGCGCTCATCGACAACCCGGCGATCACGATCCCCGAGCTGATGGAGCACGTGCCGGGCCCGGACTTCCCGACCGCCGGCATCATCAATGGCGCGCGCGAGATCTACACTGCGTACACGACCGGGCGCGGTCGCCTGGTGGTGCGGGCGCGCACCGAGATCGAGGAGATCGACGACCACGGCCGCGAGGCCATCATCGTCACCGAGCTGCCCTACCAGGTGAACAAGGCGAGGCTGCTCGAGCGTATCGCCGATCTCGTGCGCGGCAAGCTCATCGAGGGCATCTCCGAGCTGCGCGACGAGTCCGACAAGGACGGCATGCGTGTCGTCATCGAGCTGAAGCGCGGCGAGAACGCGGACATCGTCGTCAACAATCTCTACAAGCAGACTCCGATGGAGTCGGTGTTCGGCGTGAACATGGTCGCCCTGCAGGACGGCCAGCCGAAGCTGATGACCCTCAAGGACATCATCGAGGCCTTCCTGCGGCACCGCCGCGAGGTGGTGACCCGCCGCACGGTGTTCGACCTTCGCAAGGCACGCGAGCGGGGGCACATCCTCGAGGGCCTCGCCATCGCACTGGCCAACATCGACGAGGTGATCGCACTGATCAAGGCCTCGCCGACCTCGGCCGAGGCGAAGGCGGCGCTGATGGCGCGCACTTGGACCTCGGGCGTCGTGCCTCAGATGCTCGAGCGTGCGGGCGCCATCCAGACGCGCCCGGACGGGCTCGCGAGCGAATTTGGCCTGCACGACGGCCAGTACCGGCTGTCCGAGGTTCAGGCCCAGGCCATCCTCGACCTGCGGCTGCACCGGCTCACCGGACTCGAGCAGGACAAGATCCTCTCCGAGTACGGCCAGCTGCTCGAGCTCATCCGCGACCTGAGCGACATTCTCGCGCGCCCCGAACGCCTGCTCGAAGTGATCCGCCAAGAGCTGCTCGACATCCGCGAGCAGTACGGCGACGGGCGTCGCACGCGCATCGACGCCGACGAGTCCGACCTCACGATCGAAGACCTGATCACCCCCGAGGACATGGTCGTCACGCTCTCGCACGGCGGCTACGCCAAGTCGCAGCCGGTGAGCGAATACCGTGCCCAGGGTCGCGGCGGGCGCGGCCGGTCGGCCACCGCGATGAAGGACGAGGACTTCGTCGACAAGCTGTTCGTCGCGAACACGCACGACACGCTGCTGTGCTTCTCGAGCATGGGCCAACTGTACTGGCTCAAGGTGTACCGCTTGCCGCAGGCGGGACGCGGCGCGCGCGGCAAGCCGATCGTGAACCTGCTGCCGCTCGAGCCCGAGGAGCGGATCACCGCGGTGCTGCCGATCCGCGAGTACGAGGACGACCGCTACGTTTTCATGGCGACGGCGGCCGGCACGGTAAAGAAGACGCCGCTGTCGGCGTTCTCGCGGCCACGCTCGGCGGGCATCATCGCCGTGGATCTCGACCCGGGCGACAAGCTGGTCGGGGTGGCCATCACCGACGGCCTGCGCGACGTCATGCTGTGCAGTTCCAGCGGCAAGGCCGTCCGCTTTCCCGAGGACGACGTGCGCGCCATGGGGCGCACCGCCGCCGGCGTGCGCGGCATCCGCCTGCCGCCCGACGAGGAAGTGATCTCGCTCATCATCCCGGACCCCGACGGCCTCATCCTGACCGCATCCGAGAACGGTTACGGCAAGCTCACCCCCGTGGAGGAGTTCCCGCGCCACGGCCGCGGCGGCCAGGGCGTGATCGCCATGCAGACCACCGAGCGCAACGGCCGCCTGGTGGCCGCCACGCAGGTGGCGACGACCGACGAGCTGATGCTCATGAGTTCGAGCGGCACGCTCGTACGCACGCGTGCCGGTGAGATCTCAGTGCTCGGCCGCAACACGCAGGGCGTGCGCCTGATTCGCCTCGACGACGGTGAGAGGCTGATCGGGGTCGAGCCGGTCGAGCCTGAGAGTGCGGATTCGGTCGCAGGGGCCGACGACGTCGCCGGCGCGGAGGACTCACCGCCCTCCGAGCCTTCGGCCCCGGCCTGAGCACGTCCGGTCGAGTCTGTGCGCTGTCCCCGGACGGTCGACTGTTACACTGCGCTGCAACATAGAACGGGAGGCCCGCCCGCATGAGCCGTGTATTCAATTTCAGCGCCGGTCCAGCCGCGCTGCCCGCCGAAGTCCTCGAGCAGCTGCGCGACGAGATGCTCGACTGGCGCGGGCAGGGCATGTCCGTGATGGAGATGAGCCACCGCGGCAAGGCTTTCGTCGGCATCGCCGAGCAGGCCGAAGCCGACCTGCGCGAGCTGCTCGCGATCCCTTCAAGCTACAAGGTCCTGTTCCTGCAGGGCGGCGCCACCGGACAGTTCGCCGCGATTCCGCTCAACCTGACCCGCATCGACTCGGTCGCCGACTACGTCAACACCGGCGCCTGGTCGAAGAAGGCGATCGCCGAGGCGAAGCGCTACTGCAAGGTCAACGTCGCAGCGGACGCAGGCGGCAAGTACGCATCGGTGCCGGCCGAGGAGTCGTGGACGCTCACGCCGGGTGGGGCGTACGTTCACTACACGCCCAACGAGACCATCGGCGGCGTGGAGTTCCCGTTCGTTCCGCAGACCGGCGACGTGCCCCTCTTGGCGGACATGTCCTCGACCATCCTCTCGCGACCCGTCGACGTGCAACGCTTCGGCGTGATCTACGCCGGAGCGCAGAAGAACATCGGTCCCGCGGGCCTCGTCGTGGTGATCGTGCGCGAGGACCTGCTCGGTCGCGCGCGCCCCGACGTGCCCACCGTGTTCGACTGGAAGGCGATGGCCGCCGATGGCTCGATGCTCAACACACCCGCTACCTACAGCTGGTACGTCGCGGGCGCGGTGTTTCAGTGGATCAAGCGCCAGGGCGGCCTCGCGGCCATGGAGCGGTTGAACCGCGCCAAGGCCGAGGCCCTGTACGCGGCGATCGACGGTTCCGGCTTCTACCGCAACCCGGTCGTGCCCGAGTGCCGCTCGTGGATGAACATCCCTTTCACACTGCCGAACGACGACCTCGACAAGCCGTTTCTTGAGGGTGCCAAGGCAGCCGGCCTCGTGGCCCTCGCCGGACACCGCTCGGTGGGCGGCATGCGTGCCAGCCTGTACAACGCCATGCCCATGGCAGGCGTCACGGCACTGGTCGAGTACATGCGGGAGTTCCAGAGCAGGCACGGCTGAGGCGGCACCATGTCCTTCAAGATCCTGACGCTGAACAACATCTCGGTCCGGGGCCTCGAGCGCCTGCCGCGCGACCGCTACGAGGTCGCCTCGGAGATCGGCCATCCCGACGCGGTGCTGCTGCGTTCGGCCGACATGCACTCGATGGAAATCCC
>Ga0105097_10001276_pt1 | contig 12020 bp, 9 predicted proteins | sample PPLLak12cMay2015_FD_87035 | JGI IMG/M metagenome (GOLD analysis project Ga0105097, IMG submission 87035) | Freshwater sediment microbial communities from Prairie Pothole Lake near Jamestown, North Dakota, USA - PPLs Lake P7 Core (1) Depth... | ecosystem: Environmental > Aquatic > Freshwater >... | reverse complement strand
ATTCTTTTAAATTCCCCGTTAGGAAATATCATCAACACATTGATGGCCGAACCTTCATAAAAATGCCAGGTTTCATCTGATTTTAACCTGTGAAAAGCAGAAAATTCAGAACTCTCCAATAAATAATAAATGGAAGTTGAAAAGGCCCGGAAGCTCGAATACCTGTTGGGCAGGTTTTTCTTGTGTACAAATTCATTTGACCGGTAAACTTCACTGTAGTATCCTCCTTCAGGGTGTTTTAATAATTGTAGCTTGTTTATCCAGTATTGAGTCGTACGGATCATTTAAATGAGGTTCTTTTCTGAAAGGACTAGCTCCATTTTCTGTTGTAATTCTTTTGCTTTTATTCCGGCTTTTTCAGCAAAATCCTTTTCCTTCGAAGCAAAAATGACCTCTCTCGACGAATTCACGATCAGGCCGCAATGATCGTTCAGCCCGTATTTAGCAACCGCTTCAAGGCTTCCGCCCTGAGCCCCAACCCCGGGAACAAGCAGGAAGTGATCCGTTGCAATTTTCCGGATGTCAGCTAACATAGTTGCCTGGGTTGCTCCAACCACATACATCACATTGTCTGCCGTTCCCCATTGCTGCGATTTGATGATAACCTCCTCAAATAACTTTCTGGAAGTTTCTTTATTCACTGCAAACTGAAAGTCAAAAGCACCTTTATTCGATGTCAATGCCAAAAGAATTACCCATTTATTCTGGTATTCAAGAAATGGGCTCACCGAATCAACACCCATATAAGGTGCAACGGTTACCGCATCGAAATCGAGATTCTCAAAAAAAGCCTTTGCATACATTTTCGAGGTATTGCCGATATCTCCCCGCTTGGCATCAGCAATCGTGAGCACATCATATTTTTTCAGGAATTCAATAGTTTTTTCAAGGCTTTGCCAGCCTTTAGTGCCGAGGCTTTCATAAAATGCAAGGTTGGGTTTATAAGCGATTGTGAATTCATGAGTCTGCTGAATGATCTGTTTGTTGAACTCAAAAACCGGATCATCCAGTTCTTTTAAAAAATCGGGTATTTTACTGTAATCGCTATCGAGTCCGACGCATAAAAAAGATTTTTTCTTTTGAATCAGCTGAAATAACTGCTGTCTTGTCATGATTTTGTTTAATATTGACTTATTCCTTCTTTCAATCTTTCGGCATTCTCAGCTAACTGAAGCTGATCGATCAATTCCTGTATGTTGCCGTCGATGATGGATTGAAGATTATAAAGTGTCAGATTGATTCGGTGATCCGTTACCCTTGCCTGTGCCCAGTTATACGTCCTGATCTTAGCTGAACGGTCGCCGGTGGATACCATGGTTTTCCGTTTCTTCGAAATTTCGTCAAGATATTTTTGATATTCCATTTCATAAATTCTCGTTCTCAGCACCGACATCGCCTTTTCATAATTTTTAATCTGGGATTTCTGATCCTGACATGTGGCTACAATACCAGTCGGGATATGTGTCAATCTTACGGCTGAATAAGTTGTGTTAACCGATTGCCCGCCTGGACCCGACGAACAAAACAAGTCCTTCCGGATATCATTCGGAAGAATTTCAACATCAAACTCATCGGCCTCAGGTAATACCACAATGGAAGCTGCTGATGTATGAACTCTTCCCTGAGTTTCAGTTTTAGGAACCCGCTGAACCCGGTGAACACCCGACTCATATTTCATTTGTCCATAAACTCCATCACCTTTTACTTCTACAATAATTTCTTTAAAGCCACCGGCGGTGCCTTCAGTCATATCAACCAGTTCAATCTTCCAGTTTTTAGTTTCACAGAACTTAGCATACATCCTGTAAAGATCACCGGCAAAAATACTGGCTTCATCACCTCCTGTACCTGCCCTGATCTCAAGAATGGCGTTCTTGTCGTCCTGCGGATCAGCCGGGATAAGCATCAGGCGTATCTCTTCCTCAAGTTCATCCTTTCTGGTGTTAAGTTCAGTAAGTTCCTGCTTTGCCATCTCTCTGAAATCGTCATCCTTTTCTACCTTTAATAATTCTTTTGTTGAAGCAATATTGTCAATTACGTTTTTGTATTCAAAATAAGCTTTCACGATCCGCTGTAATTCCTTATAATCCTTGTTAAGCTTAATAAACCTCTTCATATCTCCAATAGCGGAAGGACTATTCATTTCTTCTTCAATCTCTTTGAATCGCTGATATATTGCACTTAATTTCTCCAGCATTTACTATAATTTAAAATGGTGGCAAAAATACAACAAAATGTTGTTAACAAAACCTTTGAAATTTGGTTAGTTATAATAGAGATGTGTCTTATTTAATTTCTACATTTGACAAAAATTACATTGAAATATCAGTGTTATAATTGATGAAATCACAAGCAATTATCATCCCATGAAAAAGGTAGGAATCCTGTTTGGTTTTTCAATCCTGATATTTGCGTTTGCTGTAAATGCCCAGATATCTTTAGGCGGTATGCCAAAAAGTTTTCAGATGAATCTGGCAGATGACCAATTTGAAACAATTGCAATACAATCGCCTGACTTAATCCAAATTGCGAGGGATGACAGTATAGCCTTCGATCAGTTTCTTCCGCGCCGTTTCTGCGTGTTGCTTCCTGTCACTGTTGATCTTGCCAATTCCGGAACCTGGACCAGGATGCCCGATGGCAGCACGATTTGGCGATTGAGGCTTAAATCGGAGGACGCATTGGCAACAAGCTTGTATTTTAAGGATTTTAAATTAACTGATGGAACACAATTGTTTATTTACGACGAAACTGGAAGGCAGGTTAAGGGGGCTTATACCTCTATAAATAATCATCCAAGCCGCCTGTTTGCTACCGAATTAATTTATGGAAATGCCATTATCCTCGAACTGGATTGCCTCCCTTCCGCAGATTTACCGACTTTTCAGATTTCGGATATAGCTTATGCTTACAGGGATATTTCATACACTGATCAGGTGAAAGGTTTCGGAAGTTCCGATTTTTGTGAAGTGAATATTGGCTGCAGCCCTGAAGGTTTGGATTGGCAGGATGAAAAGAATGTTGTGGTAAGGATACAGGTAAGGGTTTCCGGGTCAGGTTATTGGTGTGCGGGATCTCTGGTTAATAATGCCAGGAACGATAATTCCCCATATGTTTTAACAGCCGACCACTGTGCCTTTCAGATGGGACATTATGCTACTGTTTCAGATTTAAACCAATGGTTATTTTATTTTAACTATGAATCGCAAACTTGTGAGGATCCTTTACAGGAACCCCCTGTAAAATCGATGGTTGGAGCTTCTAAAATAGCCCAGGGTGGAAATATGGGAAGCACCGGTTCGGATTTCTTTTTAATGAGATTAAACGAGGCTGTGCCACCGGAATACAATCCTTATTTTTTAGGCTGGTCAGCGGTTGGTGAAATCAGTTCAGCAGGTGTAACTATCCATCATCCGGAAGGAGATATAAAAAAAATATCAGCCTATGATACGCCACTTGTAACGGTAAGCTTGCCTTGGGGTGGTAGCACACTCCTAGCGCATTGGAAAGTATTTTGGACTGAAACTGAAAATGGCTGGGGTGTTACTGAACCAGGTTCTTCTGGATCACCGCTTTTGAATGAAGAGGGAAAGATCATTGGTACTCTTACGGGTGGTTATGCCGCTTGTGAATCATCAGGAAATTTCGGTCCCGATAAACCGGACTACTATGGTAAATTTTCGTACCATTGGCAGTCAAATGGTGATTCAGATACGGCTCAGTTAAAGCCCTGGCTTGATCCTGATAATACCGGAATAACAGAGATTGAAGGAAAGATATTAAGGGTGAAAGAAAATAATATTGCGAATGAAATGATAAATATTTTCCCAAACCCATCCTCTGATATTGTTAACATAAATTTTATTAATTTTGAACCTTCGGCTTTGAAATTGGTTATTTTTGATATTCTTGGGAGACAGATAAAAAACTATTACAGCAAAACAAGCCCAAATGTGATGATGATCGATATTTCTGATATCCCCGAAGGGATATATACCATTAAAATTGATTTTAATCAAGGCTGGATGTTAAAAAAAATCGTTAAATTGAAATGAGAATATATTAGGAACGGAAGGAACATAGATCTGATTTGAATGGATAATTATTTACTCGTCAAAAACAATTAAAAATGCCAAGGCCGGAAACAATTTTCGTAGTAGAGGATGATATTCTCTACATGAACCTGATAAACAAGGAACTCGAAAAAATGGGATATAGCAATGTAAAATCCTTTTCAACCGGGAAGGAAGCCATTCATAACCTTGATGCTAAACCGGATGTTGCCTTACTTGATTATTTCCTTGAGAAAGATTTCACCGGAATGGACATTCTGAAAAAATTAAAGCAAAGGTTTCCAGATACACAGGTGATTTTCCTTACAGGTTCGGACGATGTTAATATTGCAGTAGATACAATGCGAAATGGCGCCTATGATTATATTGTAAAAGGAGATACTGCTTTCATCAGGATACGACATTTACTAAAGAAGATTTCGGAAGAGAATGATCGCAAAGCCAAGAGCAGATCGATTATCCGGTTTCAAATCATTGTTATTATTGCTATCATAATGATTTCTCTGCTCGGTATACTGTATTTTCATTACTTTATAAACTAATTATAAATTTTTAAACATTAATTTGTTTTTAAAATAGAAAGATATACTTTTGCACTCCCAAAAAATATACAAAAAACAATGAAAAAAGATATTCATCCAAAGGATTACAGGTTTGTGGTTTTTAAAGACATGTCGAATGAATACTCATTCCTGACAAAGTCTACTGCCAAATCGAGAGAAACCATTGTATGGGAAGATGGTAAGGAATACCCCCTGATTAAACTTGAGATTTCACATACATCTCATCCGTTTTTTACGGGTAAAATGAAACTTGTTGACACCGCAGGGCGTGTTGATAAATTCAAAAACCGTTACCAGAAGCATTTTGATAAGAAAAGCCAGTAGACCTTTCATTCTGAAAATGACATTTTGCAAGCCCTTAAGAAGATTAAGGGCTTTTTTTATTCAATAGGTTTACAGATAACATTTTAATAATATATTTGTGTCGGAATTTATTTGTTGTGTTTTATTGTTTTTTTAATACCAAAACTTGGATATGAACTATATCATGTTTGATGATCAAAGCAGGAATAATTTACTTCCTTTAACTTTTACACGACCCCTTGCTGATATCAGGATTGGAATTCTTACAATAAGAGAGAAATGGGAAACTTTGTTGAAAGCAAAGACCTCAACTTTGACTGAATCTTATTTAAGTGCAAAGTATCCCACAATAAAGGATAGCCAGAATATCCTGATCAACGGTTCGGTGTGTCCGCATCCCGAACTTGTTAACGAAATTAATTCACTAAAACCAAATCAGGCGCTTGTTACAAAGGATTCAATAATTGCTTTGCATCTGAATGCGGAGGATCTTGATGTCTCGGGTGAAATGGATATTTCAGGAATTGAGGAAATTCAAACAGAATTGGAACCCTTAAAGTTGAATGAAGTTTGGGAAATATTCAGCAAAAATGGCGATGCCCTAAAAAAAGATTTTGAGCTTATCACCAAAAGGCGGAAAAGCGAAAAGCTCAGTCCCACAAACAAAACCATCGGTGATCATGATATTTTTATCGAAAAAGGTGCAAGGGTTGAATTTTCCATTCTCAATACCACTAATGGCCCGATATACATCGGTAAGGATTCGGAAATCATGGAAGGATCAATTATCAGGGGCCCATTTGCTTTGTGTGATCATGCAGTCGTTAAAATGGGTACTAAAATTTACGGTCCTACGACAATAGGCCCTTACTCAAAAGTAGGTGGTGAAATTAACAATTCGGTAATTTTTGGATACAGCAATAAAGCCCACGATGGATTTTTAGGAAATTCAGTGATTGGTGAATGGTGTAATATTGGAGCGAATACCAATAATTCAAATCTGAAGAATTCATACGATGAAGTCAAGCTTTGGAATTATAGCCAAAAAACCTTTGTCGAAACAGGTCTGCAATTTTGTGGGGTGATCATGGGTGACCATTCAAAAACAGGAATTAGTACCATGTTTAATACCGGAACAATCGTTGGGGTGAATGTGAATGTTTTTGGAGCAGGATTTCAGAGAAACTTTATTCCATCATTTTCCTGGGGCGGCACTTCAGGTTTTAAGATTTACGATTATAAAAAAGCCATCAAGGTTGCCGAAGCAATGTATGATCGAAGAGGTAAGGTTTTTGATGCCATTGAAAAAGACATTCTCATCAATTTATTTGACCTGACAGCTGTTAATAGAAACCTTTAGCTTTTGGCATACAAATTGACAAACGTGAAGCCTATCTGTTCAATCCCTTTTAAGTCATATTAAAGGATTGAATTTGAAACATTTCGATTAATTTAAAGTTTACTGGTTGTCAGGGTTTATTGAAAATACGGTAATTGTGTCATTGAATCTTTCTATTGTATAACCTTGAAATACAGAGATATTTTGCAGAATATTATCTAAATTTAACTGGTAATAGAAAGCCATAGAGTTCAAAATTATTGCACATGAAATTTAGTGAAAGAAATTTATTTACTGTATCCGAGATGATGGATCGCGATACTGAATTCATACCTTTATTATCCTCGGAGGATGAAGAACTGATCAATGCTGAAAGAATACCTGAAGTATTACCGGTTTTGCCTCTTAGAAACACTGTCTTATTCCCGGGCGTTGTAATCCCGATAACTGTTGGACGAGATAAATCCATTAAGCTTGTCAAAGAAGCATACAAAGAAAAAAAGCTGATTGGTGTGGTGGCTCAAAAAGATGCCGATATCGAGGAGCCTGATATAAAAGACTTGAATCGTGTCGGGACGGTGGCAAATATTATTAAAATCCTTCAGATGCCAGATGGTAATACCACAGTTATCATTCAGGGTAAAAAGCGATTCCTTTTAAAGGAGATCATCCAAACCGAACCCTATTTCAAAGCTTTGGTGGATGAGTATGATAAGGTGGAGAACCTTGTCAGGAATAAAGAATTTAAAGCATTAATTTCTTCACTTAAGGATTTATCCATTCAGATTATCCGGCAGTCTCCCAATATCCCTACAGATGCTGCTTTTGCAATCAAGAATATAGAAAGCCCGGTTTTCCTTGTCAATTTTGTGTCGTCCAATCTCAACATCGATATTGCCGAAAAACAAAAACTGCTTGAAATACCTGATTTTCATGAAAGAGCGCAAAAAGTTCTTTTTTCACTTACGAAAGAATTGCAAATGCTGGAATTAAAAAATCAGATTCAGAACAAAGTCAAAGTAGATCTTGATAAACAGCAACGTGATTACTTTTTACACCAGCAGTTGAAAACCATCCAGGAAGAGTTGGGTGATGCACCTGGAACGCAGGATATCAATGAAATTCGTGGAAAAGCATCTAAGAAAAAGTGGTCAAAAGAAGTGAAAGAAATTTTTGAGAAAGAGCTTGGAAAATTGCAGCGCATGAATACCCAGGCTGCCGATTATTCTGTTCAACTAAATTATCTGGAATTGTTTGTTGAATTACCCTGGAATGAATACACAAAAGATAATTTTGATTTAAAGCGGGCTGAAAAAATTCTGGATGAAGACCACTATGGTTTGGAAAAAGTGAAGGAAAGGATCGTAGAACATTTGGCCGTGATCAAATTAAAAAATGATTTGAAAGCGCCAATCCTTTGTCTTGTTGGTCCTCCTGGTGTGGGTAAGACCTCGCTTGGAAAATCCATTGCCCGTGCGCTCGACCGAAAATATATCCGGATGTCGTTGGGAGGGGTAAGGGATGAAGCTGAACTTCGCGGACATCGAAAGACTTATATTGGAGCTATGCCGGGAAGAATAATTCAGAATCTCAAAAAGGTTAAGTCGTCAAATCCGGTTTTTGTCCTTGATGAAGTGGATAAAATTATGGGTGCAAATGTGAGCGGAGATCCACAGGCAGCGCTGCTTGAAATACTCGACCCTGAGCAAAACATGACATTTCATGATAATTACCTCGAAGTAGATTATGACCTTTCGAAGGTTATGTTTGTTGCGACAGCAAATACCCTGAGTACCATTCATCCTGCTCTTATTGACCGAATGGAGGTGATTGATATAAGTGGTTACCTCCTTGAAGAAAAAGTTGAAATAGCCAGGCGCCATCTCATAACCAAACAATTGAAGGAGCATGGAGTGAAAAAAAACCAGCTTCAGTTTACAAACGGGATCATCGAAAAAATCATCGACGATTATACCCGTGAAGCTGGCGTCAGAACACTTGAAAAAAATATTGCGACAATCATTCGTAAAAATGTAAAGAACATCGTTGAAAATGCTGATTTCAATGTGAAAATTACAAGTGCTGACTTGTTGAAAATTATGGGTCCACCGCGTTTTCAGAAGGAAAAAGGATTCACAAATCATGTTGCAGGAGTTGTAATCGGCCTGGCCTGGACAGCAGTTGGTGGTGAAATATTGTTCATTGAAGCGAGCCTCAGCAAAGGCAAAGGGACGCTAACGCTTACTGGTAATCTGGGTGATGTGATGAAAGAATCAGCAACCATTGCTCTTGAATACCTTAAGTCTCATGCGGAAATGCTGGGGATTGATCCCGACATCTTTCAGAAATGGAATGTTCATATTCATGTTCCCGAAGGGGCTACTCCAAAGGACGGACCTTCGGCCGGAATTACTATGTTCACGGCCCTTGCTTCAGCTTTCACACAGCGGAAAGTCAGAGCGAAGGTGGCAATGACCGGTGAAATCACATTAAGAGGAAAAGTTTTACCTGTGGGTGGCATAAAGGAAAAGATACTCGCTGCTAAACGCGCAAAGATCAATGACATTATTCTTTCAGTTGAAAACAAAAAGGATATAGTTGATATCAAGGAAAAATACCGTAACGGGATGACATTCCATTATGTTGATCAGATGATAGAAGTGGTAGATTTTGCTTTGCTTAAGGAGAAGGTTAAAAATCCTATGAATATCTCAATCAACTGATAACTATTCCTGATTAGCGCATAGTTTTAAAACATGTATCAGCAGCCCTGTAAGCGGGATTCTGTCTTGTTCTATCATTTCTCTGGTCCTGCCATCACTGGCGGGATCTATCAGCCAACCCCTCAGGATCGGGCGAGCAGCCCTTAAGCCCTGATATATTTGGCCTTTCAACCCGTAAGGTTTACCCTCCCGGCATGTCGCCATACCGCGACGTGAGCTCTTACCTCACATTTTCACCCTTATCCCGCCATCGGCGGGACGGTTATTTTCTGTGGCACTTGCTGTATCCGTCAACTGACGGACCCTTCCCGTTAGGAAGTACGGCGCTCTGTGTTGTCCCGACTTTCCTCCCCTATGCAAGAGGCATAGGAGCGATAGAACAGGCCACTGATACATATCGGCAAAATTAGTAAATAATACCTATTTTTGTCCAAAACCATTGGTGATGAAGAAAGAACTATTCATTTGTCTGATCTTAATTTTTTTTATGAATGCTTGTATCCAAAAAGAAAAAGTTGATCTGATTGTTCACAATGCTAAAGTTTATACCATAAATGAAAGTTTTGAAATTGAACAAGCATTTGCAATTAAAGATGGAAAATTTGTTGCTATCGGTTCAAATCAAGATATTCTAAGAAAGTACCAATCAGAAAATATAATTGATGCTGGAGAAAAACCCGTCTATCCTGGATTTATTGATGCCCATTGTCATTTTTACGGGTATGCAATGGATCTTATTAGCTCGGTTGATCTGACCGGAACGGATTCTTTTGCCCAAGTGGTTGCTAAAGTTAAAGAGCATTATATAAAATTTCCATCTGATTGGATTGAAGGCCGTGGCTGGGATCAGAACGATTGGGATGTGAAGGAATTCCCGACTAATGAATTGCTTGACCAAAATTTTCCTAACACTCCTGTTTACCTGACAAGGATTGACGGACATGCAGCCATTGCTAATTCTGAGGCACTGAAAAGAGCTGGAATTAATTCCAAGACAAAGGTTAATGGGGGAGAAGTCATTTTAAAAAATGGCCAACCAACAGGGCTACTCATTGATAACGCTTTAGATATAATTGCGAAGATGATTCCACCTCCAAATGAAGTTGAACAGCGCAAAGGGTTGCAAATAGCAGAAGCAAATTGTTTTGCTATTGGATTAACTTCAGTTCAGGATGCAGGATTAGGAAAAGAAACCATTGACCTGATTGACCAAATGCAACAGGATGGCGATCTCCATATGCGAATTAATGCCATGCTTTCAACTTCCGAGGCTAACCTGAATTCATACCTTGCAAAAGGCCCTTATTCTACTGACTATCTTACGGTTCGTTCAGTAAAACTTTATGCTGATGGAGCCTTAGGTTCGAGAGGCGCCCGAATGATAGAACCTTATAATGACGATTCGGAAAATGTCGGTTTGTTTATGTATGAACCCGAGTATTATAATAGAATCTGCGAACTGGCTTTAAAGAATGGATTCCAGGTAAATACACATGCCATAGGTGATGCAGGAAATCGATTTACTATAGAACTATATTCACAATTCCTAAAAGGAAAAAATGACAAAAGATGGCGTATTGAACATGCGCAAGTAATCCACCCGGATGATTTTCAGAAGTTCAATGAGTTTTCAATTATTCCATCGGTTCAACCCACCCATGCAACCTCCGATATGTACTGGGCTGAGAATAGGGTAGGAGCGAAGCGGATAAAAACTGCCTATGCCTATAAAATGCTTCTGGATCAAACTGGCTGGATACCTTTGGGAACAGATTTTCCTGTTGAGAACATCAATCCACTTTATACATTTTATGCTGCCGTTGCGCGTAAAGACCTGAAAGGCTGGCCAGAAAAGGGATTCCAAATGGAAAATGCCATGAGCCGCGAGGAGGCCTTAAAAGGAATGACCATTTGGGCTGCAAAAGCGGCATTTGAGGAAAAGATAAAGGGAAGTATTGAGACCGGAAAATTTGCTGACTTTGTGATTCTCAATTCCGATATTCTTTCCTGTGAACTGGATTCTGTTCCAGCGGTGAAAGTCATTGCAACCTGGTCTGGTGGCAAGAAAGTATTTGATTTGAAGAAATAAATTCAAAAAGGCTCAATCGCTGGCACGCCTTCCCCTGAATTCATACAACAAAAAAATTCCAGAGGATTTATTATTTATTGCAATACCTTTTATACTTTTACTGTTATGAATTGGCAAACCTTTACCATGTAATAACATTAATATTATGAAGAACATAAATTTTTATTCCCAGCTCACAGCGATTGCAATTTTGGTATTTCTTTCCTCCTGTGATACCCGCAAATCAAAAAAAGGTCCTGAGATAAACCCGGAATTCGCAACCTATATTAATGCTTTCACCACAGGTGTGATTTCCGCTAAGTCGGATATTAAAATAAAATTCCAGCAGGAATTGAATTTGCCCGGCGTCGAAATCAACAAAGCGTTGGATATTGATTTGCTTGAGTTCACTCCAAAAATCAAAGGAAGTGTTTTTTTAGAAAGTAAAAATGTCTTGAGTTTTCGTCCTGAAGAACCCATGAAATCAGATGAATCATATGAAGTGAAACTGGCTCTTTATAAACTCTTTGAAGTACCTAAAGAACTTACAATCTTCGAGTTTGGGTTCAGGATTATCAAGCAATCTTTTCATGTCACACGCCTTGACTTTGGTCCCTATAATAATAAGGTACTCGAACGAAACAGTCTGAACGGTTATATCACGACTGCTGATTTCATGAAACCTGAGGATGCCGGCACCCTGCTCAAAGCCATTCAGGGTGGGAAGGAATTACCAATCACCTGGAATCATGAAGGTGATGAATACAAGTATCCCTTTACCATTGACAGTATTTTCCGCACGATTACTGAAAGCAAGGTGATTCTTGAGTGGAATGGAAGCGTGATCGGCATTGATGTGGAGGGTTCTGATACACTGACAATACCTGCGTTAGGTGATTTTAAGGTAATGGAAATCAAGGTTCAGCAACAACCTTCACAATCACTTATCAT
>Ga0105097_10001274_pt1 | contig 12022 bp, 8 predicted proteins | sample PPLLak12cMay2015_FD_87035 | JGI IMG/M metagenome (GOLD analysis project Ga0105097, IMG submission 87035) | Freshwater sediment microbial communities from Prairie Pothole Lake near Jamestown, North Dakota, USA - PPLs Lake P7 Core (1) Depth... | ecosystem: Environmental > Aquatic > Freshwater >... | reverse complement strand
GTATTACCTTCTCGGGAGTTATCGTCGTGGAGGGATGCCAAAACGGCAGGGGGTGATTACGTGCCGTAGCCCAAAAAGAGCGCTAAAGAAAAATATTGGGAGGATTTCCCGTGAAAACAAACACGATGCCTGCGGTCACAGGCACACAGAATGAAAATATCAAGGGCATTTTCCTATTAAACAGAGTAGACAGGTATGCGTAGTGGAATTTTTTTACCTCTTAGTTATTTGTGATGAACCCCGCTACCCCCGACGGGGCGTCCCCCGCGGCGCATCAGTGTCTGTATCTATATTTGCAAGCACCGCACTGCCCCGCCGTGCCTCGGAGAGGACATGAGTCGGGGTTCCTCCTGAAATTACATGGTTTAATGATTTTCATGTTTCGGGTGAGAACCATTCCTGTTCATGCCCGTTTCAACAGAGCCGTTTTCTTCTCTTTCGACACTTTCCGGCATGATTTCCTGGTTTTTCTGTTCCGTAAACTTTCATATTCCCGTTCCGGTGGCAGATACCAGGAGCAGGGTGCGACACAAATATGCCCGATACACTCCTGGATGAGAACAACGGGATATTTTTCTGCAGGGCACGAGACTGGAAATACAGCATTCCCCAAAATTCACTTTATTTTTTGAAATACGGCAGAAATTATATGTTGTTGGAAAACGAGTGACATCAAAAATGCAGGTGGTCTGACATGAAACGACTTTTGATTATCCTTATTGTCGCGCTTATTTGTGCGACATGTGTTGTTCCTGTACTTGCAGATTCTGACGACAATTCAGGGAACAGATCTCCGGATAGCGGTCCAGATGACGTTGCAGGTAACGGTTCAGATGACTCTTCTGACGATAGTCCCGGTGACCTTTCCGATGACAACATGGATGACAGTCCGGACAGCATCGATGACGGACCGGACACAGCTCCGTCGTCCCGTGATGATTCGGGTCCTGACGATCTCGTCGATGATAGTCCTGACGATTCAGGCCAGGAAACCGAGCTCGGGCATACCGAGGAGAACGAACTCGAAGATCACATTCTTAAGCAGGAGATCGAAATCGAGTCCGAGCTGGAACGGGAAGGAATAGATGATGCGGTGCGGAATAACCAGAAAGTGTACCTTGTCGGTGTCGATGCATTTCAGTACGTGACTGAATTGAATTCGACCTATGATGACGATCTCACCGGGATCGAAACGGAGCTGGGGAATTCGCTTGCTGCTACAACCCGGGCCGAGATGCAGATCCGGTCAAGGGATGCAGTTACCCGGTTCTTCATGGGGGGAGATGAAACAGCCGCTCACCAGCTGGAACAACATATCGATGCCAATGAGGTCCGCATCAACGAACTTGAACAGCTCATTGGGAAATGTACAACCTGCAACGAGCAGGTCAGGGAGCAGCTCAGAGATTTGATCCAGGAGATGGATCAGGAACAGGACAGGTTACGGGAGTTATCACGTCTGGAGTTGCAGGATCGGGGTATCCTCGGCTGGATCTGGAAGTAGTCCGGGTACCTTTTTTTCGCAGTCTGGATGGTGATCTTTTGCACTATCATCGATAACCCGTTCCGGATCCATATTTCCTCTGGAACGGTTCGATATGTACCTTGTTTTCGCCCTGCCCTGCCGTAGTAACACCTGTGGACATTCTGCTGATATCGGAATAAGTCCCGAAATGGAGTTCTCCAGTGGAAATAAGTCGGCTTAAGCGCCGCTTCACGTCTGACAGTAAAAAAACGAAAGGAATCAGCGGGATGAGGAAGGAGTAATGTACGCCGGGCCGTCAGCCACCCCGGGAAGCGCTGCTCAAATGATCCTTTTAGTACTATCCGCTAAACCTCCGGAAGAGATGGATCCTGAACACCGTATACGAGTGATCTCTTCAGATACCTTTATCATGATGTGGTACTCTTTTCCGATATATCCGGAACGGAAAATATATTCACCCTGACAGGGGAACGGAGAACCACTGATGGACCACGATATGCATCATCCTTCACCAGATAAAGTAACAGAACCCGATCATGACAATCCAACCCAGCCGATGCATCACGGTGGAGATGCGGGTCCTGGTGAACCGGATCATAATAAAACGGTGCAGCCGATGCATCACGGTGGTGCTTCAGACTCTGAAGGATCGGATCATACCACAACGGCCAGGCCGATGCACCATGGAAGAGATACGGGTCCTCATCATACCGGCGCCGGCTCGCATGTTCATGATCTGGAAGATTTCAAGAAACGGTTCATCATATCCACCATTATCACTATCCCGATCCTTTTTCTTTCACCGGTCATCCAGTCGTTTCTGGGATTCCGGTTTGATTTTGCGGGTTCCGGGTTCGTTACCCTCGCCCTTGCCTCCGTTGTTTATTTCTATGGCGGGTATCCTTTCCTCACCGGGATCGTAAGGGAGATGCGTGCCCGTACCCCGGGCATGATGACCCTGATTGCGGTGGCGATCAGTGTTGCATATTTTTACAGCGCTGCCGTGGTGTTCGGGCTGATGGGAGAGGGGTTCTTCTGGGAACTGGCAACGCTTATCGATATCATGCTTCTCGGGCACTGGATCGAAATGAAGTCGGTCCTGGGGGCCTCCCGTGCGCTTGAGGAACTGGTAAAGATTATGCCTCAGGACGCACACCTGGTGAAAGATCATGAGACGATAACGGTAAAGGTCTCGGAGTTACAGCCCGGTGACCGTGTCCTCATCAGACCGGGTGAGAAGGTACCGGTCGACGGTGTCATTATTGAGGGTTCAGGCAGTATGGATGAATCGCTGCTTACCGGGGAATCAAAACCCGTGTCGAAATATCCCGGTGACCCGGTGACCGGCGGGGCAATCAACGGTGAAGGGTCAGTTGTTGCCGAAGTGAACAAGACCGGCAAGGATACGTACCTGAACCAGGTTATCACCCTGGTACAGCAGGCACAGGAGAGCAAATCCCGGGCACAGGACCTTGCCAACCGTGCTGCCCTCTACCTCGTAATTATTGCGCTGAGTGTCGGTGTCATAACCTTTGCCGGGTGGCTTGTGCTTGGGCAGGGACCCGGGTTTGCCATCGAACGGGCCGCAACGGTCATGGTGATCGCCTGTCCCCATGCACTGGGGCTTGCCGTACCGCTCGTCGTCGCAGTATCGACTGCGCTTGCAGCCCGGTCCGGCCTGCTCATCCGTGAACGGCAGGCATTCGAACAGGCAAAGGATATCCAGGCAATTGTCTTTGATAAAACCGGGACCCTGACGGAAGGCAAATTCGGGGTTACAGATATACTCCCGCTCGGTCATCTCAGCGAATCCGAGGTGGTACAGATGGCCGCCAGTCTCGAAACCAATTCCGAGCACCCTATCGCCCGGGGCATCGTGAAGACTGCGGCGGATCGGCACATCACCCTTGTCCCAACAGAAAAATTCCATGCTCTTCCCGGTAAAGGTATCGAGGCGTTTGTTGCAGGGCGGAACCTGAAGGTGGTCAGCCCGGGATACATGAAGGAAAATCATATTGAGATTGATGATAAACGGGTCGAAACTATCACAAGACAGGGTAAAACGGTTGTTTTTTTGCTTGAAGACGAGCGGCCGGTGGGAGTCATTGCCCTTGCTGATATTATCAGAAAGGAATCAAAAGAAGCGATTGCCCGTTTGAAATCGATGGGTATCCGGTGCATGATGCTCACCGGGGACAACCGGTTCGTAGCGTCGTGGGTGGCAGAAGAGATCGGCCTGGACGAGTATTTCGCCGAGGTGCTCCCTCATGAGAAATCAGATAAGATCAAAGAGATCCAGAAGCGCTATACTGTCGCCATGGTAGGTGACGGGATCAATGATGCCCCGGCCCTTGTCCAGGCAGATGTCGGGATCGCAATCGGTGCGGGTACCGATGTGGCTGTGGAGAGTGCCGATATTGTCCTGGTGAGAAATGATCCACGGGACGTTGCTGATATCGTCGGGCTCTCAAAAAAGACGTATGCGAAGATGGTGCAGAACCTTGTCTGGGCAACCGGGTACAATACCTTTGCGATCCCGCTTGCAGCCGGCATTCTCACCGGTTACGGGATTCTTCTTACCCCGGCGATGGGGGCAGTCCTGATGAGCGCGAGCACGGTCATTGTCTCGGTCAATGCCCGCCTGCTCAAGGCCTGATTGGCGTCTTAACCGTCCAGTCAGGTGCGTTCCAGGATCTGACGCAGGATTTTATACCCCCGGGACTCAACGCGTACCTGCATGTTGATCTTTGCCCACATCTTCGCCGGTGCCCTCCTTGGTCTCGGGTTCTGGCACCTGACGAATGATCGGCGGGCAGTTCTTTTCTGTGTCGTCGGGTCGATCCTCCCGGACTTCATTGACAAGTCACTCGGTTTTGTGTTCCCCTCGGTCCTCGGCGGGGGAAGGACCGTGTTCCACGCTCTTGTGATTATTAGCGTCATCCTCCTCTGTACCCTTATTTTCTTCAGGTCCACGGCCAGGTGGCCGGGTGCCGGCATGGCGGGTGCAGTCCTGCTCCATCAGATAATGGATGAGATGTGGACACTGCCGGCAGACTGGTTCTGGCCGCTGCTGGGTCCGTTTACGGGGCGTATGATCCCGGATTATATCGGCTTTTATTTCTGGCAGGAGATTACCAGTCCCTCCGAATGGATATTTATGTCAGGTTCACTCGTGATCCTTGCAAAAACGTATTATTCCACAACATGACACATCGTTCCAGCCAATCATTTCGGCTGAAACCCTTCCCTGACACGTCCCGAATCATTCAGTTGATACAAGGCTTATTGTCGGTATTTCATACATATACCCGGAACCACTGGCTAACCTGAGGCTGAGTACCTGCGTTGCGCTCTCACCAGGACTCAGTACCGAAACCACCCGACCACCTGTTGAATGTGCGACCCTGTTATTGCTTCTGCTCTCGATATAGGAATACCAGCACCTGACTTCGGCTGACAGGGTAACTGTCCGTGTCGTGGGATTTACCAGTTCTGCCGTAACCGTAAGCTGATCGCCACTCAGAAAATAATCGACTATCCGCACAGCTGGTTCAGAAAATTTACAATCTTTTTCCAGCTGCTCTGAAAAATCAACGGTCCGTGGTTTTCCGAACCTGATGGTGACATTCTCGCGTTCACAGGTTATACCGCAACAAACCACCACCGAACGGTTCCCTTCATCGATCATCAGGGTCAGAGGCCGGTTTTTAGAGACCACTCCTACATCCAGATCGTCGATATAAACGGGAAATTCGCCCTCCATGCCACCTATGTATACGGTCACCTGTCCCTGCCGGAGATGGAACGGGGCGAAGGTGGATGCGGGGGACGGGGATATGTCACGGTCCTTTGTCTCACATCCGGCGACTGCTATGGACACAACAATAATACCAAGGGCAAGAAGCAGGCTGATTTTCATAGGACTTCCATTTCCCTGTTTAAAGGGAGATTCCTATCAGGATCATTATCAGCACAGGGTATAACAAGATTATCGAAATATTCCGGGCACCGGATTGCCCGGAATCTTCCTTCAGGCCGTTGCCTGATTATCCAATCCGGATATACCACCATGAAATCCTCTTGAAGCACGTTAACACCGTCCTGCTCTCCTCATTGTTTACTTATTACGTCGCCCCGGTGCCTGGATTATCCGTGTTTTCGGTTCCTTTTTTTTTTAAAAAAATACTATTAACCCTATATACAATCAACGCGCATTTTATACGGATGATCCCACCGGATCGGAGATGAATCAATGCGACTTCTTCTCATTCATTCAGATTATATCGAATACGAAGCCAAAAAGAAGACAAAGATGGCAGAGGAGTGCTCAGTACTTTCTGACAGGGAGACTGAGGCACTCACGGTTTTCTGTGCCGTGGAATCGATCGACGAGGAAGACCTTGAAGGCGTCATCCTCCAGGCAATTGAGGAGATCAAGACGACTGCCGGTCAGGTGCATGTTGACAAGATTGTGGTGTACCCGTATGCCCACCTCTCCAGCGACCTTGCCTCGCCGGAAACTGCCGTAGCCACACTCAACGCCCTTAAGGCCGGCCTGGAGTCTGAAGGGTTCATGGTCAAGCGGGCTCCGTTCGGGTGGTATAAATCCTTCAAGATCTCCTGCAAAGGCCACCCGCTCTCCGAGCTCTCCAGGACCATTGTCCCCGGGGAAGAAGGGACCACAAAGAAAGAGAAAAAGGAGGTTACGCACGACTGGTTCGTGCTGACTCCTGATGGCAAAACCCATGACTATCATGAGTACCTGGACGATTCAGCATTTGGCTGCCTCGTCAAAAAGGAACTGGGAGTTGCCGTCCCGACCGGTGGCGAACCTGCGCATGTTGAACTGATGCGTTCCAAGGAGCTGGTGGACTATGAACCGGCAAGCGATGTCGGGTGCCTCCGCTGGATGCCGAAGGGGAAGATCATCCGCGACCTGCTCGCCGATTACGTGCTTCACCTTGTCCTTGAATACGGCGGCACCCCGGTCGAGACCCCGGTCATGTATGACCTTGGAGACCGGGCGATTTACGAGCACGCAGAAAAGTTCGGCGAGCGCCAGTACCGGTTCAAATCGAATAACCGGAACATGATGCTGCGTTTCGCCGCCTGTTTCGGGATGTTTTCCATTATGCGGGACATGCACATCTCGCCCAACAACCTCCCGATGAAGATGTACGAGCTCTCCACCTATTCGTTCCGGCACGAACAGAAGGGCGAGGTCATCGGGCTCAAGCGTCTCCGTGCCTTCACCATGCCCGATATGCACTCTCTCTGCACGGACATGCCCGAAGCGCTGAAATGTTTCGAGGAGCAGCTTGCCATGGGCTGGCAGACCGGGCGCGACTTTGAGACAAAACTGGTCGCTGCATTCCGCTGCACGAAGGAATTCTATGCCCAGCACGAAGCCTGGGTAAAGAAGATCGTCAAAGAATCAGACTGCCCGATGCTGATCGAGATCCTCTCCGACCGGGTCCACTACTGGGTCGCAAAGATTGACCTGGCGGCCATAGACGGGCAGATGCGCCCGATCGAGAACCCCACCGTCCAGATCGATGTCGAGAGCTCCCTCCGGTTCAATATCAAGTACCACAAGGAAGACGGAAGTGTTGTCCACCCCCCCATTCTGCACTGTTCTCCGACAGGCAGTGTCGAGCGGGTGATCTGCGCCATCCTCGAAAACATCTCCACCCAGAAGGTCCCGGAACTCCCGACCTGGCTTTCCCCTATACAGGTACGTGTCGTCCCGGTTGCCGAGCGCCACGCCGCATTCGCAGCAGGTATCTGCGATGCGATCAATGCCGCCCGTATCCGCTGTGATATCGATGACCGTGAAGAGAGTGTAGGAAAGAAGGTCCGTGAGGCCGGCATGGACTGGATACCGTACGTGATTGTTGTTGGTGATGACGAAGTCGCCAGCGGGAAACTGACCGTAACGATCCGAAAGAAGTCGCAACCCAATAAACCTTTCAAGGAGCAGATGACCTCAGAGGCGTTAATCGATGCGGTGCACAGGGACACAAAGGACATGCCGTTCAGGCCTTTGTATACTCCCAGAAAGCTCTCAATGAAAGCCAGGTATATCTGAACTTTTTTTTAATAAAAATTCGTTCCAGCACTTTTTTGTTTATCAAAACCCTGGTGAAAGCACCGGATACTAAAGTTACACCGGTGCCTGAAAATCAGTAAGTGCCCGGAAACCATTCTCCATTATGATGAACGCCGCCGCCCCCGACGGGACGCTCCCGCGGCGGATCAATGACAAATATTCTCCGGACACTCCCCTGTCCCGTCGTGCCTCTGAGAATCCATGAGCCGGGAAACCATCGCGTGATATTTTTGATTTTTTTGGGAAGGCATAAAATTTAGAGTATCCCGGGTCGGAAAATCAGGTGAGAGTCCGGAAACCATTCTCCGTTATGATGAACGCCGCCGCCCCCGGAGGGACGCCCCTGCGGCGGATCAATGACAAATATTCTCCGGACACTCCCTGCCCGCCGTGCCTCGGAGAGGCCCTGAGGCGGGAGACCATCACAAAAATTTTTGATTTCTTGAGAAATTATAATCTTAGATTTTACCCGTTATCACTAAATCAGTGAGTGTCCGGTACCGTTGGTCATTGTGATGAAAACATTGCCGCTCCCAATAGAACGCCCTGAGACGGGAGTCCCTTGCATACCATACACTCAATGCTGGAAAAAACAAATTATTGATATGCTGAGATGATAATGCAGAGTATCCAAACAAAGATGCAATAAAAGTGGATATAATGCGGAAAGAGCACACAACGGCAATGCGGGTTTAATCAGCATCGTGAGAAAAAAACAGGGGGGGCACAAATGGATCTGTCTGATCTTGAATGGAACAACAAAGGATATGGCCTCTATCAACGTGGAAAATTCACAGAAGCCATCCGTTGTTACGATAATGCTCTTGCGATAAACCCGGCATCTGTTTCTGCATGGAATAATAAAGGACGAGTGCTCGACGCTCTCGGAAAACCCCGGAAGGCAATCGGGTGCTATGTTCAGGCTCTTGACATTGACCCGGGGTATGCAGAGGCATGGATCAATGGAGGATGTGCCCTTCACACTCTGGGAAAATATCAGGATGCAGTCGGGTGCTATGATAAGGCACTCCGCATAAACCGGGGACTGGTGGCGGCGTGGCTCAATAAGGGAATTGCCCTGGCACATCTTGGAAAACCACAGGAAGCTCTCGGGTGCTATGATAAGGCTCTCGAAATAAACCCGCGATTATCTGAGGCATGGAATAACAAGGGGGTTTTACTAAAATCTCTCGGGAGATATGAGGAAGCCATCGGATACTTCGATAAGGCGCTTTTAATTAACCCCGGATCTTCCGATGCTTATGACAACAAGGGAAATTGCCTGTATAAACTCAGAAGATACGAAGAAGCAATCGAATGCTACGATAAGGCTCTCGGGATAAACCCCGGATCCTCCAACGCGTGGAACAATAAGGGGGTTGCTTTTAAAGCACTCGGAAACTATGAAGAGGCAATCGGGTGCTATGACAGGGCACTGGTGATAAACCCGGGATCAGGGGGGGCCTGGAATAATAAAGGAGTTGCCCTGAAAGAACTCGGGAAATACGGAGAAGCAATCGGGTGCTATGATAATGCTCTGGAAATAGACCCGGAGTCGGGAAGTGCATGGCTCAACAAAGGCATTGTGCTGAAAAAACTTGAAAAATACGGAGAAGCAATCAGGTGCTATGACACCGTACTCGGGATAAACCCAAAATCAGGAGGAGCCTGGACGGGTAAAGGAGCTGCCCTGACAGCACTGGGAAAATATGCAGAAGCTATCGGGTGCCATGATGAGGCTCTCAGGATAAACCCGAGATCGTCTGATGCATGGAACAACAAGGGGACCACGCTTACTGCAATCGGTAACTTTGAAGAAGCCCTCGGTTGCTACGATAAAGCTCTCGCGATAAACCCGCGATCATCTGAAGCGTGGAACAACAAAGGAACCGCCCTTCATAAACTCGGAAAATATCAGAAAGCAGTTGCCTGCTATACCCGGGCGCTCGAAATACATCCCCGATCAGGCAAAGCCTGGAATAACAAGGGAGTTGTCCTTAAAGAACTCGGAAAATACGAGGACGCAGTCCGGTGCTATGCTCAGGCTCTTGAAATCAGCCCGGAGCTGGAAGGAGCATTGCTCAACAAGGGAGCTGCGCTGAAAGAACTCAGATACTATGAGGAAGCGATCGGCTGCTACGATAAAGCACTCGGATTAAACCCGAAAAATGCCAGATCCTGGTTCAACAAAGGAGTCATCCTGGGCAGACTTGGAAACTATAAGGAAGCAGTTGCGTGCTACGATAATGCACTCGCGACAAACCCCGGTATCGGGGGGGTATGGAATAATAAAGGAGTTGCCCTTAAAGAACTCGGAAACTATGAGGAAGCCCTCGGGTGCTATGATAAAGCACTTGAAATTGACCCGTTGGATGCTGATGGGTGGTTCAACAAAGGAGTTGCCCTGGCATATCTTGGCAAGACGCAGGAAGCGATCGTGTGTTATGATAAAGCGCTTGAAATCGACCCGATGGATCCTGATGCATGGTTCAACAAGGGAGTTGCCCTGGCACATCTTGGAAAGACGCATGAAGCGATCGGCTGTTATGATAAGGCGCTTGAAATCGACCCGATGGATATTGACGCGTGGTTCAATAAGGGAGTTGTCCTGGCTGATCCCAAAACGCCGCAGGACGCAATCGGGTGCTTTGAGCAGGTAATAGAACTTACCCTCCGGAATAATGATTCGCGTGCTGAACAGGCAAAGCAGATGATTATCCGGCTCAAAATACAGGATACCTGAATCGGAAAACCGGAATCCGGTTGTAACAGCTGTGGCCATTATAGGGAATTGAGGATCCTCCATACGGAGGCTAACGGGTGGAAAAGCTTGCTGCTGTTCCTGAAATGCACCTCTCTCCAGCGTACAATCCGCTTCGCCACGCTTCATACCCGTGGTGGTACTGATACATTTCCTTTTCCGTTTACACCGATGAGATTGACATTCGTGTTGAGCAGTTCTCACATTCAGTTGAGTTATCAGCGAGGTGATGGGAAAGCGCAGGCCCGTGGAAAACCACATGACCGACCGTCATTGGCATACCCTGACAGCAGGTACTGAGGGTGCAGGATCCCAGTCATTATCATTTTTCAGATGAATACATGATTAATCTCGTTTTTGTATTGAGAAGAGGTGAACACACATGCTCCAACACGTCCAGGCTACCACAAACCCGGCCGACACCGTCCAGAAGACCGAATGGCGATGCAGCGTCTGCGGCTTTGTCTTCACAGGTGAAAAGCCCCCCAAAGGCTGCCCTGTCTGCCATAGCCCGTCCTTTGAATTTATACCGGTGAAGGACCCTACACAACTCCGCTATGATGGCGAAAAATTCGATATCCTGCTTATTAACGGTAGTACCCACCGCGGCGGAAACACCAGCTATATGACCGACCTTGCCGAGACAGTTCTTCGGGAAAGGGGGGTAAGTTACCGCCGGTACAACCTGTCTGAGCATATCATCGATTACTGCTGGTGCTGTTATGCAATCAAGGCAGATTCCTGCGCCTTCCCGTGCCGGAACAAAAACGACGATATGCCGGCATTCCATACCATGCTCGCAGCATCAAAGGCGGTCATTGTCGCCTCCCCGATCAACTGGAATGGGATGTCGGCACGGCTCAAGACATTTCTCGACAGGACTACGTGCATGGAGAACCTGTACCACATCGGCAAACCAGGGCTGACTGAGGGGAAGATTGCCGGCATCCTAATCTGTGGCCATGAGGACGGGGCTATCAAGACTGCTATGGATATCTGGCTGAACTTCCAGCAGCTGGGGTATGTGCCCGCCCCGTTCGGCATTGCCTTCAGAACGCACGGGTCGGAGTTTAACAGCAGCACGGACCGGGAATTCTTCAGGAACGATGAGCTGGTCGTCCGCAATACCCGGGGCGTTGTGAACAATGTCATCGAGATGATGCAGATCGGTATAGAGGAGAAACTAAAAGGGAAACTGGTGCCGGTCACCGAGTGAGTGACTCCCTATCCGGCAGATCACGTGCGCCGCTCCGAGCCAAGGTGTTTTTCCTCGTTATCACCAGGTTAAAGCCTGAAAAACGGGGTAGATTTTTCATACGAAGGCGAACATCATGGGATTTGTTCAGATTTGTACTCGTATCCTGAGCATGAAACCGTGAAAATAAGCACCTGCTTTATCCGCCTGAAGGACGAGGATATGGTGGATAAGTGATACATGCTCAGGAGCAGCACTTTATCACTGAATGTCCAATGCTCAGATTTTCAATTCCTGCAGGTATGACCTGTCTGGACTTCACTCTATTAAAAATTATTGAGGAGATATACATTCGCTAGGCAAAAGAGAATGCACATGGATCTGACTGGACAAAGTTTTTATTATTGTTTGCATTGTCCAGGGCATTCTTTAATACTTCCTGGTACGCCCGGTTTGGATCGCGTGGGGGTG
>Ga0105097_10001273_pt1 | contig 12023 bp, 14 predicted proteins | sample PPLLak12cMay2015_FD_87035 | JGI IMG/M metagenome (GOLD analysis project Ga0105097, IMG submission 87035) | Freshwater sediment microbial communities from Prairie Pothole Lake near Jamestown, North Dakota, USA - PPLs Lake P7 Core (1) Depth... | ecosystem: Environmental > Aquatic > Freshwater >... | reverse complement strand
ATTCTCAGGTGGTATTGCAGCACAAATTATCACCCGTTACTCCAACCTGACTGACGTCATCTGGAATAACCAAAGCAAAGAAATTCTGAACAACCGGATAGTTCCTTAATCCAATCTCTGATGTCTTAACCCGGATATTGCATGAATTCGCACGATGATTACGCATGATATTGGTTTCACAAGGGATTTTTCGAAGAAGCGGTGTAGTTTTTATACACCTGACTGAGATAGATTCCTTGTGGAATCAAGAGACAAGTGAGGGCGTGTGCAATTCATGCAATATCCGGGCTAAACATCATTCCTGCTGCCTGCTTTAACAGGCAGCAGGAAGTTCTTCCGGGGTTCTTGCTGAATTTTTGCCAATAGATATTTATCCAGTTAAGTTTGGATAATTTCATTTCACATCCCTGGGTATTTGCATCATGGAAGATATCGTTGTAACCATTCAGCAATGGGTGCCCATCAATGTTCTTGTTGGTTTGACTGCGGCATCTATTATGGGTTTTATTGGTTCTCTAATTGTAATTCCATGGATTCTGATTCGCTTGCCGAGTGACTATTTTGATATGCGTGTTCCTCGGCACTGGATGAAGGATCATCATCCTGTGTTACGCATGAGCGGATTAATCATTAAAAACATTACCGGTATCGTGTTCCTGATTGCAGGTTTTTTAATGCTTTTTCTGCCGGGACAGGGCTTGTTGACGATACTGATTGGGATTTCGTTTATCGATTTTCCTAATAAGCGTAAGCTGGAAGCCAGAATTGTCGCGCAACCCGTACTATTGAATGCTATCAATGCGATGCGCCACAAATTTAATAAGCTTCCACTTACGTTGCCACCAAACGCAGAAAAATAACGTTATTTATTTGCTTAGTTTTATATAGGTCAGGAGCAATGCGAATGACTCTACTGCCATTTCTACCATTTGGGTAGATGACGCTGCTGATATGTTTCCTTCCGTCGCGATGCCAATGCCTTTCCAGAATTAGTGCAGTGTATTATCTAACGTGAAATACAAATAAACGCTCAATACATTAAAGAGCAATTGCTGCATAAAAATCTCATTGAAGTCATAATATGCGGATGATTAGCATGCTGCCTAATGTATTACCATTAATGCCGCTTGATGCATTTACTATCGCTACGCTGGCTGAGACAATCTGGCGCCATCACTATGCAGAGATCATTTCATCGGAGCAGATTGATTATATGCTGGCACAACGCTATCAGCCGGAGTTAATCAACGAGCAGCTATTGAGTTCAGATATCTGGTGGAGAAAACTTGTTCTGAACGATGTGATGATTGGTTTTTCCTGCTGCATGCGGACGAACAAGCCGGACGAACTTAAAATTGACAAACTGTATATTCATTGTGATCATCATCGCAAAGGTTATGGCGCATTGCTGGTGACTGATGCCATTAAAATAATGCGGGAAAATAACCTGGAATCACTGATCCTGACGGTAAATAAATTTAACCAGACGGCAATTTCAGCCTACCAGTATTATGGATTTGAAATTACGGATGATAGTGTTGTAGATATCGGGGCTGGTTTCATCATGAATGATTATTTGATGGCCTTAACAAAATTGAGTCGCTGGAATACTTAATCCATGAAACTGAAATTTACTAAAATGCAGGGCCTGGGCAACGATTTTGTCGTTCTGGACGGAATCAATCAACCGGTAAATCTTGATCAACAACAAATTCGTTTGCTCGCCGATCGCCATTTCGGCATCGGCTGTGATCAGCTATTGCTGGTTGAAAAAGCTGCGGGCCAGGCTGATTTTCGTTATCGTATCTTCAATGCCGATGGTAGTGAAGTTGAGCAATGTGGAAATGGCGCGCGCTGTTTTGTCCGCTATGTGCACGACCATGGCTTAACGCAGAAAAACGAGATTCGCATCGAAACACTTAGCGGCGTAATATCTCCGAAACTGGAAATCAACGGAAATGTTACAGTCAATATGGGGAAGCCCATATTCGAACCGGAAAAAATCCCTTTTGTTGCTGAAGAATACGCATTGACTTATCAGCTTGAAATACAGGGTAAGCCGGTTACAATAAGCGCCTTGTCGATGGGAAATCCGCATGCCGTGCGTGTCGTGCAGGATATTGAAAACGCACCGGTAGATGTTGAAGGTGCTTTGATAGAAACACACCCGCGTTTTCCCAAAAGAGTAAATGTTGGCTATATGCAGGTAACTGACCGTAACCATATCAAATTACGGGTTTTCGAGCGTGGCGCTGGAGAAACGCTGGCTTGTGGAACAGGTGCTTGCGCAGCAGTGGTTGCTGGCAATAATCTGGGTTTGCTGGATAATCAGGTAACTGTCAGCACACGTGGCGGTGAATTGACGATAAGCTGGCAGGGGAAGGATGAACCTGTTTGGATGACCGGCCCGGCAGTTACGGTATTTGAAGGCGTAATAAATTTGTAACCAACTAAGGAAGAACGATGAAACCGGAAGATGTCGCACAATATCTACACGAGCACCCGCAATTCTTCAATGAATATGCTGATTTACTGGCAGATATTCAAATTTCTCACCCGCAGGATGACAAAGTGATCTCACTTAATGAGCGGCAAGTTATTTCATTAAGGGAAAGAAATCGCGTATTACAGGATAAATTACTTGAACTGATCAGTTTTGGTGAAGAAAATGACGCTATCGGTGAAAAAATGCACCGGTTGGCTATTGCGCTGCTTTCCGTTTCTAGTTTGGACGAGCTTTTTAGTGCATTGTATTTCAGCTTGAAAGAAGATTTCTCGGTGCCGCTTGTGGCAATGCGTTTCTGGAATATTTCCTGCAGCGAAAAGCCTTATGCCGAATTTACTCCCATCAGTGAAGATATTCATATCATTGCCGAGAGTTTGTCACAACCTTATTGTGGCAATCATATTGCGGATGAAATCAAGCAATGGTTTGGTGAGGGCGCTGAACACCTCAACTCATTCGCCATGATTCCAATGAATACAACACAAACAATCGGTTTGCTTGTTTTGGGTAGTCCTGATGCAGAAAGATTTTATCCGGAAATGGGAACACTGCATTTAAAACGGTTAGGGGAGCTGGTGTGTACGATAATTACTCGCTATGATCAAGTTGAAACTGTAAGCAGTGAAGCAATTCAAGATCACGTAACCAATGAGCAGTAAATCTGAATCACTGGCCGCTGCATTTATCCATCATCTGACTTATGAACGGCGTTTGTCACCACTCACCAGTGAAAATTACGCTCGCGACATTCGTGTTCTGTTTAAACATTTAAATAAAGACGATCTGGAACAAGTTCAATTACTGAATATCCGTCATGTCATTGCGCAACTCCATGGCAAAGGACTTTCTGGTAGAAGTTTGTCTAGAATGTTATCGGCATGGCGCAGTTTTTACAATTATTTGATCCGCAAACACCACTACCAGCATAATCCCTGCATTGGGGTGCGTGTTCCCAAATCACCACAGAAACTGCCCAACGCACTTTCTCCCGATGAAGCTACGCAGTTACTGACTTTCTCGCCCGACGGCATTTTGATGGTACGCGATAGTGCCATGTTTGAATTATTCTATTCTTCCGGTCTAAGGTTGGCAGAATTGACGCAATTGAAGCCTGCGGATATCCATTTTGCGGAGGGAACGGTAAGAGTTCTTGGGAAGGGTGGGAAGACACGTATTGTTCCAGTCGGCGATTTCGCTATTCAAGCACTAAAAGCCTGGCTTGAGCAGCGTTCATTGATTATCAAGCCAGAAGTATCCGCACTTTTTTTATCGCAGCGTGGTGATGCGATCAGCGCTCGCACCATCAGCCATCGCCTGAAAAGCAGAGCAAGGCAGCAGGGCATTCAGCAGAATGTACACCCGCATATTTTACGGCATTCTTTTGCTGCCCATTTGCTGCAATCCAGCGGAGATTTGCGTGCCGTTCAGGAAATGCTGGGGCATGCGCATATTACTTCCACGCAAGTCTATACACATCTGGATTTCCAGCACCTTACAAAAGTTTATGATACTGCGCATCCACGGGCGAAAAAAAGAGATTGAGCGCTCAAAGAATCTTACATCTGAATCGACTGTGTTTTATACGCTATAATGCTATTTTGTATCACGATCAGCAAATTCCATGACAACAATAGTTTCAGTAAGGCGCGGCCGTCAGGTTGCGTTGGGCGGTGATGGCCAAGTAACACTCGGCGCTGTTGTGGCTAAATCCAGTGCCCGCAAAGTTCGCAGACTCTATCATGACAAAATCCTGGCCGGATTTGCCGGTGGCACTGCTGATGCTTTTACGTTGTTCGAGCGATTTGAGGGCAAACTGGAAGCGCATCATGGCCATATTATGCGCGCGGCTGTAGAGTTAGCCAAAGACTGGCGCACAGACCGGATTCTGCGCAGATTGGAAGCCATGCTGGTTGTTGCCAACGAAGATGCTACACTGATTATTACCGGCGCTGGCGATGTGATTGAGCCGGAATTAGGTCTCGCTGCCATCGGTAGCGGCGGTTCTTATGCATTGGCTGCCGCCCGTGCGCTATTGGAAAATACGGATTTGCCGCCAAAAGAGATTGTGAAAAAAGCACTCACGATAGCAGGGGATATCTGTATTTATACCAACCAGGATCATGTCATCGAAACCATCGACTGAGTTAATCCTGTCAACGTATCAAGAATGCAATTTTTATTATTACAGAGATCAAGCTACCGATTTGATTGATCTGTAATTTGGAAGCCCTGTTCATATTTCATCTATTGCAAAATTAACATTATGTCTCAAATGACCCCGCAGGAAATTGTCCATGAGCTGGACAAATATATTATCGGACAGGATTCAGCTAAGCGTGCCGTGGCTATTGCGTTGAGAAACCGTTGGCGCAGGCAGCAAATTGCCGATCCGCTACGACAAGAAATTACTCCCAAGAACATTCTGATGATCGGGCCGACTGGTGTGGGAAAAACTGAAATTGCACGCCGTCTGGCAAAATTGGCCAATGCTCCTTTCATAAAAATTGAAGCCACTAAGTTTACTGAAGTTGGCTATGTTGGGCGGGATGTCGATTCGATTATCCGCGATCTAGCCGAAACAGCGATTAAAGAATCGCGCGAGAGAGAAACCAGAAAGAAACAACCCCTTGCGGAAGACCGTGCAGAAGACCGTATTCTCGATGCCTTGTTACCGGCTGCTAGGGACTTTGATTTGAATTCAAAGACTGAAGATCGGGATAGCACAACGCGGCAAAAGTTTCGCAAGAAACTGCGCGAAGGCGATCTGGATGACAAGGAAATTGAAATCGAAGTGGCCGCGCCGCGTGCCAACATGGAAATCTTTGCTCCGCCTGGAATGGAAGATCTGACATCGCAGATTCAAGGAATGTTTCAGAATATGACAGGGGATAAAAAGAAAACCCGCAAGCTGACGATCCGCGAAGCCAGAAAAATGCTGCTGGAAGAAGAAGCCGCGAAAATGATTAATGATGAAGAATTAAAACTGACAACGATACAGAATGTAGAGCAGAACGGTATTGTATTTCTGGATGAGATAGACAAAATCGCCAGTCGCGCAGGAAGTACAGGTGCTGATGTTTCACGCCAGGGCGTGCAACGTGATTTGCTTCCTCTGGTTGAAGGCACAACCGTATCAACCAAATACGGCATGATAAAAACCGATCATATTTTGTTTGTAGCCAGTGGTGCCTTTCATATGTCCAAACCCTCTGATCTGATTCCAGAATTGCAAGGACGTTTCCCGATTCGCGTCGAACTGGCGAGCTTGAGCGTCAGTGATTTTGAACAGATTCTAACCAATACTGACGCATGCCTTACCCGTCAATATGAAGCGCTTCTGGCCACGGAAGGCATACAATTGCAATTTGCCAGCGATGCAATTAAGCGTTTGGCTGAGATCGCGTTTTCCGTGAACAGCAAAACTGAAAATATCGGTGCTAGACGTTTGCATACCGTCATGGAAAAATTGCTCGAAGAAATTTCTTATAATGCAACCAAGCACAGCGGAGAAACCATTGTGATTGATGCATTGTATGTTGATTCGCGCCTCAAGGATCTGGCGCAAAGCGAGGATCTGGCGCGGTATGTGCTGTAACCTTCCTAAGGGTATCTGCCGGTCTGATTTGAAAATAACTGCATTTTGTGATCCGATCCAATGTATTTTTATCACCGCGAATAGCGATTCTAAACTTTATTGAACCGGACCCGATAAGCCGTACTGTCAAAGCAGACTAAACGTTTTGTTTCCTCCGGCTTGCAGTAAAGCCAAGTAGACCGAGTCCGGCCAGCAACATCGCGTAAATTCCAGGCTCAGGAATCGGTGCAAAGAGGTTGACATTATCCAAGGCGATACTTTCATCAATCGGGGTAAAATGCTCCGCGTTGATCCAGAGGGAATCCAGATTGGAGAGAACAGCGAGTAATTGCGCATCCGTCGCTAAGGTCCCGGAGAATGTGTCTGAGATTCGCCAGGTACCGCTTTCGAGGGCTACATCAAAGTGAGTCCAGGACGCGGGCAGGCTATTGGTAATATCGTAAACCAGCGTCAATCCAGCGCCTTTGAGGACCACTTCCGCTTCATTGGCATAACTCGTACCTGGAATAACATACCTGCTATCGAACTGTAGGCTGCCACTGAAGGCAGCACTTTGATCACCAAGGAATTTACTGGGAGCGCTAAAATAACTCCATTGCCCGTCCGGATCTGCCAGTACAATGGAGCCATCGGGAACGCCGTCCGAGCTGAAAGCTGGAGCCAAGCCAGCGCTCACAACTGACCAGGAAGAAGAGCCGCCCGTTGTGAGTCCGGTCCAACCATCGGCATCACTATCGAAAGTGCTGGATACCAACGGACTGGCAGCAGCAGAATTGGTTAAAGCAATGAAGAAACAAGCGGAAAAGACAGATAGGCGGATCATGAAAACGCTCCTTTATCGTTGTTGAGATGATGGAATTAAAACACAAAACCTGTTTATTTAACAGGAGTAAAGTTCTTAGTTTCCATTTTTTAAAATTTACTCAGGAACGATCTAAAGAGAGGAGGTAAGAGAGAGTCGGGTTATTATCTGGCCTTCGTGTTTGGTCTCTTTAATTGCATAGTCTGAAATGGTATAGATGCATGCATATCAAATAAAGATGGTTAAGGTATAATACCCGGTTTCTCAATATTGGATTGTTGGAGGTCTCTATGCCTATTTACGAATATCTTTGCAATTCATGCGGTGCCGAGAAAGAACATTTGCAAAAGATTAGTGATGCGCCCATTGCGGCTTGCCCTGTTTGCGGCAGTAGTAACTATACAAAACTGATATCCGCTGCAGGATTTCAATTGAAAGGCAGTGGCTGGTATGCTACTGACTTCAAGAATAACCAAGCAAAGCAGACAGATGCCAAGTCGACTACAAAAGAAAGTGTACAGCCAGCAGCACCTTCCGCTTCGGATACAGCCGCAACCGCAACTAAAGAAAGTAGCCCGGTTTCTACTGCAGCTGCTGATTAGTTGATCAGGAAGTATCACTATAAGTTGCCATACAATAATGATGTCAACCTAACATTTATTGTCGATAAAAATATCGTACCCCGCAGCATAACAATAAATAATCATAAATCCCTCACTCAGACTATTGAATAGAATTATGCGTACAAATTACTGTGGCGCCATTAATGCCGAATATCTTGATAAAACAGTGACCATTTTTGGCTGGGTTCACCGGCGCAGAGATCATGGTGGTGTGATATTCATCGATTTGCGCGATCGCGAAGGTCTGGTACAGATCGTTTGCGATCCTGACAATGTGGAAACATTCCAAACGGCAGAAAAAATTCGCAATGAGTTTGTGCTGAGAATCACGGGTAAGGTAAGAAGGCGCCCTGAAGGAACCATTAATACTTCTTTATTCAGTGGCGAGATTGAAATTCTGGTAGCAGAGATTGAAGTGCTGAATGTTTCGCTGACACCACCTTTTCTGATGGATGATGACAATATTAGTGAAGTCGTACGATTGGAACATCGTTATCTTGATTTGCGTCGCCCGATGATGCAATCCAATCTTCGTTTGCGCCATAAAGTAGCGATGGCGGTGCGCGTTTTTCTTGATCAGCATGGATTCCTGGACATTGAAACACCGATGTTAACTAAATCCACGCCAGAAGGTGCGAGAGACTATTTGGTGCCGTCACGGGTTAATGCCGGTCATTTTTTTGCATTGCCGCAATCGCCGCAGTTGTTCAAGCAGCTCTTGATGGTGTCGGGTTTCGATCGTTATTATCAGATCACACGTTGCTTCCGCGATGAAGATTTGCGCGCTGACCGGCAGCCGGAGTTTACGCAAATCGATATAGAAACATCTTTCTTGTCTGCAGATGAAATTATGTCGCTGATGGAAGAGATGATACGTGGCCTATTCAAAACCTTAAATAATGTCGATTTACCCAATCCATTCCCGCGTTTGACTTATGCAGACGCGATGTTCAAATATGGCTCGGATAAGCCGGATTTACGTGTTCCGCTGGAATTTACCGAATTAACCGACATCATGAAAGATGTTCCTTTCAAGGTGTTTCGTGAAGCGGCGGAGAAGCCGGATGGCCGCGTCGCTGCTTTATGTGTGCCGAAAGGCGGGGAGTTGTCGCGCAAGGAAATTGATGACTATACTAATTTTGTAGCGATCTATGGCGCTAGAGGCCTGGCTTACATTAAAGTTAATAATTTGGCCGATGGTGTGGAAGGGTTGCAATCGCCGATCCTGAAATTCTTACCAGAAGAGATAATTAACACGATTCTTGCGCGCACCAACGCAAAGAATGGTGATTTGATATTCTTTGGCGCGGATAAAACCAAAGTCGTCAATGAGTCCTTAGGTGCGTTACGGATCAAAATTGGTCATCAGCATGGTCACGCCGAATCAGGCTGGAAACCTTTATGGGTGGTTGATTTTCCAATGTTTGAACGGGATGAGGAAGAAAATCGCTGGCAAGCGCTACATCACCCCTTTACGTCACCTGTCGATGGACATGAGGATTTGTTGGAAACAGATCCCGGAAAAGCAATTTCCAAGGCCTATGATATGGTTTTAAATGGCTCTGAAATTGGTGGAGGATCGGTACGGATTCATCGTCAGAATGTTCAATCCAAGGTTTTTCGCGCTTTAAATATTTCAGAACCGGAAGCGCAAGAGAAATTTGGTTTTCTGCTGGAAGCATTGCAGTATGGGGCTCCGCCGCATGGAGGTATTGCATTCGGTTTGGATCGTATTTTAACCATGATGACCGGCTCAGAATCGATACGTGATGTGATTGCATTCCCCAAAACACAGCGTGCACAATGCCTGTTAACACACGCGCCCAGCACTGTGGATGAGAAGCAACTAAAAGAACTAAACATTCGCTTGCGTCAAACTGAAACAAAGCAGATTAATGGTTAGTTAATTGCTTTTATGTAATGTATAAAATTCCGGTTTCTGTTCTGGTTGTTATCCACACTAAAGACCTACAGGTTCTACTATTGGAGCGAACAGATCATCCAGGATACTGGCAATCGGTTACCGGGAGCCAGAATCCAGGTGAGACACTGTATCAAACCGCGATACGTGAAGTTTCTGAAGAAACTGGCTTAAACGCTGCCAATTATTATTTAACAGATTGGCAAGTTGAGAATCAATATGAAATATACGAAGAATGGCGCTGGCGTTATGCGCCGGGTGTAAAAATCAATACTGAGCATGTATTTGGTTTGTGTTTGCCCGGTATAATGCCGATAAAAATTGCTGTCAGGGAACATCTGAACTACGTTTGGTTACCTTGGCAACAAGCGGCTGAAAAAGTATTCTCTCGCAGCAATGCAGATGCAATTCTTGAAATATCCGGGCTAGCTGACTGCGATCCGCCTGATGAGAAATAATCCAAGGTATTTTTTGAGGTTATGCCATCAAATTGCTCAGCTTTCATTCTCATGAGACTAAAGCTTGAGCTTCCCAGTGGTGGTCTTGTCACGGGAAGCACTATAAATAGTGTTTTTGACTTTAATGTAGCTCGCCGTGCGGAGCAAATTTATTATCTATCCTCGTATCAGCCTCTACAGTTACTTCTTCAGCAGATTCTGATACTTTTGTCTAATATTCATTTTATTCCAATTACAGATAGAAACAGCAATAATTATTGTAATATTATTAAATATAAACAGTTACTTATATATTTTATATATTTGCATGTCTATCGAGAATTGGAATTAGACTTTTAACCCGGATATTGCATGAATTCGCACGATGATCACGCATGATATGGGTTTCACAAGGGATTTTTCGAAGAAGTGGTGTAGTTATTCATACACCTGACTGAGACAAATCCCTTGTGGAATCAAGAGACAAGTAAGAGCGTGTGCAATTCATGCAATATCCGGGTTAAGTCTTTGCAAGCCTAATCTGGAATTTAGTTATCTTTGTGCATATCTTCCCGCACATCGGCATCTGTTTCTGCGGATTTTAGTTCTTCAGCTTTTGGTGCTTTGGTCTCATGCACATCTTCCGTTCCCGATTCAGCATGGACTTCATCTTTGTCCTGAATATCTTGTACACTCGTAACATTATCACCAGTTTTTTCTGCATTATCTTTATTGCTTTTAGCTGAAAACCAATCAAAGAATCCCATAATGCTTCTCCTTTTGCCAGAAATAATATTCAATGTAATGGTATTTATCCGTTATGTATATATACGGTGCCATTTCAACTAATTAAAATATAACCAAAACGACCACTTACGTTTTTAATAGTAACAGATTAAATTAAAATTAAGTAAACTATTTGGTTTTTGACGATTCGATATTTGATACGCTACTTTTACAAGATTAACTGGAGGTTAATCGTGTGTGGTTAGCCTAAAACAATCATTTGGTCAGCATGGTATGATATTAGCTGGCTTTAAAAAGGCTAAGCGTTTGAATTAATGTCACCCCAACACATTATTATTGTGTGCTAATCAAGGAGAAGACTGCGTGAATGTCATTGGTGTCGTTTCAGCACTTAAATCTGAAGCAAGTTGTTTTATGAATCTACGTTTTCCTATCTACCGTATTGTGAATTTAGGAGCAAATACCCGTTTGTGCCTAAGTAGTATGGGGAGCAACGCGGCTCATGGTGCCGCACTAAAATTACATGAATATGGAGTAAATGCGTTGGTTAGTTTTGGTGTCGCAGCTGCGTTAGATAACAAATTAACGCCAGGTGATTTAGTATTGCCAGAATCAATCGTCGATGGGGAACGATTACCCGTGAGTCTGGAGTGGCGTAATCAACTGGAGCAATTGCTGTCATCGCATTTGACAGTTGTCGGCGGATCATTAGCATCAAGCCCAGAACCGTTAACTTCCAGGCAAGCAAAGCTTGCATTGGGTGAGGCAACCGGTGCTTGTGCGGCCGATATGGAAAGCGCTGCCATTGCACGAGTGGCGGCCAATGCGGGTATTCCATTTATTGCTATACGTGCTATTGTCGATCCGATTTATTTTTCTCCACCTGATGCCTTATTGAGTGCTGTTTATCCAGATGGTGGCGTTGATTTTATTCGTTTAATATCATTGTTGATTAATCGATCTGTCCCGCCAAAAACATTGGTCCATCTGGCGATGGGAATGCATGCAGCACGCTCTACTTTAACAAAAGTTGTTCAAACTGCGGGAATGGCATTGGCGAGTGGCGCAATTAATATTTCTAATCAAGATGAAAATGATAGGAAAGCGTCCAGTCAATAATATAGTTATCACCCCTAAAAAGTATCAAACTGCAAGTTATGTTCCAGTTACCTAAAGTGGGCCATTGATTTGTACTTGCATGCTATGTCATTTACAAAATTATTGTGACCAGGTCAAATAATTTCAGCTTCTCGGCTTGTGCCGTTACCTTAGGGCATCTCTAAAAATCCAAATTTCGTCACAACACTTTGTTGCTCGAAAAAAATGTTTCCTTACATATCATACATATGCTGCGTAACCATTTTTTGCTCGTGCCTCGTTTTGTTTAGAACT